>Ga0209174_10000015_pt1 | contig 155688 bp, 140 predicted proteins | sample JI91814BDNA_FD_187505 | JGI IMG/M metagenome (GOLD analysis project Ga0209174, IMG submission 187505) | Wastewater effluent complex algal communities from Wisconsin, to seasonally profile nutrient transformation and Carbon sequestration -... | ecosystem: Engineered > WWTP > Effluent > Algae...
CGCGGTACGTAGGATTTGAGCCGCGGTACGTAGGATTTGAGCCGCGGTACGTAGGATTTAAGCCGCGGTACGTAGGATTTAAGGCGCGGTACGTAGGATTTGGTCGCAACGCTAATTAATCAATTGATCAATAATGGTTTGTAGATTGGAGGCGCTTTCAAAATGAATTACTAAGGAGCCCTTACCAGCTTTGCCTTGTTTGATGTTAATCTTAGTTCGCAGATGCTGTGCTAAGGTGCTTATCTGCTCTTTATAGGGTAATTCTGGTTCTGGTTTAACCGTCTCTTCTAAAAGCCCCATTTTTACCCGTTCAACTAATTTTTCAGTTTCACGAACAGAAAGGTTTTTCGCAATAATAATTTGCGCTACTTGATTTTGCTGCTCTTCATCAAGGACTAATAGAGCGCGGGCGTGTCCCATGTCTAAATCGCCGTGTTCTAGCAATTTTTTTACCGCGCTGGATAAAGCGAGTAAGCGTAAAAAGTTACTAACCGCAGCTCTAGACTTACACAACAAGTCAGCTACTTGTTGATGGGTTAAGGCAAATTCAGTAGTTAATCGATGCATTGCTCTGGCTTGATCCATTGCATTGAGATCTTCACGTTGCAAGTTTTCTACTAAGGCCATGGCCATAGCAGTTTCATCATCTACTTGTTTCACGATGACGGGTATTTCTGTTAAGCCTGCAATTTGGCTAGCACGCCAGCGTCTTTCTCCGGCTATAATTTCGTAACGACCGCTATCTAACTCTCTTACTAATAAGGGTTGCAAGAGTCCTTGTTTTTTTATCGACTCTGCAAGCTCCAGTAATGGCGCTTCTTCCATTTCTCCGCGTGGTTGGTATTTGCCTGGCTGTAAACAACCAACATCCAGTTTGAGGCCATCAACAGGAGGTTTATCGGTTAATAAAACACTACTCGATTGACTTAATAAGGCAGATAAGTTGCGCCCTAAACCACCACGTTTTACGGTCATAATTTCCCCAGTTAGCCGATTACAGTTTGTTTGCTGATCACCTCAGAGGCAAGAACCATATAGGCTGCTGCACCTGGAGACGTTTTATCATACTGCAAGGCGGGTAAACCATGGCTTGGTGCCTCAGCCAACCTTACATTACGTGGTATTACCGTTCTATAAACTTTAGCAGGAAAATGCTCTAGCAATTGCTTTGAAACATCCGAACACAATCGGTTACGCGCATCGTACATAGTACGAAGGACGCCTTCAATATGCAACCGTGGGTTTACAGAAGCCTTCACCTGTTCGATTGTATTTAATAATGCTGCTAAACCTTCTAGTGCATAATATTCACATTGCATCGGAATAAGAACTGAATCCGCGGCGACAAAAGCATTAATAGTTAAAGTATTAAGTGCTGGTGGGCAATCGATAAGGATAAATTGGTATTTTGTTTGCAGTGGTTGCAAAGCTTTAAACAAAAATGTTTCGCGATGATTGCGCTCCATCAAGCTTACTTCAGCAACGGTTAGATCACTATTACCAGGAATTAAATCATAACCACAAAGCGTTTTAAGACAGGCTTGCTCAGCGAGTGAATCGTGTAATAGAACATCATTAGTTGTATGTACTAGTTCGTTTTTATCGACCCCACTTCCCATGGTCGCGTTTCCTTGCGGATCAAGATCAACGAGCAATACCTCTTGTCGATTAGCGGCAAGGGAAGCAGCTAAGTTTATCGCGGTTGTAGTTTTCCCTACACCACCTTTTTGATTGGCTATGGCTATGACTTTCGCCATGGTTATTCCTTGGTTGAATTTTCTATAAGTACACAGCAGCGCTCGCCATCAAGACCTGCAACACTGTATCGCTCAACATGATAGGGATGAGTCATTGTTTGCAGTTCGCTATCTGGATAACGCCCCTTCATTGCCAACCATTTTCCGTCTTTGACAACTAAATGCTGGGTCCATTGAATCATTTGTTCAAGACTGCTAAACGCTCTACTTATTACTGTATCAAAAGCTGGGGTTGGGCGGAAGTTTTCCACTCTAAATTCTACTATTTCAAGATTTTTTAGGTCGAGCTGTCTTTTAACTTCATTTAAAAAGCGAATCTTTTTTCCATTACTATCTAGTAAAACATACTGCACAGAAGGTTGGGCAATAGCCAAAGGTATTCCAGGCAAACCTGCACCGGTTCCTACATCAATTATTCGGTTGCCACTGACCCACGGCAGGATCGCAAGACTATCTAGGATATGTTTAGTCACCATGGATCGTAAATCGCGAACCGCAGTAAGATTATACGCTGAATTCCATTTATTAAGTAATAATAAATAGTGTAATAGTGGCTCAGCTAACTCTTCTTGGTTAAACTGCTTTAGCCCCTCAACTAAGAGTAATTTTAATTCTTCTTCACTCATCATGCATATTGCCGATGTTTTTTCAGATGGACTAAAAGTAAGGATAGGGCAGCAGGAGTGACTCCTGAAATACGCCCCGCCTGTGCAAGTGTGTTTGGTTTAATTTTTGAGAGCTTTTGCATAACTTCTGTGGATAAACCGGTTACAGTTTGGTAATCCATAGTGTCGGGTAAAGACACATTTTCATACTTACGTAATTTTTCAATATCTTGCTGTTGTCGGTCAATATAGCCGGCATATTTATTTTGAATTTCGACTTGTTCACTAACATCTTGTGGAAGTTCAGGTAAATTTAGGTCTTCCAACAGGAGTAAATGTCCGTAATTAATTTCGGGGCGCTTTAAAAATTCACAGGCTTTAGTGTCATGTAGCATTGGGTTAACGACAGTCTCTTTTAATGCTTCATGATGAGCAACACGTACCCAGGTACTATTGAGCAATGCTTGAGTGGATTCAATAGCTTCGCGTTTGGTGGTAAATGTTTCCCAACGTTCATCACCAACAAGACCTAATTCACGACCTTTTGCGGTAAGGCGTAAATCCGCATTATCTTCACGCAGAAGCAAGCGGTATTCGGCACGTGATGTAAACATGCGATAGGGTTCTTGCGTACCACAAGTAATCAAATCGTCAATAAGTACACCGATGTAAGCTTCATCACGTCGCGGACACCATAGCGCCTTATCTTGCACTTGGAGAGCCGCATTCATTCCTGCAATTATACCTTGCGCAGCAGCCTCTTCGTAACCGGTGGTGCCATTGATTTGGCCAGCAAAAAATAAATTAGCAATGGATTTGGTTTGCAGGAAGTTGGTTAAACCTCGTGGGTCAAAATAATCGTATTCGATGGCATAACCAGGTCTAGTAATGTGTGCGTTTTCAAAACCTTTAATAGTTCGTACAAACTGAACCTGCACATCGAAAGGTAGACTAGTTGAGATACCGTTGGGGTAAATTTCATCAGTCGTTAAGCCCTCGGGTTCAACGAAAATTTGATGGGATAATTTGTCCGCAAACCGTACTACCTTATCTTCAATCGATGGGCAATAACGCGGACCAATACCTTCAATAGCACCGGCATACATAGGCGATTGATGAAGATTGTTTCGTATAATATCGTGAGTAGCTTCAGTGGTATGCGTAATGTGACAGGGCACTTGCTGTGGATGGTCGCTGTGCTTACCAAGGTAGGAGAATACTGGTAGGGGTGTATCACCGTGTTGTACAGTCATTTGCTGGAAATCTAATGAGCGGCGATCTATACGCGGAGGTGTGCCAGTTTTAAGCCTGCCGACAGGTAATTCAAGATCACGTAGACTGTTAGCTAGCGCAATTGATGGAGGATCTCCTGCCCGGCCACCAGCAAATTGGTTCATACCGACATGTATCTTGCCACCAAGAAATGTCCCAACAGTCAATACAACCGCGCGTGCTCTAAGTGTGAAACCCATTTGGGTCACCACACCAGTTATACGGCCTTGCTCGATAACTAAATCATCTACTGCTTGCTGAAAAAGAGTTAAATTACTTTGTTTTTGTAATTGTTCTCTAATGGCCTGGCGGTATAAAACTCTATCAGCTTGGGCGCGGGTAGCTCTTACAGCTGGGCCTTTGGAAGCATTAAGAATACGGAATTGAATTCCCGCTTGATCTGCAGCCTTAGCCATCGCCCCATCAAGTGCATCGATTTCTTTAACCAGATGCCCTTTACCGATACCACCAATTGCCGGATTACAGGACATTTGACCTAAAAAGTCCATGTTGTGTGTCAGTAAAAGGGTGTTAACACCCATGCGAGCAGCCGCCAATGCAGCTTCAGTACCTGCATGACCACCACCGATCACTATAACATCATAGACTTGTTCAAGATTCATATCTGACCATTAATTGTGTAACAAAACGAGCAATTATACACTTTTTTAGCAATTCTCCCAAGGAATTTAGGGATTATTTACAAAGCAAAGGAATCTTCCTACCTACCGTACGTGTCTCTTCTACGTATCGTGCGTGTCTCCTCTACGTACCGTGCGTGTCTCCTCTACGTACCGTGCTTTATGCACGGTATCCAGACGATCTATGATTGAGCTTAGTGCTGGATTCCGCGGACCTTCGGCCGCGGAACGTAGGAATAAATCAAAGGCTAGCAATATTGGTATCTTCATCTAAGGAAGGATCGATGTCGTTCTTGCTTTCATCTCGCTTTTTATCCGCTGGAAATAAGCTTTGATTTCCAATAGAAGGTGTTTTTTTCCATTTATCAGGGTTTTGGCAAAATGCCTCATAGTCGTTATTGTTAAACTCAGTGAATTCAAGGTCATTCACAGTGAATAAACGCTCAATGATTAAATTAGAGACTATAGCCAAGGCTAAGGCTGCAGCAAGTACGCCAAATCCTGCGCCAAAGGGTAGGAATACAAAACTAACAAACATTAAAACAGGGACTAAGGATTGGATAACAATATTGCGAATCATATGCATTGTTTTGTTAACCGCTAATTGCCTTTGATGCTCTGATTTACAGCTCAATTGATCAATTTCCATGAAAAGGAGGATTTTCATAGAGTTGTCTAAACTTGTATCTGAGCTGGAAATTTTTTTAAATTCTTCTATTTTATCTTTGATGTCGTCTTTGGCCTGAGTTGCCGTAAAATTGGCAGTTTTAATATCCAGCCCATCCTTTAATACATTATTGATCACGGTAAAAGTAAAGCATAAAACAGTACCAATGGTTCCTATTAACAAAATGGTGGGAGCGGCCAGGGGCAAGAAGGGTAGCGTGGCTAAAGCAAAAGCAATAGTTAGACTTAGCGAATAAACAATGGTCATAATTAGGTTAAGTTTTTTATTATCCCACTCTTTAATACACTTAATTTTTTGTTTTTCTAGTTGTTCTAATTTTTGGTTAATTTTATCAATTTCGTCTTTGCTTAAACTAAAGTCCTCTAATTCATTTTCTAACGCAATGATTTTATTCGCAATTTCTTCCATAGATTTATTATAAAGAGTTCTTTGCTCTTCAAAATCCCAAACCGAAACGAAGAGGTCAAACACCAATAATGCCACTGTCAACGCATCCCCATCGCTGCCTTGAAACCAAAAAAAACAGACCATATTGGCAATGCCCCAGATAGAGTCATTGAGCAGGGTAAATTTCCTAATATCCCATTGCGTTTTAAAGCGCTCCCAATAGGCTGTCGCACTTCCTAAAGCTAATTCTTCATCAGTCAAATCTGGGCTGAAAGTGTCCCTTAATACCAAATACATGTTGAGACCAAATCGCGCATAATAGAGTACCCAGCTCATATATCCGGTTATTTGGCTTGGGGCGCTGGCTACAGTACTGGCATTTTGTACGTTGAAAAAATCTGCAGGTAATAGTGACAGAACGGTTCTTAGTAGCCCGCCTCCCCACACCCAATAGAGTCTTTTTTCATTAATTGCAGTCATCCAGTCCACAATCGGGCTTACTGTGTAATCAATGGATTCGTGAATTCGTGCACCAAACCATTGTCCAGCGAAAATTCCTACATATTTCAATGGCTTACCGGGATAGGCTTTAAGCTCTTCTAAAGACCTAATGGTTTCTCGATTATTTTTCTTTAGTTGGAGTCTATCAATAAAAGCCTCACACCTTTGTAGATGCGCTCGGTATTCGGCGTTATTACTTTGTAAAAGCAGCAAATAGGTCAGTTGAAGCTTTTGTTTATAGCGTTTGCCCGCTTCACCACTGGCATTAAAAAAGTCCAGCAGGACTTCATCAGTTTGGTACAGCTCTTTAATGTAATATTCCAAAGGAGGAAGCACGGCTTCATTGTTATTTAATTGGGTGAGGGCTAAAAAAACTTGTTTATAACGAGGCTTGTCGGCGTCAGCGAGGGTATTTAAATATAAATGAATGTTATCTTCACTTGCTGCCATAGCTTAATCTCAGTAGGGGGATATTGTTTAATAAAGCATCTATTCCATAGAATTATAGCAAAAATAGCCCATATGTTCTTTTTTATAACATAATTAGTATTTTAAAGGCAAGGCTTAGCAGGGTATTTTACAGAATTGTTAATAATCTTAATAGATAGCTTATCAGCCTATAAAGTGATTTTTCGCCTGTATTATCGAAGTTAAATACAGGCGGAGTCAATGTTAAGCTTCTACTAAGTTCGCATCAGGTCTGGCATAGATGTCATCAAAACGTTTGATGTCATCTTCACCCAAGTAGTCACCGCTTTGCACTTCAATGACATAAAGAGGTTCAGTCCCGCTGTTACTCAGCCGATGGCGTGTCTGTTTGGGTATATAAGTAGATTGGTTAACTGATAAACGGATATTTTGATTGCCGTTTACCACCTCAGCCTCTCCTGCAACCACTACCCAATGTTCGGCACGGTGTTGGTGCATTTGTAAGGATAATTTAGCACCTGGCTTAACCATTAGCCTTTTGACCTTAAAGGCAGCCCCTTCCGCTAATATTTCAAAATACCCCCATGGCCTTGCAACGCGCTGGTGATCTTGAGTTATTTGATGGTGATCAGTGCGCAAAGAACTCACTAACTCTTTAACTTGTTGCGAATACTCTTTATCAGCAACTAAAACCGCATCTTTAGTAGCGATAATGATTTGATCTTGAATACCTATGGTGGTTACTAAAATATCTTCACTACTAATTAAGCAGTTATGGCTGTTTTGGGCCATTACTTTACCAGTTAGAGTGTTGCCGTGCTCATCTTGTTGATTAGCATCAGCTACCGCGGTCCAGCACCCTAAATCGCTCCATTGTATTGAGATCGGTATAATGACGGCTTTATCAGTCTTTTCCATAATGGCGTAATCGATGGATTCACTCTTACATTGGGAAAAGTTATCTAGATCCAGGCGCAAAAAATCGGCATGTAGATGGGCATTGGTAAGCGCATTTTTACTAGATTGGTAAATACTTTTCTCAAAGCGCTCCAGCTCCTCAAGGTACACCCCTGCCTTACAAACAAACATGCCACTATTCCAATAGTAGTTTCCACTGGCAATAAAATCAGCCGCAGCAGCAGCATCTGGTTTTTCTCTAAAACTGAGCACCTGCTGGACATCGCTAGTTAAGGAACTCCCCGCCTCTATATAGCCATAGCCTGTTTTGGGACTATCTGGTTGAATGCCAAAAGTAACAATAGCTGATTTTTCCGCAGCATATTCTGCTCCTTTGGTCATAGCAAGATGCCAAGCATGGTCATCAGCTATCCAATGATCAGAGGGTAAAACCAACATAACGGCATCGCTGCCCACTGTATTAACGAGATGATGTGCAGCGCAGGCGATGGCTGGTGCTGTATTGCGTGCACAAGGTTCAAGTAAGTAGGTAGTTGGGGCATTAAATGCCTCAAGTTGCTCTTGGCAAAGAAAGTAATGGGCATCATTACTGACTATAATACAGTGCTCACTTTCTAGGGTTTGTACCCTCTGCATGGTTTGCTGGAGCAATGAAAGCTCGGCGTTTAGTCGCAAAAACTGTTTGGGGAAGTTTTGGCGTGACAGCGGCCATAAGCGTGTGCCTGAACCACCTGCGAGTATAATTGGGTAAAAAGTAGTCGTCATGACTTTCCATGTTGTGGCATAATTAGCCACATTTTAACAGGTTTTGGCGAGCAGGCAATGTTACGCTGTATTAAGGTAGATAAAAATGAAAAAAGCGGTGATTTTATTATCGGGTGGTCTGGATTCTGCCACCTGCTTGGCCTTGGCAAAATCGCAAGGATTTAGTTGTTATGCCTTAAGTTTTTCCTATGGTCAACGACATTCCGCAGAGCTATTGGCAGCGGCCAGAGTGGCTAAAGCAATTGGGGTGGTTGAACACAAAATAGTTTCCTTAGATGTTGGTCTATTTCAGGGCTCGGCTTTAACCGATGAGAGTATCGTTGTACCTGACTATCAAGAAGGTGAAGCCATTCCAGTCACTTACGTCCCAGCCCGTAATACTATATTTCTCGCTATGGCCCTGGGCTTTGCAGAATCAGTAGGAGCACGTGATTTGTTTATTGGTGCGAGTTCTATTGATTTTTCACATTACCCAGATTGTCGTCCAGAGTTTATTGACGCTTTTCAGACGCTGGCTAATCTAGCTACTAAAGCAGGGGTCGAAGGGGATAAATTTACAGTACAAGCACCTTTGCAATACCTTAATAAAGCACAAACCATTCAATTGGGCTTGAGTTTGGGAGTCGACTACCAATTAACAGTCTCCTGCTATCAAGCTGATGAATTGGGTAAGGCCTGTGGACAATGTGATAGTTGTACTTTTAGGCAAAGGGGATTTGTGGCTGCAAATGTGCAAGATCCGACTTTATATAAAACTTGATGTATAAATTATAATCTGTTTTATTTGCGGTTCTGTTACAATATACTGAACACTTTTAATTCACAACCTGCACATTGATTGCTACAATCCGCCTCGATTTATAACAATGGAGTAGAGTAATGACTTTTGTAGAATTTGGTAAAGCGTTTTTGAATTTCCCTGGTACTGTAGTTGGTGGTATCACAGGATTTTTCATTGGTTCGCATACAGTGCAAACTGTTAATGGTAACGAAGTTGTTGATACAGACGGTAATCCACAATACGTAATGGCAAGAGATACTTCTGCTAATTTGCACCCCGTAACTAACGTGAGTGTTGTTGGTGCAATTTCTAGATTTTTCGCTGAAATCGGTTCATTCATAAATAGACACAAAGTGGCAATTTCTGTTGCTTTTTGGGCTTCTTTAATTCTTAGCGGTGGTGCTGCTCTTGGCCTGTATTTGGCTCCAGCTGCTCTAGCTGCTGTAGTTGATTTCACAATTGCTGGTTTTTCAATTGCTGGAGTTGTTGGTACTGGTCTTTGGGCTCAGTTAGGCGCTGTCGCAGGTCTTACTGCTGCAATTACAACTGTTAGTGTTTTCGCATCGACAGCAATCGGTTATGGTATCAGTGCTTTAAGCAGCTTGTGGTCTTCTAAAAATCCCGCTACTCCTGCTCCGACTGCAACTGCTAAAGCTGATGCAACTAAAGGTTCTGCAACTGCTCTAAGTGGATTGGGTGCCTCTGCTGGTAATGCGCAATCTAACGTACCTAAATCAACAACTTCTGCAGCTACAGCCGCAGCTGCTGCATCTCATTCACACGATGATGATGAAGACGAAGATGATGAAGAAGATTTAAGCGTAAGAATGGCAAAATAAGTCAGTTCTAAAATACAAAAACGCGGCTAAGGCCGCGTTTTTTATTGGTATCGAATTTTTTTAATTGCAGCATTTAATAAATCAATGCGTTATAATTAGCCGTTTTTACTTTGCGGATAATGATATCTTTATGGCTACAGTACGTAAAATGCTAGTAACTAGCGCTCTGCCTTATGCGAATGGACATTTACATCTTGGCCACATGGTTGAGCATATTCAAACGGATATTTGGGTCCGAACCCATAAAATGTTGGGTATACAATGTATTAGTGTCTGTGGCGATGATGCGCACGGAACACCTATTATGCTTAAAGCTGAGCAGATGGGTATTACGCCAGAGGAATTAACTGCACAAATAAAACAAAGTCATGAGCAAGATTTTAAAGCTTTTTCTATCGATTACGATTGTTATCACACTACGCATTCACCAGAAAATAAAGCCTTAGCTTCATCCATCTACGAAAAACTAGAAGCGAACGGTGATATTGTTAAAAAAACCATCTCACAGTCCTTTGATCCCGTTAAGCTCATGTTTCTACCGGATCGCTATGTCAAAGGCACTTGCCCTAAATGTGCCGCTAAGGATCAATATGGCGATAACTGTGAGGTTTGTGGTTCTACTTATTCACCAACAGATTTAATTGATGCAGTATCGGCAATCTCCGGTGCTCGTCCTATTGAAAAAGATTCTGAACACTATTTCTTTGATCTGCCACGTTATGAGCAATTATTAAAAGATTGGACGCGTGAAGGGCATTTGCAAATTGAAGTCGCTAACAAGCTCAATGAATGGTTCGAGGCAGGTTTGAAGCAATGGGATATTTCGCGTGATGCGCCTTATTTCGGTTTTCCAATACCCGGGACCACGGATAAATATTTTTATGTTTGGTTAGATGCACCTATCGGCTACATGGCCAGCTTTCAAAAATATTGTGATGAGCAGGGTGTTTCTTTCGCAGAGTTTTGGGATAAAGACTCCAAAACGGAATTATACCATTTCGTAGGAAAGGACATTGTCTATTTCCATGCTTTATTCTGGCCTGCTTTATTAGCCGCTAGTGGTCATAGAACTCCAACTGCTGTATTTACCCATGGATTCCTCACGGTTGACGGTCAGAAAATGTCTAAATCAAGAGGTACTTTCCTTGAGGCACGCACGTATTTAGAGCACTTGCATCCTGAATATTTACGCTATTATTTTGCCGCAAAACTCAATGGGCGGGTTGATGATTTAGATTTAAATTTTGAAGATTTTACTAATCGCGTGAACGCGGACTTGGTTGGTAAGGTAGTTAATATTGCAAGTCGATGTGCCGGATTTATTGCCAAGCGTTTTGATAATCAGCTGTCAGCAAGTTTAGCTGAGCCAGCGCTATATGCGGAATTAACCAGCGCGCGTGAGCAAATTATAGACGCCTATATTTCGCGTGATTATGCACGTGCAATTCGCCAGATTATGGACTGTGCTGATAAGGTTAATCAGTACATAGACACCAACAAACCTTGGGTTCTTGCAAAAGACGAAGAACGCTTACCAGAGGTTCATGCCATTTGTACTATGGGTATTAATTTATTTCGCGTATTGATGACTTATTTGAAACCCGTATTACCAAATATGGCTCAGGCTTCGGAGCTGTTTTTAAACTGCGAACCTTTAGAATGGAGTTCAATCGATGAACCCTTACTAAATCATCCATTGAATGCATTTCAACCTTTAATCACTCGCGTAGAAAAAGAAAAAATTGAAGCCATGTTTGCACAGACCAAAGAAACTTTAGCGACAATGGCACAGGTGAAATAGATGGCTTCCGTTAAAGAAATAGATGCATTATTACCGCAAACCCAATGTGGGGAATGCGATTTTGCCGGTTGCCTACCCTATGCCGAAGCAATGGCACAGGGTAGTGCTTCCATTGATAAATGCCCACCAGGCGGTGTTGCAACGGTTAAAGCTTTAGGGGCTCTTTTACGCATCGACCCTAGCCCTTTTCTACAAAAAGCTTTGGATCAGACCAGAGCACCTTCTGTTGCTGTGGTTCGTGAGGAAGAGTGTATCGGGTGTACGAAATGCATTAAAGCATGTCCTGTTGATGCTATAGTCGGCAGTGGTAAGTTGATGCATGCGGTCATCAGTCATGAATGCACAGGTTGTGGTTTGTGTGTTGAGCCCTGTCCGGTGGATTGTATTGAAATGGTCACCTTAGCAAATCCAGAATACGATCAGGATTTAGCAAGAGCCCGTTTTAACGCTAAGCAAACTCGTCTGTTACGCGATGAGCATGCAAAAGAGATGGCTTACAGAGAAAAACGACAACTTGCAAAGCAGACTCTGGGTGCAACTGCTGATATACAGGCGAAGCAAGACTATATACAACAAGCTATGGCGCGCGTGCAGGCGAAAAAAAGTTCATGAATAAAGAAAAACGTGATGAAATTTTTAAACGTTTACGCGCACTGAATCCTCATCCAACTACTGAATTAGTTTATCACTCTGATTTTGAACTCTTAATCGCAGTTATGTTGTCTGCACAAGCAACTGATGTCAGTGTGAATAAAGCAACAGCGGTTTTATTTTCTGTAGCTAATACCCCTGAAGCAATTCTAGCTTTAGGGGTTGAAAAACTTAAGGGCTATATCAAAACCATTGGTTTATACAATACCAAAGCTCTCAATGTGATGAAAACATGTCAACTATTGATTGACCAATACGCAGGCCAAATTCCAAACCAACGCGAAGCTTTGGAAACTTTGCCAGGAGTGGGACGAAAGACTGCGAATGTAGTATTAAATACCGCTTTTGGTTTGCCAACCATGGCGGTTGATACCCATATTTTTAGAGTGTCTAAGCGAATCGGACTGAGCAAAGGTAAGACCCCCTTGGCAGTCGAATTAGACTTACTCAAAAATATCGCTCCCGAATTCCTAAAAGATGCACACCATTGGCTGATTTTACATGGTCGATATGTGTGTACAGCACGCAATCCTCATTGCAATATTTGCCCAATAAAAGATCTTTGTGAGTTTAAAGAAAAAAACCTTAGTTAAACCTCTAGCCTTTACAAATTGTTAGCCCTAGAATGAACTTCTCTTTTTGCGGGATGCGGGAGTACATTATGGATTGGATGGTTTCTCTAGAGAATGGGGCTAAATCTTTTGGAGCGGCAATTGAACAACCAGCACGCTGGGTTTGGAATAATACCCCCTTAGTTGGACTTACTTGGGGAGTACTAAAACTTGGAGTTAATACTGGCTTCCAGGTCTTGGCACAAGCGCAATCACTTCGTACAGCAATACCAGCCCTTTTCAGTCACCACAAAACTTTAAGAGTACTTGATGGCATAAGGCAAGTCCTAACTTATGATGTTGCTCCAATCCTTGCTATGCATGGCGCTAATAATTATATCCAGAACTACTACCGTGAGGGTGTTCAACCTGCGCAAGACTGGTATGAACCCTATGCATTATTCCTCAGTGGATTAACAGTAGTAGATTATGCTGTTAGGGCGATTACATGGCGTATGGCTCCACGTGCGCTGGTACGTACAACGATATTAGAAAGTGTTGCGCCCCTTGCATTTAATGCAGCAGTTCCCAAAAAAGAGTCAAAAATTTGTGATGAGAAATGCGCATCACAACCTTTGCTCAGTAGTATGTTGCGATCTCCTCTCATTTTAATTGGCAATGAAATAGCACTCTATTTCCTTAGAAAAGTTCCGTATATGGAGTATCCGGCCTACTTATTAGGCCTGGTTTTCTATAGCCAATTTATTTTGCGAAGTGTAACCCCTGAAGTATGCATGGACCATAAAGCCGATGTTATTCCACCGGAAACAACCTTGTCCTTGGTGATTACTACAGAGTTGATGAATAAGTTAATTGTCGATTACGCGCTGGGTTCAATAATGGGGCCGCTACCCTACGTCTATGATAGAACCTTGCGTCATTTCGTGCTTTTATTCTTTACCAATCTTGCAGCGCACATGGCTTTGCCAACTGATACAACGTCATTCGATCCTTTCAAATTCTATGATCAGATTCAAGGTCACATCTCCAATGTGATTACACATGGATTGGATACCTATATCCCTATAGTTATAGAAAAAAATAAAAATAAAACCCCAATAATCACCTTGCCAGAGGCGTTGCAATTTGCCATTAAAATACTAAAAACAGATTTAGTGGAAGTAAAGAAAAAACCAGAAGAATTAACTCTGCTTAATAAAACAATGCAGAATTGTATCTCTTTGTGTATACCTGCCTTGTTCCATAGCATTCATAACGCAACGAATGATCCTGTGATTGCACCCCATTGGTCCAGTGTACGCACGAGTGCGCTTAATACCCTAGGCACAATTAAAACCATAGGGAATGCGAAAACAACTGCGACCTTGGCCTGGGCTCCCAATGCAGTTGCTAAAATGTTAAATTTTTTATTTGGATTGCCGGAGGGGCTTATCCGTGTATTTTTAATTATGAGTAAAGAAAAAGATTGCTTAGATTTTGTGGATGCTTTTCACACTTGGTTTGAGCGAAACAATGTGGATTACAAAGTCACTTTAGCTAAAGATACCAATATTGTTTTACATGGGGATAAACCATTACAAGAAGTTGATTCATCGCCTCAAGAGACACCATTACCCCCACCACCAAAACAATTTCTCACGACAAGAACCTCAGATAGAACTATTGATGCATCACGGTTCGCTCCGAGATCAGGGAGAGGGATTCAGGGAGTTGCCAGTGGACGCTATGGCTTTCTAACACAAAGAAAGCCAACTATTAATGCAGCTCAAGAGGTTGCTCAAGTAATAACAGATAGTGCGCCTAAAGTTGAAACAACCGCGTCACTCTAGAATAGGTTTTTACGTTTAAAATAATAAAGCATCAAAACTACTAAAAAGGTCATCCCAACCATCACCATGGGGTAACCATAACGCCAATCCAACTCCGGCATGAATTTAAAATTCATGCCGTAAACTCCAACTATAAAAGTCAACGGAATGAAAATACTGGCAAATAAGGTAAGAACCTTCATCGTCTCATTCATGCGGTTATTAATCGTTGAAAGATAAATATCTAACATACTAGCCGACATCTCACGGTGTAAATCTATTGACTCAACTAAGCGAATACAATGATCGTGTAAGTCACGAAAATATAAATGGTAACGTTTGCTGATTAACTCACCATGTTCCGATAATAATAAATGCACTATATCGCGAATAGGCGCTATCGTTTTTCTAAGCGTCAATGTACGTCGCTTAATAGTATAGAGTGATTGCAGTTGAATGGACTCGGGCTTTTTAATCAGTTGATCTTCTATTTTTTCTAACAGTACAGCGGTTGATTCTACGTAATTAAAATAATCATCGACTATATAATCCATAATGAGGTAAGTCATATAGTCACTACCGTGTTCTCGTACTAAAGAACGGTTTGCGCTAAGACGTTTATAAATGCTGGAGAGATCGTAATTAACCGTTTCACGTAAAGTAATGAGCAGATTTTTTTTCATCAACAAACTGAATTGCTCAGTGTTGTAGGTTAATTTTTGCGAAGGTGTTTCCAGTAATCTAAAAACAATAAAAAGGTAATCATCTACCAAATCCAATTTAGGTCTTTGTTTGGTGTTTAATAAGTCTTCTATGACTAAGGGGTGGATAGCGTAATGCCCACAGATGGTGCTAATTTTTTCAGAATCCGCTAAACCCGCTATGTCAATCCAAACATGCTTTCCCTCATCGAGAGCCTGTGCAATTGTCTGCGAATTAAATTCTGACTGTGTTGTATAACTGTCCGCATCATACAGGTGCACAATAATTTGAGTTGATTGCGGTGCGTTCTCACCCACATAGACGGCGGTACCGGGTAGCAATCCAGTTTTTGAAGATGCCAGTTTTTTATGATTAGTCATTTTACGATCTCAAAGGATATAGTATTGAATAACATGAAGTTGCCTTAGGTATCAACTGCCAATCTCTTTTGGCTCACTGCTTGTTTTTGACCTTCTTGCCATAATAAGATTAAGTTGTTATATTTGCGAGCGCCTTTGATTATAATCAATCATAATGGCGTGAGGAATAATTCAGCGTTACCTATTTGTTGAGGATTGTGCATATTATGGAAATTAACTGGCATGAATAAATCCTTAGCTAATCAGCACTCTTCAGGTTTTCTCGTTGTAACAATCAGCATGATTATTTGCATGATTGTGCTCATCAATGTGTCATTTAAAATTGTTACTATTAAGGGTCTCGTTTTTACAGTAAGTAGTTTACTCTGCCCAATGATCGCCGGGTTGTTTTTATTGTCCCTTCGCATTTGTACCTTTAAAGAGCAACGTCATGTGCTCAATATAGCCTTAATGACACTCTATCTTTTTTGTGTCGGGGTATACGTATTGGTGAATTTACCCGCAGCAGAATACATGCATGATAACCCTGTCTATCAAATTATTTTTGAAGACATTCCTAAAAAGTTTTTTGCTACAACCATCGCGTTTGTCTTAAGTTTTTATTTACCTCATCTGTTATTCTGTACACGCACTAATAGTGTTTTAGTATCGGCTAAACAATGTGTGCTGTTATCTTTGCTGGGAGGGGTATCTTTTTTATGCATGGATTTCTTTTTACTTTTTTCAGGAACTTACGCCCATGATTTCAAACAAATATTTATTGATTCATTAATAATTACCACTTTTTTTCTGTTGCTAATTGGCGTAGGTTATTTATCCTTTTTATTAAACAAAACACAAACAAATGACCAGAAAGTACAGTCGCTCAAACAAGTAGAAGGGTTTCCTTTATATTATTATTTGTTGTGTTTTTCTGTAGCAATTATGTTGATGTGTTTAGCCTGTGAATACCGAATAGTTGCCTTTAGTAAAGGATGCATGATAACTGCGAGTTCAATTTTTTTCCCTATTACCCTGATGATCAGCACATTGATCGGAGAGTTGTGGGGCTACAAAGCTAATTTGAAGATGGCAGTAGTGTTAATTGGTAGCCAATGTTTTTTTGATGGTTTGTTAATGGGTTTAATTGCTTTGCCCTCACCGCCATTTTTTAATTTAAATCCCTTTTACAGTTACATCATGCCACGCCGATTACCCGCTGCAAGTTTTGCATTGTTTGTAACTTTTATTAGCAATGCGATGCTATTGCAGTATTTGCCTGCTAGTCAGTGGTTACAAAAGGTGAGGACATCGGCGCAACGACCTTTGTGTATATTCATTGCTAATGTGGTTGCAAATAGCCTATTGTGCCTTGTGAACTACGGTTTATTGTTTGGTGGTATTTATCCCTATGAGCAGATAATTAATTTGGCAATTAATGTTTGGGTATACAAATTAGTAATTACGGTAATCTCTATACCCATTATTCTTTGGTGTTGTCAGGCGGTTAACACTATTCCTTTTTCTGCGGTCTTTTCCAACCGTAGATAGTTTTTTGCTTCGACTCAGATAAGGTAAGTTCTTCGGCCGGCACATTTTTTCGAATAGTACTGCCTGCGCCAATGGTGGCGTTGGCTCCAACTGTTACGGGTGCTATTAACTGAGTGTCTGAACCTATAAAAACACCGTCTTCGATAATGGTTTGGTGTTTGTTTACACCATCGTAGTTACAAGTGATGGTGCCAGCGCCAATATTCACTTTTTTCCCTAAATGCACATCGCCCAAATAGCTCAAATGGCTAGCCTTACTACCCTTACCAAACACTGCTTTTTTTGTTTCAACAAAATTCCCAATTTTACAGCCGGTAGCTAATTGGGTTCCCTCACGAAGACGTGCGAAGGGGCCTATATGGCAATCTGCTTCTATCTGACAACCTTCCAGAACACTATTAGGGTGAATTTCACAATCAGCGCCTAAAGTGACATTGGTTAGCACACAATTGGGTCCAATTTTGCAGCCATCACCGAGAAATACTTTTCCGTTAAAGACGCAATTAATATCGATGAAGACGTCTTTACCACAGTGTAATTCTCCACGAAGATCAAACCGACTAGCATCGGCAATCATCACACCGCTTTCTAAAAGTGCTTCTGCCTGCTTTTGTTGCCAAAGACGTTCTAACTGCTGTAATTGCAAACGGTTATTGACGCCTTGTACTTCATAAGCGTTATCAGCTGTAATGGATTTTATAGGGACATTAGAATCCATCGCCATGCTGATTATTTCCGTTAAATAATATTCTCCCTGCGCATTATTCTTTCCAAGCTTAGGCAGCCATTGGGCCAAATCTGAACTCTGTGCACAACAAATTCCAGTGTAAATTTCTTTTATATTCTTTACTTGCTGTGATGCATCCTTTTCTTCTACAATGGCAGAAATTTCACCTTGGTTGTTTCTAATAATTCGTCCAAGACCGGTAGGGTCTTCGAGTTGCGCAACCAGGAGAGTTAGAATGGATTGTTTATTCGCTGTTACTTTGGCTCGATTAATTAAAGCCTCAAGGGTCTTGATTTGAATCAATGGAACATCAGCAGATAATACTAGGACTTGTGCCTGGGGTTCGATATAAGGTAAAGCTTGCAACACAGCATGACCAGTGCCTAATTGCTCTGCTTGATGAACCCAATGCACTGGTAAATCAGGGAGTGAATTCTTAATTTTTTCGCCACCATGACCATAAATTACATGAATTGCCTCAGGGTTTAATTGTTGTGCCGTTTCGACAACACGAGCAAGCATAGGCTTACCAGCCAATTGGTGAAGTACTTTAGGGGTGTTGGAATACATCCGCTTGCCTTGTCCCGCTGCTAAGATTATTATTTGTAAATTCATGAGTTTTATGATTTCCTAGATTTAAAAGAAAAGCTATGCTAAATGTGACAGTCTGCCTTAAGGATATGAAATAAGTAAATACTAATTATAACAAAAGAATTGCAGTTAAAGGAGTAGAGCAATGCAGACAATTTATATGGAAGTCTTAAAGGGCCTTGTTAAAGAAGAATTAGCTAAATTAACAGGTAACCTTATCAAACAAACTAAAGGCTTTGCCTCATTTTTCCATACAGAAGAAGTTTCGAACGGTCAGAAAGCCGTTATTCTGAAACTGGATTCGCAAATTGTTGAATATCAATCTACTGGTGATGATGTTCGAGATTCTAAAAACCTCAGCGATTTGATAGAGAAAACGCGAGTTGCTGTACGAAGCTTTAGAAATGATAAAAATTGTGATAAGAAAAAGTCGGATACTTTAGAATTTCTCGATAATTTAAAAAATTACGTCACCAACTTTGCAGACAAGCTATCATCCTCTGATTTTAAGTTTAATTTCTTGAATTTAAAATTAACTAATACCCCCGAAGGCCTTTTTTATCAGCACATGATTAAATACATCGGTAAAGGTGTTTTTGATCATGATGAAAATAAAAATCCCGATGTAAGAAAGAAAAAAGAGCTAGCGGTAGATAAACGATGCTTCAAATTAAACGATTACAAAAATACAAATGATTTTGAGTTACGAAAAGCAAGAACCCTAGAGTCTCTGGATGAACTTCAGCGTGATAACAAAATGATAGTTTCTGAAGCGAAGGGCAAAGTAAGTATACCGATTGATGTCACCTTTGGAGTAATTCCTATTAGCGCAAGCATAACAAAACCTTGGAGTCCAAAGAAAGGAAGTTTAGAGGTGGAGATTAACGAAGCGCGCGAAGAAATACAAAGACTCTCCGCACGAAATTTCGTCGTTCAATCTGTAGAACAAGAAGAAGAGCAGCCAGCACCGCCAGAAAATAACGATGATGATGAGCCGACAATAGTTCCACCACCTTCTGAGGCAACTAACGAGGATGCGGCTGTTGTCGCAGCTAATCCTTAACATTTCTATCCTTACAAGAAGCCTATGCCTTGTGGACAAGCCCCAGGACATAGGCTGAATCTAATGTAGTTCACCACAAAGATTGGTTTCCATTAATACTTTAATTTGCTCGTTATCTAAGTCTTTAGACAATAAATATAAGAGTTTGCAATGTGCCGCTTCTGAGGTCATATTATGGCCACTGATAAGACCTGCTTCTTTTAAAGTGTGCCCTGTTGCATATTGACTCATTTCTACTTTGCCTTGTTGGCATTGTGTGCAATTAATAATAATGACGCCACGGTCGCAGGCTTCTTTCAGTAAACGCAAAAATTGGGGCTCATTATTCTGAGCATTTCCTGCACCATAAGTTTCAAGAATTAAACCACGCAAAGGTTGGTTTAAGATATAACTTAAAACGTCTGAAGCAAATCCTGGAAATAATCTAAAGTTAGCAATAAATTGTGGAGCTATTGTTTGCAAATGAAAAGGTTTGCGCGGTTTTTTGAGTAATAAATTGGGTTGTAACTCAATGTCTATTCCTATAGCAGCTAAATGAGGATAGTTCGGTGAGTCAAAAGCGTTAAATTGTTGTGCGCTGACTTTTTGTGTTCTATTCCCACGCAATAATCGTTGGTTAAAGTAAATGCAAACTTCATGAATAGGTTGATGCGCACAAAGCCACAATGAAGTAATGACATTATCGATTGCATCATTACGGACTTCTGATAAAGGTATTTGTGAGCCTGTAAGGATAACCGGTTTGGCTAAATTTTCTAGCATAAAAGATAAGGCTGAAGCCGTGTACGCCATGGTATCGGTGCCGTGAAAAATGACAAAACCATCGTAGTGTACGTATTCCTGAGCAATATCGTTGGCTATCCGGTTCCAGTCATGCACTGTCATGTTGGAGGAATCCAACAAAGGGTCATATTCCTTGATAACATAATCAGGCATATCTTGGTGCTTTAAAGTAGAAATTTCTGCCAAAGCGCAAGAAACATATCCAGGTGCGGGTTCATAGCCATTAGCTGTTTTAACGCTGCTAATAGTTCCGCCAGTATTAATAATCAGAACACGTTTTTTCATAGGCACAAAGTTTGGTGTATTTGGCTTGATTATATAGCGGTTTGAAGTGGATTAGGATAATATTTTCAGATTTGATTGCCAAAGTCTTGCACTTTGTGGAAAAATCAAGGTATTAACGTTTTAGTCTAAGCTTGACATCATGGTAATTGATCGTGCGGGTTATCGGTTGAATGTAGGTATAATCCTCGTCAACGGATCAGATAGAGTTTTTTGGGGTAGAAGAAGTGGGCATGATGCCTGGCAATTTCCACAAGGTGGGCTGGCTACAGGCGAGAGTGCCTTAGAAGCAATGTTCCGAGAATTGCATGAGGAAGTAGGATTAGAAAAAGGCGATGTCGAGGTGTTGGGTTCAACCAAGCGTTGGCTTAAATACCGATTACCAAAACAATACCTACGTCATGGCAGTGAGCCCTTAGTTATTGGGCAAAAGCAAAAATGGTTTTTATTACGATTAGTAAATAGTGAACAAAAAGTAAGATTGGATCTAAGTGATTCACCTGAATTTGATAGTTGGCGCTGGATAGATTTTCATGAACCAGAAGATCAGGTCATATTTTTTAAACGCCAAGTGTATGTCCAAGCACTGAAAGAATTGGAACCCTTACTAAAAGCTCGCCGTACTGCGTACGGAATGAAACGGAAAAAGAGGTAATCATAGGCCTAGATGCTAAAAGTACTTAAACGGATAGTCCAAGATGTCACCGCAGCCAGCCACTTAACAGAGGCGCTGGGGATTTTGGTGCAGCATATTAGTAAAGCCATCAATGTCGAGGCCGTATCCGTATACCTCATAGATAATAAGCATGCAGAATATGTACTGATAGCTACTGAAGGATTAAATAAGCAAGCACTTTTTCAAGTGCGCATTGGGCTTGATCATGGCCTAATTGGTTTGATTGGCAGACGGGAAGAGCCAATAAACCTTGAAGACGCCCCCTCTCATCCGGATTTTTATCACCATACTCTACTCGGCGAAGAACATTTAAGCGCCTTTTTAGGGGTGCCGATTATTCAACATCGTAAACTCTACGGTGTCCTTATCGTTCAACAAACAGAACAACGCTGTTTTGATGATGCGGAAGAATCCTTTTTAATTACCTTAGCGGCGCAATTGGGCGGCATTATCGCCAATGCTGAAGCCACGGGCGAATTAGCCGAGCTTACTTTACCCAAACCTGCAGGTGTTGTTAAAAAGACTGAGTCAGTTCACGCCGCTCTGGTGGGTGTTGGAAGTGTGCCAGGCATTGGTATTGGTACAGCGGTAGTTGTATACCCACAATCAGATATTGATGCAGTACCACGCACCACAGTTGATGACATAGAACATGAAGTAACGGTTTTCTACGAAGCCTTAGATTCTGCTCGTGAGGACATGCGGCGCTTAAGTAAACGCATGAAAGCCAATGTTCCTGAAGAGGAACATGCTCTATTTGATGTGTACTTACGTATTCTAGATAGAGACAATTTAGGTGTTGAAGTCGAGCATGTTATTCGCGATGAAAAAATTAATGCGCAAGCAGGCTTAGCCTCGGTCATTAAAAAACACGTCTCGCAATTTGAAAGTATGGAAGACGATTACTTACGTGAGCGTGCTAGCGATTTTCGCGATCTAGGTCGACGTGTATTAGCAGAATTGCAATGGTCACAGCGTGAAGAAATTGCTTATCCAAAACGAACGATTTTGATTGGTGAAGAAGTAACAGCCGCCGCTTTAGCTGAAGTTCCCGAAGGCCAATTAGCAGGGGTGGTTTCCGCTAAAGGTTCCAATAACTCCCACGTTGCAATCTTGGGCCGAGCACTAGGTGTACCTACGGTGATGGGGGTACGAGGTCTTAAAGTAGAGTTATTATCAAAACGAGCAGTGATTGTTGATGGCTATTACGGCCATGTCTATGTATCACCTTCAAAAGCGATTTTATCGGAATTCAAACAGCTCGAGCAGGAAGAACGTGCTTTAAATCAGAGCTTAGTGAGTTTACGCGATAAGCCGGCTGAAACGAGTGATTGCTATCGAGTGTCGTTGCAGGTTAATACAGGTTTAGCAATGGACGCAGGCCTTTCGATGAGCGTGGGGGCCGAAGGTGTTGGCCTATACCGATCTGAAGTACCTTTCATGAGTCGAGATCGTTTCCCCTCTGAAGACGAGCAAACTATTATTTATCGCCAAACCCTAAAAGCTTTTGCCCCACGTCCAGTTACTATGCGGACTCTAGACATTGGCGGTGATAAAGTGCTGCCTTATTTTCCCGTCGAAGAAGAAAACCCATACCTTGGCTGGCGAGGTATTCGTATTACTTTGGATCATCCAGACGTATTTCTAGTGCAAGTACGCGCCATGATGCGTGCAAGTGAAGAGCTAAATAACTTGCGTATTATGCTGCCGATGATTACTAATCTTAGCGAAGTAGATGAAGCGACCTACTTAATTGATCAAGCTTTTGAAGAATTATTAGAAGAAGGTTGTCTGATTGAAAAGCCCAAAATTGGCGTGATGATTGAAGTACCTGCCGCCGCATATCTTGCAAGAGAAATGGCGAAGCGTGTAGATTTTATTTCAGTAGGAAGTAATGATCTCACCCAATATCTTTTAGCAGTTGATAGAAACAATGCGCGCGTCGCAAGCCTTTATGAATCTCTGCACCCGGCCATGTTAAGACTTTTATTACGAGTGGTTGAAGGTGGACATGCCGCAGGGGTTGAAGTGAGCATTTGTGGCGAGATGGCTAGTGATCCTTTATCAATAATTTTATTGATTGCAATGGGCTTTGATACCTTAAGTATGAACTCAGCGAGTTTACCCCGAGTCAAATGGATAATTCGTAATTTTTCTATTGCTACAGCGCGTAAGGTTCTCGCTGAAGTTCTAGAGTTTGAGCATCCTGCAGAAATTAGGATGCATTTACAAAAAGCATTAGAAGAAGAAGGTTTAGGAGGCTTAATACGAGCCGGTAAATCATGAGTCTTGCCGATGTGTTACTCAATGGAGCCGTGTATGCTTTAATTGGCACCATCGCCGGTTTGATGTCTGGAGTATTAGGTATAGGCGGTGGAGTTATAGTCGTACCGGGTTTAGTGTTTGTTTTTCAGTTAAACCGCTTAATTCCTGATGAACTAACTATGTATGTCGCTGCAGGGACTTCACTAGCAGTGATGATTTTTACTGCTCAATCTGCCCTACGTGCCCACCTGAAATTCGGTGAGGTGTTATGGAGAACGTTTCATAGTCTGTGGCCCGGAATCGTTTTAGGGACGATTTCAGGTGCATTGATAGCACCTTTGATACCACGGCATTGGTTAGAAATTATTTTTGCCATTTTTCTCTATGGTATAGCCATTAAAATGTTAACCGATGCGCAGGTTAAGCATCCGGTTAAATCACCCTCGAAATGGCTAAATCGTATTGTAAGTTATTTTATTGGGTTGTATTCTGGTTTACTGGGTGTTGGAGGGGGTGTAATTACTATCCCTTATCTAACCTACTGTGGTGTGGATACACGGAAAATTGCGGCCGTATCAAACCTATGTACTTTTATTGTTGCAATAGTTGGCACGGTAGTCTTTATGATAACCGGTCAGAATCAAATGCAGGCGATTGCGTATTCGACGGGTTATATTTATTGGCCTGCTGTACTTTGGGTAGCTATACCAAGCGTATTCTTTGCGCCCCTAGGGGCAAAGCTAAATTACCTGCTGCCTGTTAAGCAATTAAAATACGTATTTATAGTAATATTAATTATCACTGCAACTAGCATGTTATTTTAGCGAGGATTTAAACACCATGTTTATATACCCTGATATTGATCCTATCGCCCTAAGTGTAGGTCCCATTAAAATACATTGGTATGGATTAATGTATTTGGTAGGTTTTGCGATTGCTTGGCTTTTAGGTTATTGGCGCATCAAACATTACAAGCTCGATTGGACTATTGAGCAGCTGAGTGATGTTATTTTTTACTCCGCTTTTGGGGTGATTTTAGGCGGTCGAATTGGTTACATGGTTTTCTATGCCACTCCAGAATTAATACATCATCCATTAAGTTTGTTCAGAATTTGGGATGGAGGGATGTCCTTCCATGGTGGATTGGTTGGGGTGATGTTAGCATTATACCTATTTGGAAAACGGCTTGGTAAATCATTCTTAGAGATGACGGATTTAGTTACTCCACTGGTGCCATTAGCTTTAGGTGCTGGGCGTATTGGTAATTTTATCAATGGCGAATTGTGGGGGCGAGTAACTGATGTACCCTGGGCTGTGGTCTTTAGACATGTAGATGATCAACCTCGACATCCCTCGCAACTCTATGAGTTTGGTTTAGAGGGTATAGCCTTATTTCTTCTGGTTTGGTGTTATGCAGCAAAACCTAGAAAAACCGGTATGGTATCAGCAGTATTTTTGTTGGGTTATGCCACTTGCCGATTAGTTGCAGAATGTTTTCGTGAACCAGATAGTCAACTCGGGTATCTAGCTTTTGGTTGGTTAACTATGGGGCAACTACTGTCAATACCTATATTTTTATTGGGTTTATGGATATGGTGGACTAGACGATGAAAACCTATTTAAATTTGTTAGAGCATATTTTACAACATGGAACTGAAAAGACTGACCGAACAGGTACAGGTACTTTATCGGTATTTGGCTATCAGATGCGTTTTAATTTAAACGATGGATTTCCGCTAGTTACTACCAAAAAATTACATACTCGTAGCATCATTCATGAGTTGCTTTGGTTTCTTCGTGGTGAAACTAATATTGCCTATTTAAATGAAAATGGCGTGACTATTTGGGATGAATGGGCTGATGCCCAGGGAGATCTAGGCCCTATTTACGGCAAGCAATGGCGTAGTTGGCCTAAGGCTGATGGCAGCACAGTGGATCAGTTAAGTGAATTAGTACAGCAAATTAAAACCAATCCGGATTCACGGCGTTTGATAGTGAGTGCTTGGAATGTGGGTGAATTAAGTGAAATGGCACTGATGCCTTGTCATGCTCTATTTCAATTTTATGTAGCTGACAATAAACTCTCTTGCCAATTGTATCAACGCTCAGCAGATGTGTTTTTAGGCGTTCCCTTTAACATTGCTTCTTATGCATTATTGACTCAAATGGTTGCGCAACAGTGTGAACTGGATGTGGGTGATTTCATTTGGACTGGTGGTGACTGCCATTTATACCTAAATCATATTGAGCAAACGAGAACACAGTTAGCCAGAGAGCCAATGCCTTTGCCGCAATTGAAAATAAAACGCAAACCGGCTTCGTTATTTGATTATACCTACGATGATTTTGAAGTGATTAATTACCAAAGTCATCCAGGCATAAAGGCGCCTATCGCAGTTTAATCAAATAAACTGCGGATGGTGTCAGGTAGGGGCATTGATTTTTGTTTGGTGTAATCTACCCAGACAATTTTACTGGTGCCCTGTGCCATGAGGACTTCGTTTTGATACAGATCATGATCCATGATCATGCTGGAATTACCCATACTGTGCACACAGCTTTTTAATACAACGGTTGCTGGGTAAATGACAGGTTTTAAAAAAGTACAGCCAACGTGAACAACTACAGGTCCCGTATTTCCGGTCATTGCAATATTCAACACCCGCAACCACTCAATACGTGCTTCTTGAAAATAATCAAAGTAACGGGCATTGTTCACATGGCCCAAGGCATCCATATCGCCCCAGGCAATATCGAAAGTTTTTTCTTGCACTGCTATTTTAGATGAGGTCATGAAAGGTCCATAGGATCAACGTCCACATTCCAGCGAACACCACTCTTCAGTTTAGTTATTGTTAACCACTCCCGTAATTGCGTCAATGTGTTTTTTAAGGCTTTTCTGGTTGGAGACTTAATCAGCAATTGCATACGGTGTTGATTAGCTTTACGTGCTAAGGGTGCCGGAGCTGGTCCCATAACGCTAATAGGGTGAATTTGGATCTGTTTTTTTGTTTCGTGCAGAAACTTTAAAACCGTACTGACAGCATTGGCTTGGGCTCGAATGACAGCCAGATAATGAAAGGGGGGCAACTGTGCTTCTTGGCGTGTAGTTAACAGCGCATCGGCAAAGTCATCATAACCTTGTTGAATTAGTAAATTAAGCAAGGGATGATTGGGTAAATGGGTTTGAATAATGACTTGACCTGCATGCTCTGCACGTCCAGCGCGGCCAGAAACTTGCGTTAACAGCTGTCCTAGATGTTCAATTGCTCTAAAATCTTGATTATAAAGTCCTGCATCCGCATCAAGCACGACTACTAAAGACAAGCGAGGGAAATGATGACCTTTGGCCAGCATTTGCGTGCCAACTATTAATTGCGCTTCACCTGAATTTATCTTATCGAGATGTGCATCCAGGGAATTTTTTTTACGTACTTCATCACGATCGATTCGCAATACGGAAGTATTAGGAAAATGACTGCTTAAAAATTCATGAATGCGTTGGGTCCCGGCACCTACAGGAACTAATTCTTTACTCTGGCAACTTGCACAGTGCATAGGTGTTCTTTGCGTCAATCCACAATGGTGACAAATCATCTGCCCAGATTGTTTGTGTAAAGTTAGATGGCTGTCACAAGCTCGACAATCTGCCATCCATCCGCATTGATGACAAAGTAATACTGGTGAAAAACCACGACGATTAATAAATACCAACACTTGGTTATTATTTTGTAAATGTTCGTTTATCAAGTGGAGACTTTGCTGCGCAAGACCATTATTTAAAACCTGGGACCGTAAATCAATTAGTTGATAATGCAAAGGTGTACTTGTTAAGGCCTTATGCGTTAATCGCAATAATTGGTATTTTTTTTGTTTACAATTATACAAACTTTCCAAACTGGGGGTGGCTGAACCAAGCACTATGGGAATGTTCGCTAAATGGGCACGCATCAACGCAGTATCTCGTGCGGAGTAACGCACTCCTTCCATCTGTTTTAAAGAGGCATCGTGCTCTTCGTCTATGATTATCAGACCTAAATTGGGCATGGGTGTAAAAACCGATGAGCGAGTCCCAATAACCATTTGCACGCGATTTTCTTTTGCTAATTGCCAGGCAATCTGGCGCTCCGTTTCGTTAAGGCTGGAGTGAATAACTGCAATAGACTGCGAGAACCGAGCTGTAAATCGTGATAATAATTGCGGTGTTAAACCTATCTCTGGAACCAAGATTAGTACCTGCTTACCAGCTTCGAGCACCTGAGCGATAACTTGCAAATACACTTCCGTTTTGCCACTGCCTGTCACTCCTTGCAATAAAAAACATTGGTAGTGATGGAGTTGCTCAAGAATAGCCGTGACTGCAACTGCTTGTTCCGGATTAAGGGGCAAAGCTGGTGTTAGCGCTTGTAGTGGTTTGTGCGGGATCAAAATTTCTTGGCTAAGGGTTAATATTTGCGCTGATAACAGACTTAAAATCTGACTAGAATTAAACCCCGCTTGTGTCAGTGTTTGTTTGGCTATGGGTTTGGTTTGCTCACCTAAAAGTGTAACGAGTTCACGCTGTTTTTTTGCCCGCGCTGGTATTGCGGCTAATGCTAGATCTACTGGCATGCTAAGTTGATAAAAATCGCCCATCGGTAGCTGACAAGACTGCCCTAAACGGTATTTTTTGGGGAAGGCCAGGGGTAAAACTTCTGATAAAGGCGATTGATAGTAGCCGGCTATCCACCAGCATAAGGCAAGTATTTCTCGATCAAAAACGGGTTCAGAATCAATGAGTTCATTAATCACTTTTAGCGTGGCACCCGACTTTTCAGCCGGGCCTTTATTAACGACTATGCCGAGTTTCTTCTGATTACGAAAAGGCACCCAAACTCTTGAGCCTATACAGGGATTTTGGTCAGCACTTGCCTCGTAATCGTAAAAATCGCGATTAGTATGCGGTATACAGATTTTGTATACGTCAGTCATTTAACTTTTATGCCATTCGTGACTTGCAGATTGCCCAGGTGCGGAGAATATTTTGACAACTAATTTTTCAATACGATGCCTTACTAATTCTTCTTCTTCCTTAATTAATTCCGTAATAAACCACCGGGATAATTCTTCCACAGTAATATTAGATAAGGGCATCAGGGTGACATCTTCTTTTAGAAAAGGAATTTTTTTATGATTGAAAGTAAAATAGTAGTACTCTTCATCTTCCGCGTATTCTAAAAAAGGAGAAAATTGCGGCATCAAAAAAGTTTGATTGAGATGGCGGCAAAGTTTATGAATTCGCTCTTTATAATAGCGATAGTCAAAGGTCATACCATTGTCTTCAACCCAAGTTGTCAACGATAAATACACGCCATACATGTGCCCATGCAAGGGTTCTCTATCCGTAGCGGAAAAAATAGTAGTGTGTCCTGCAGAAAACTTCATAGATTCTTTTTGCAGCTCGACGGTGGTAAGGTATCTGCTCATGTTTATAAACTCACTCGCTTATCGTGTAATTGGAACCCATTCAAATCGAGGGTTAGGTTTTTAGTTAAGGCAATCACTTTAAATAACTCACCCATTTCACTGGGTTGAAGAAGTTGTTTTATTGCTTGTGTTGCTCTAAAAGATTCCTTCTCGTTTTCTAGCTCCGTAGTTAAGCTTAACAAACCATTGCCCAGCAAAAAAGAGGCTTGGTTGGTATAGCCTGCCACATGAAATCCAGCTTTATGCCCAGCTTCTGCCACATGGGTAAAATCTACATGTGCAGTGATGTCTTGCTCACCCGGGTGTAATAAGGGATTGCTGTGTGCATGATGCTGGTAATGACACATCAAGGTACCTTGATTTCGATCTGGATGGTAATATTCGTGTCGTGGAAAGCCATAGTCTATCAGAATTACCGCACCACTTTCTAATAGTTGAAAGTTGTTTAAAATCCAATCATCTAAAAAGAGATTCACCTCAGAAAGATAAGGCGTACTTGGTAAGTTTAAGCGCTCTTGAACAAATTGCGTTAAACGTGGATTTTCGCAGGGTTTAAATCGTTCGATTAAAGTCCCTTTCTCAAGCATGACATAACTTTCTAAAAGACCAGCTTCAGTGAGCATAAACCGGTGAACTGGCATTGCATCCAAAACTTCGTTGGCTAATATAACACCATTAAAGCTTTTAGTCGGCCAACTATCCAGCCATTGCACTTTATCCGCAAGTTCGGGGATCTCTTTCTTAACTAACTCTTGCTGCCGATGACGCAGATTTGCACTGACTTCTAAGATTAAATAGGCTTCAGGCAAAGTATTTAATTGTTGTAATCGTCGCAGAATATCAACACAGAGTCTTCCAGATCCGGCACCGTACTCAAAGACAATCGGGTTTGTAAGCGTATTGAGTATTTGACTACATTGGTTGGCCAGCGTTTGACCAAACAAGGGCGTTAGTTCGGGCGCGGTAGTAAAGTCTCCCTGCATTCCCAATTTTTGTAATCCAGAACTATAATACCCCTCATTGGGCGCATAAAGTGCTAGTTGCATAAATTCAACGAAGGGCATTTCAGGTGTCTGGTCTAACCGCATTTGCAGTGTTTGTAGTAAACTCATAATCAAATAAATAATTTAAAACGAAGGAACATACCTTGAATCAAGCAAACAAACAAGAAGCTAAAGCGGCTTTAGTGGCTTTAGTAACTGGGGGCGCTCGCAGAATAGGGGCTGCTGTGGTTAGAAAATTACACGCAGCTGGGTTCAGGGTAGTTATTCATTGTCACACATCATTAGATGAGGCCCATGCTTTAGCGGTGGAATTGAACCATCTAAGGGTTGATTCAGCCTATGTTATCCAACGCGATCTTAGGCGCTCAGACATGGCAGGAGAAATAGTTCAAAGCATTACCGATTGGGCAGGTCGTCTTGACGTCTTAGTCAATAATGCCTCTATTTTTACTCGTACTGATTTTAACTCCCCTGATATGACGCAATGGGATGCTCTCTTTGATACCAACGTGAAAGCACCCTATCTTTTGAGTCTCGCGGCTCGTCCTTTATTAGCAAAGCAAGCTGGGGTTATCATCAATTTAACCGATATTCATGCACAAACCCCGCTCAAAGGTTATGCGGAATACTGTCAAACTAAAGCTGCTCTTTTGATGCAAACCAAAGCCTTAGCCCGTGAATTTGCTCCAGCGATTCGTGTGAATGCAGTGGCACCTGGCGCAATAGATTGGCCAGAGGGTGATAACAGTTTGTCGGAAATTGAGCAAAAGAATATTATTGAAAAAACACCTTTAAAACGCCACGGAAGTCCTGAATACATCGCCCAAGCCGTTTTGTTTCTTGCAGAACACGAATTTATCACTGGACAAATCTTGGCCGTTGATGGTGGAAGGTCGAACTAAATTCAAGTAGACTTCTTTCAATCCAGCAATATTTAATTTGGAGTTGGAATCCAGCTCTCATCACAATCAAAGATCCCTGGATACCGTGCATAAAGCACGGTAAGTTGGGGAGTGTGCACGGTAGGTAGGCGCTGCGCGCCTACGTTCCGCGGCCGAAGGTCCGCGGAATCCAGACGATCTTTAATCAAGATCAGAGCTGAATTCCAACTCCAAATTAAGAATTGCTGCTTGCAATCAGGATGATTTTTATTTCACTTTAGGGATGGCATCATGTCAAAATTAGTTTCAGCATTAGCTTGTTGTTTATTGTTAAACTCACTCCCAACTTACGCAAATTCTGAAGAGGAATTAGAAAAACGTTGCTACATAGTGGTAGGAAAATTAACAGAGATTGAGAACTTTCAACACCGGGCAATTTGTAAATCTAAAATTGCGTCTGCATCCTTTAAAATAGATATTGCAGCAACGAAGATGCGTTATAAACGCCATAAAGATGTAATCCATCACCTTTCCTATGCCATGGAAGACCTCAATTTTGCTATAAGAATTGACTGCTTACTGAAAGCAGAAATCAACCGTATAGAAAAAGAGACTGGGGCAATTAAGCGTGAAGTGCATGAAGGAAAAGATCGCTCTGGGCTAAACTAGTGGTCTGATAATAAGACTCAAACTGTTCCTGCGAGAACTCTTTTTTAAAATAATAGCGGATCAACGATTTGCTTTGTAACATGGCCTTATAGTCATCCTCCAGTAAGGCCAACCCCTGCAGATGCGTCATAAAGAGTCTAATTTTTGTGCTTAGATCAATGTCAACAGGCTGACCTAAGAGTAACTCTTGGAACAACCAGGGCCGACCGCAGCCAGCACGAGCTACCATAAAACCATCACAAGCACTGGTTGTGATTGCTTGATTTAAAGTTGGGATATCTGCAATGTCACCATTGGCGATTACCGGAATAGACACGACAGATTTGATCTGTTTGATTTGAGTTAGATCGCAGGCAACATCGTAATCATCAGTCCAGCGACGGCCGTGTACAATCAATGCATCAGCTCCCGCCTCTTCTATTTGTTTGGCCAGAACTAAATCCTGCGGTGACCCTTGAATACGAATTTTAACGGTCAGTGGAATGCTTAAAACAGACCTAACTTTACTAATGATTTCCACAAGGTTTTGCGGATTTTCCAGTAAGGCACTACCAGCACCTTTTTTACGAATTTTAGTTTTTGGACACCCGCAATTAATATCGATTAAATCAGCACCCAGATTTTCCAAGTACAGTGCAGCTTGTGCCATGATTTCCGGTTTAGTACCGGATATTTGATAAGCAAGAACTTTTTCTTGGGTTGACCGGTGCAAATAACGAGACTGCCCAGAATGCTTCGTAAGCACATCTTGCGCAGATATCATTTCAGATACGCAATAAGCCGGTGGGTGAAATTGATTAAATAATTCCCTAAAAGGGGCGCAACTATAGCCTGCCAGCGGGCCTTGAATCAGTCTGTGGGGCAGGGTAAGGGAGCCAATTTGAAGTGGACTATTAATAAACGTGTGCATGAAGCGATTTCAGGGTTATACTAATATTAGATTGTACCATTTTTAAGTGCCTATAAGAAACTTCTAGACAATAAGAAGGAGCGCGTGATGGACAAGAGATATTTATCCCCCTTAGAATTACTGAGCATGGCGATACAACATGCTTATTGTGCCGATAACCTGTTACAACAAGTAGGTATTACTCGCGTCAGAATAGGTGAAGAATTAGAAGCCCTAGCCCCTATCACCTCGCTCATGTATCAAGCATTTCAGCTGACTTTAAAGGCCTATTGTCTCCATGATCATCGCCCTATCAAAGAATACAAAAATCTAATGGAATTGGTTGAATTAAACATTCACTTGGGGTTTTCCAGCCAAGAACTCTTCCTATTAAAAACCCTATCTCGGCAGCAGGTTTTTGTAAAAGGCATCAGTTACGATTTATGGGAAAACCAACAGCAGCTGCATGTATTCTGTGAGGAACTTATTACCTTATTTGGTAGAGTTCAGGCTATGATGCCGCTCGAGTTGCAAAGCGATTATCAATAATAGCAGCAATTCTCAATTTGGAGTTGAAATCCAGCTCCGTTCTCGATTAAAGATCGTCTGGATTCCGCGGACCTTCGGCCGCGGAACGTAGGCGCTTAGCGCCTACCTACCGTGCACACTCCCCAACTTACCGTGCTTTATGCACGGTATCCAGGGATCTTTGGTTGTGATGAGAGCTGGATTCCAACTCCAAATTGAGAATTGCTGCTATAACAGGTCAGTACTTGGCAACTTTGCCATTTCACGTTAGGATTAGATTTTTACGAAAAAGGTATTAGTAATGGAGCAAGTAGGGGATCGTATTGTTGATTCTGTGCAAAAACAAATAGCACAGTTAAGTAACCATCTAAATTCACAAATTTTAGGCCAAAAGGGCTTAATTTCCCGACTATTAATAGCCTTGTTAGCGGATGGCCATCTACTAGTCGAAGGTGCACCGGGTTTGGCAAAAACTCGTGCGGTGAAAGAATTAGCAGACGGAGTTGAAGGCGAGTTCCATCGCATTCAATTCACACCGGATCTGTTACCCGGAGATCTTACCGGCACCGATGTTTACCATCCACAAAACGGCTCCTTTGTTTTTCAGCCAGGCCCTATTTTTCATCACCTGATTCTAGCCGACGAAATTAACCGTGCGCCTGCAAAAGTTCAGTCAGCGCTGTTAGAAGCAATGGCAGAAAGGCAAGTCACGATTGGCGGTAAAACGTACCTCTTACCAGAACTATTTTTAGTGATGGCCACACAAAACCCTATTGAACAAGAAGGGACTTATCCCTTACCAGAAGCGCAATTAGACCGTTTCTTAATGTATGTTAAAATTGGCTACCCAGATGCCAAAGTAGAGCAGGAGATTTTAACTCTGGCACGCAAAGAAGCGATAGGTTTGGCCAGAGGTAAAAAAGATCCCCTTATGAAACTCGCGCAAAAAACATTATTTGAAGCACGTAAACAAGTATTAAAAGTTCATACAAGCGACGCCTTAGAGAATTACTTAGTACAATTAGTTGTAGCGACACGGAATCCAGGCGTATATAGCGAAGAGCTTGGTCGTTGGGTGCGTTTTGGCGCAAGCCCACGTGCAACTATTGCCCTAGATCGTTGCTCAAAGGCGCATGCATGGCTTGCTGGTCGTGATTATGTAACTCCTGATGACATTCATGTAATCGCTCACGATGTTCTACGCCATCGAATTTTAATGAGTTTTGAAGCCGAAGCCGAAGGAATCACTAGCGATGATTTTGTAGATTCGCTCCTGCGTTTAGTGGCTATTCCTTAGAGGTTTCTATGAGTGATGGTGTAGTTGCAGAATTAAATGAATTGATTGATCTGAGGCGCTATGCGCAATCGGTTCACTATCAACCCGAAGGTAGAATCTTACGTTCAGGGACTCATTTGTCTAAATTACGTGGTCGCGGAATGGATTTTGCTGAAGTAAGAAATTACCAGGCGGGTGATGAAGTGCGTCATATGGAATGGCGAGTTACGGCGCGCACGGGCAAACCGCATGTCAAAATTTATCAGGAAGAAAGAGAAAGACCAGTGGTGCTTCTTACTGATTTTAATCCTTCTATGATTTTTGGTACACGTATCGCATTTAAATCAGTAGTCGCCGCACGTTTGGCAGCACTTTTAGCCTGGACGGTAATTAAGCAAGGCGATCGCGTCGGTGGCTTTTTCTTTTCGGCGACGGAGCATAGTGAATTTACGCCTCGCGGACGTGATTCAGGAGTGTTACCTTTATTAGCCTCTTTATGCCATTACACAGATCAAACTGATAGTGCGCGTAGCGAAAAACCCACCCTGCTCAGTGATGCTCTTGTGCGATTACGTCGAGTAATGCGACCAGGAAGTATCTTGGTTTTAATTAGTGATTTTTACCTGATGGATAATGAGTCTGAGAAACAATTAAATCGCTTACGTGGTCATAATGACATTTTAGCGTATCACATTAATGATCAAATCGAGCTTGCACCTCCTAAACCGCAGCAATATGCCATTACCAATGGTCAGCAGGAGCTAATCCTTGATACCAGTTTAGGCTCTGTGAGTAATGCCTATGAGCAGTATTTCCAACAAAAAAATCAAGAGTTACAAGAGCGGTTTAAACGCTTACAAATTCAATACGTGCAAGTGACAGCACAAACCAATTTAGCTCAATTAGTAAGGCAAACTTTCCCCAGGAGGAAACGTGGGTAAAGCAGATCCATTAGCACAGTTGAAAGATATACATTTGCCTGATCCCATCGGTTGGTGGCCTCTTGCGCCTGGGTGGTATGTACTTGTATTAATTATTTTAGCCTTGATCATTTGGGTAATGTCGATTGGCTATAAAAAACGCCTGCACGCGAAACCAAAAAATCAAGCCTTAGAATTACTGGCTACTTATAAACAACAATACGAAAAAGAAAAAAATACACAGGTTACCAGTGCACGGATTTCAGAGTTAATCAGACGAGTGGCTTTGGTGTATTTTCCCCGCGAACAAGTCGCAAGTTTGCACGGTGAAACTTGGATTAGTTTTCTAAATAATACAAGCAAGGGTATTGATTTCACACCCGTGCAATCAATGTTGCTCGACTCCCCTTTTAAGCCTTCTGAAACCTTAGATCTAAATCCGTTAATAGTTAGAACTGAGGAATGGGTTAAGCAAAGGAGGGTACCGTGTTCGAATTAGTTTTACCTTGGGTCTTAGTACTTATCCCCTTACCTGTGTTGATTTGGTTTGTAATACCCCGTGCCAATGCAAAACTTCCAACAGCGTTGAATGTTCCCTTTTATCAGGCTATGACTGCAATTGTGGATCAAGAGAAACGCTCTATTTCCGCACAGTCGCTGTTGGTTGTTCCGGCCTTAATATGGATCCTTCTAGTTTTCGCACTTGCAGGACCACGCTGGGTGGGCGAACCAAGACCTGTGGTGCGCGAGGGTTATAACGTGATGATGGTTTTAGATTTATCCGGCAGTATGGAAATTAATGACATGCTATTGCACGGACGGCCAGTCAGTCGCTTAAATGTGGTGAAACGCGCAGCAGCACAGTTTGTGGAAGACAGGGCAGGCGATAAAATAGGCCTCATTTTATTTGGTACCCGTGCTTATTTACAAACACCCTTAACCTATGATCGCCACAGTGTACTGATGCGTATTGAAGATGCTACAGCCGGTTTGGCAGGTAAGACCACCTCGATTGGAGATGCACTTGGTCTCGCAGTTAAGCGATTGGAGGATGTCCCGAAAAAAGGGCGAGTCATTATCTTATTAACTGATGGAGCAAATACATCGGGTGTGTTAGTTCCCTTAAAGGCTGCAGAGTTAGCTAAAGACGAAGAAATAAAAGTTTACACTATTGGTTTAGGGTCGGAAGTAGATCCACGGGCATTAACTAATGATTTCCTCAATACCGGTGCATCAGCAGATCTTGACGAAGATACTTTGAAACAGATTGCGGATATGACTGGTGGTCAATATTTTCGCGCGACCGATACCGAGTCACTACAAACAATCTACAAAACAATTAATCAATTAGAAGCGGTGAGTCAGGAGCAGGCAACCATAAGACCACAGAAGGATTATTATCCTTGGTTTGTTGGTTTCGCTTTAATGCTGAGTTTTTATTGGATGCTAAGAAAAGCTGATTTATCGTCGGTATTCAATACGGTATTCGAAAACAGGAGGGTCTCAAAAGTATGATTACTGATCTGCATTTTTTAAGACCTATGTGGTTTTTTGCCTTAATACCCTTAATAGGCTTATTGACACTCTCATGGTATCAGGCACCCAAACTTCTTGCTTGGGGTGAGGTCTGTGATAGCCATTTACTCAAGCATCTTCTGCATAGTAAAGGACAAGGTAAGCGTATGTATTCCTTACTACTTTTATACCTCAGTGCCTTTTTTATGGTTTTGAGTTTAACTGGCCCTACCTGGTACAAATTACCGGTACCGACCTACAAGCCTATTCAACCCAGAGTGATAGTATTGGATATGTCGGATTCGATGAAAGAGAAAGATTTAACACCTGATCGATTAAGTCGCGCTAAATTCAAATTAAGCGATTTGCTAGCGCAGAAAGGTAACGGGCAATTTGGATTAGTAGTGTTTACTGGTGAACCCTTTGTTGTATCTCCCTTAACCGATGACGGCCAAACCATTGCCTCCTTGTTATCAACGCTAACACCTGAGGTCATGCCTGTCGGAGGTCAAAACCTTGAGGCGGCCTTGCAAGAAGCTAGTCAATTGATCGACGATGCAGGTTACAATCATGGACAACTCTTAGTATTAACCGCGGATACTCCTTCAGCTGCTGCTATTGAGAAGGCGAAAAAACTTGCACAAGAAGGGATATATTCCTCTATAGTGCCGGTACGAGCAGACAAGGATTTGAATCCGTTATTCCAGCGCTTCGCAAAAGCGGGAGATGGGCAATTATTGCAATATTCTTCCGATTCGAGCGACATACAAAACTGGCTGACACATAATGACAGAGAAGTAGAGCTCGTCAATGGAGAGCAAGATGATATTCCTCTATGGCGTGATGAAGGCCGTTGGTTCTTGATACTCGCTTTATTTTTTTTAGTACCCATTTTTCAACGTGGTTGGTTACAAAGGGTGGCCGTATGAATCGTTGTTTAGTGACTTTTTTAATCGGTTTTTTTTCCCTACAGGCTCATGCTTTTCAATGGGATGACTTATGGTCTACTGCAGATCAACAAGCGCAAACTCATATGCAAAATGGACAATTTGCTGAGGCTAAAGAACTTTTTCAGCGTGATGATTGGGCCGCAACCGCTGCTTACAGAACTGGTGATTACGAAGGATCAGCTGACCGCTTTAAAAATTTAGGTACACAGCAAGGCTATTATAATCAGGGTAATGCCTTAGCGCACATGGGGCAATTTGAACAAGCAATAGAAGCTTATAATAAGGCTCTCGAGCTTAACCCCCAAGATGCGGATGCAATCTACAATCGTAAGCTAGTTGAAGAGCTAATGAAAAAAGACAAAGAAAAAGAGCAAAATAAAGACCAGGATCAACAGGCTGAAAAGAACAAGGATCAACAGAACAAAGACAAACAAAACAAAGATCAACAAAACAAAGACAAACAAAACAAAGATCAGCAGAACAAAGATCAACAAAATAAAGATCAGCAAAACAAAGATCAGCAAAACAAAGATCAACAAAACAAAGATCAGCAAAACAAGGATCAACAAAACAAAGATCAGCAAAACAAAGATCAACAAAACAAAGATCAGCAGAACAAAGATCAGCAGAACAAAGATCAGCAGAACAAAGATCAGCAAAGCAAAAATAAACAACAACAGCAGGATCAAACAAAGCAAGGCAAGGCAAGCAAAGAAGGTGGTGTAGAAACTACAGCACAGGCCGAAAAAAAATTAGCAAAAGAGCAATGGTTACGATTGATTCCGGACGATCCAGGGGGATTAATGCGGGAGAAATTTTTACGTGATCATTTACGAAGAGAACGTGGGTGGTATCAATGAAAAAAATTATAAGTTTTGTTTTTATCAGTTTTATAAGTGCGATAGTACATGCAGAATTAACGGTGCAAGTTGCACCACAACAGGTAACTTATGGCGAAAGCTTTAACTTAACGTTGACACAAGAAGGCTCTCAAAGTGATAGTTTACCTGATTTAAGTGTCTTGCAACCAAATTTTGAAATAGTAGGCACGCAAAGAAGTATGAGTTATACCATCATTAATGGGCAGAGCCAGTCTGTTAGTCAGTGGATAATTAATTTAAAGGCAAAAAAAACCGGGATTTTAACCATTCCTGCCATTAAATCAGGCACAGAATTCAGTACCCCTATAACCATTAATGTACAACCTGGAGTAAAGAACCAGGTGCAGGAGCAAATAGACTCAAGTTTAGAGGGTGACGTGCTATTAAGTGCCACCGCGGATGTGAAGAAACCCTACGTAAACCAACAAGTACTTTACACAGTAAAAGTGATGAATAGTAAACGCTTACTTGATGCTGATTTCCAAGGACCGCAGGTGGACGATGCGCTATTAATTCCACTAGGAGATACTAAACGCTATCAGGCAGTACAAAACAATACTAACTATGTAGTAGAAGAACAAAACTACGCTATTTTTCCCCAAAAAAGTGGGACTGTGAAAATTATCTCCCCTACCTTTACTGCTTTAGTTTATGAAATGAATCCAACACGCGTTAAAGCACAAGATAAGACAGTTCAATTAAGTGTATTGCCAATTCCGAAACAATTTAAAGGAAAAAATTGGTTACCAGCAAAACAGGTAAAACTAAGCGACCAATATGAAAACAGCACCCAAAAAATTGAACAAGGAAGTACGTTAACGCGCACAGTAGTCGTTGAAGGTGTCGCCATTCCTGCTCAACTGTTACCGAAATTAGATTTTGTAGAATCTGACGCCTATAAAATTTATCCGGAAAAACCCAAAGAATCGAATCAAATAAGCCAAGGTGAACTAGTTGGTGCAACAGAAATAAAAATTACTTATTTATTCAACAAGCCAGGAAAAATCACTATTCCAGAATTAAAACTACCTTGGTTTAATACAACAACAGGTAAACAAGAAACAGCAGTGCTACCACCAAGAAGTTTAGAAATTATTCCGGGCACAGGAGCGAATAACCAAGCAACTACACCAACAACTAAACCTGAGTCAACGACAACAACTGACGCGACAGCCAAGGATGCTAAGGAAAGCACCGTTTCATCGTCCTGGGCATGGATAGTAGCGTTTATTTTTGCGCTAGCATGGTTGCTAACTTTAGGTTTATGGGGCTGGCAAAAACGCGCACGATTACAAGGGAGAGGCCAGTACAAAGTGGCTTTGACGGAATTATCAAAGGCTTGTGCTGAATGTAATCCTACGAAAGCGCGTGACGCACTTTTAAAATGGGCATCCCTGCATTGGCCCGATGCCCCATTATTGAACCTAACTGATCTAACTAAATTGGTAAGAGACGCGCATCTAAAAAAACAATTACACCTACTGTCACAAGTTTTGTATAGAACCGAAGAAAGAGCTTTATGGCGTGGCGATGAATTATTACGCTGTGTGCAAGCGATTAATCGCAGCAAACCCGGAAAAAATAAAAAAAATAGTACTCTACCGCCTATTAATCCCTGCTAGGAGTCGCGGATGTTAGTCACTGATTATATTCAATATGATGTGCGAGGTTTAGCACAACTTATAAAAAACAAAGAAGTCAGTGCTAATGAGGTGCTTACCTGTGCCTTTACGCGAATGGAAGAAGTCAATCCTCAGTTAAATGCCATAGTGGGTGAATGCGCCTATTACGCGCAACAATGTCTAAGTAATATGCGCGGGGATGAACCTTATTATGGTGTTCCCTTGTTGGTTAAAGATCTTGGATTTGCGTTAAAAGGAGTAAGGGCAACCGAAGGGTCGCAATTTTTTTCAAACAACGTATCGCTAGAAAATAGTGATGTTATTACGCAATTAATCAGTTTAGGTTTTGTTCCTTTTGCTAAGACCAACACTCCTGAGTTAGGCTTGTCTTTTGTAACAGAATCGACCTTACTTGGGCCTTGCCGTAATCCTTATGATCACGCTAGGACTTCAGGTGGATCCTCTGGCGGATCTGCGGCGGCCGTAGCGGCAGGAGTTGCACCAGTGGCCACTGCAAGTGACGGGGGTGGATCGATACGCATTCCTGCAGCTTGTTGCGGCTTATTTGGTTTTAAACCCACGACTGGTTTAATGCCGCAAGGTCCATGGGTTGCAGAATCATGGTCAGGAATGGCAACAAATTTTCTGCTTACACGCACAGCTTCTGATGCCCATGAACTCTTTACCCATTTTGTTGAACAACGCCCCATCAAACTTAAAAAAAGAATTAGAGTATCGTATCTTGAGGGAGCATTTGCTCAGGTACCGATTGCCGCTCCCTATCTTGGGGCGATAAAAAAAATTCAAGAAATTTTAACAGATGACGGGCATCAGGTTGATCGCGTGCGTATTGATTTAGATTTGGAATCTATTGGTGAATGCACAATGACACTGATTGCAGCAAACACATGTGCAGCAATTGAATTACAGTGCGCTGAATTAGGTAGAGAAGTTCGTAGAGATGAACTTGAACCTATTACCTGGGAATTTTATCAACGAGGAAAATTTCTTCTAGCACACCAACTCATAAATGCTAAGAATAAGTTGTATCAACTTATGCAACCTCTGCATCAAGTTTTCAGACAAACAGATTTAGTACTAACCCCTGCGCTTGCGCAACTTCCACTACTCATTGGTGAGTTAAATACATCAATGGAATTTAACGCCTACTTGCAAAAAAATACAGAGTTCTCTCCCTTTACTGCTTTGTTTAATCAAGCCGGTTTACCGGCGATGACATTACCTGTGCTTTTTGCAGGAAACCTTCCCATCTCAATTCAACTTGGTGCGGCTAAGGGTAAAGATTGGTTACTACTTCACCTTGCGCAGGAGCTGCAATCCAAGTTACCAGACTTCAGTAAAAGTAAAATTTGAGCGCACTTGATCAACCTTATGTCATAGTGTTTGATGCAAAAATAAAAGTGGCAAAATAAAAAACTGACATTCATGCCTGACTCAGATATAATAAAATTACCAAAATTGGTCAGGATGCATCAATGATAAGATTAATCACCCTGCTTTTGCTTTCTTGTTCTCTAAATGTTCAAGCTTCAATACCAGTAAACGGTACTTTTCAAGCAACTGAGTCATGTCCAGCGTATCTGTCAAAAAATAGTAAAACCAATCCCGATGATTTAACTATAATACCCAATCAAGAATATCTTTTAAAAGAGATTAATCACAATTCTCCTGATTGGTTAAGGATACAAATTCCCAACAACCGAAATGCCTTACGATGGGTTAGTGCGTCTTGTGGGGTTACTCATTATGAAGAAACACCTCATACAGGAAGTTGTGATAACCATCCTGGTATGGCAGATTCTTATGTGTTAGCACTGAGCTCACAACCTGGTTTTTGTAAGACCTATGGTTTTGAAGCGGGCAAACCTGAATGTGTCAAATTATCGAAAAGCTCTTATGCGGCTAGTCATTTAACCTTACATGGTTTATGGCCCAATCAAGATTCTTGCGGCCAACACTATGGCTTTTGCGGAGCCACTTCACAACCTAATCATTGTGATTACGCACCTGTGACACTGTCTACAGATGTTGCCGAGAATCTAAAAAAATTAATGCCTAGTTATAAGTTCGGCAGTTGTTTAGAGCGCCATGAGTGGAATAAACACGGAACTTGCCAGGTATTGTCTCATGACGATTATTTTTCACTCGCAATGCGACTAGCAACTGATGCTGATCAAAGTGCCTTTGGTAAATATCTAACAGAGCATCGTGGGGAGAACATCAAATTAGCTCAGCTTCGCGAGTTAATTGCCAAATCTTTTGGTGCTCAGAATGCCGGAAAAGTTTATCTAGGCTGTAAAAACAGCTATCTAGTTGATATTTTTATAGTGCTACCTGCGCTGATTCCTGCTAGTGAACCTCTGGCGTCGTTGATAAATAAAGCCCCTGATTACCATTATAATGATTCCTGTCCAAATACAGTAATGGTCTCGGATTTTAGCAAAGAGTCCTGGTACTGAAAGAAAACCTGGATTGAGCTTTGCCGTAGGTTAGGTTATAACCCAACATGAATCTTGATGGATAAGAGGATTGTTGTTGGGTTGTAACCCAACCTACTTTTAACTAACCCCCACCAGATGCTTGCACATTATCACAACTTCCTCTAATGTAGAGAGATATATGAAATAGGAAAGATCCCATGTTAAAACGATGCTACTCATTGATTTTCATTGTCTTTTTGCTAAATGGCTGTGCTCACCATGCCCAACTAGCACCCAAGTCAAAGCCAATGCCCATGCCCCAGGGCGGTCACAGCACCCAATACCGACAAGTAAGCAGTTTTAGCCAAATTGACGTACAAGGGCGATTGAACATTAACGTCCATACCGGGTATAAAACGCCACAAGTTATTTTAACCGGCGATGCACGCGATCTGGCACAAGTTAAAACGATAATGAACTACGATACCTTATACCTATCTTTAGGAAATGGCTTCCCTCGTTATGGTGAAGTCAATGCCGATATCCGTGGTGGTACTCTAAATCGTATTCATTACGTGGGAGCTGGTTCAATTCGCGGCGATCGTCTCTATACTAACTCTCTCGATTTGTCAGTAACTAATCCCCAAACTACCAAATTGCAAGGTGTTATCGGACTACGCAATCTGGATGTCAACGGCAGCGGCTCTGTGCAAATAAATGGAATCTCTAGCCGCTATTTAGAAATTCATCTAAAAGGTGATCCTAAAGTGCAACTGACAGGATTTACTAACATTTCCAAACTCGATTTAGACGGACCAGGCTGGTTAAGTTTATATTGGGTACAAAGTGATAGACTCGTAGTGACTGCTAAAAAAGCTTCAAAAATCCAATTGGCTGGTAAGGTCAATAAATTAGAAGTGGAATTATGGGGTAATGCAACTTTCAAAGGACGTTACTTACGCGCACAGCGTTCTTTTGTAAAAACGCATGGCAGATCCGTTGCAGAAATTTCTTCAGTACATCATCAAAGTACTTTATCAACGGATACTAGCGACATTTATTATTTCAACATTCCCGATACCCGTGCTGATTTCATGGCTTATGATGGATCAGTACTCGACATGCGTGAATGGAATCGTCACGATTTTGAAGATTTCACCCGGTATAATAAGCAGTTCCCTTAGGTTTTAGTAGGCGTATTAGTTCGATCCTGTGCTGCAGATATCTCTTCTTGAGGTGCACGTGGCACGGATGATTTATAATGACCTACGATCGCGGCTGGCTCTGGGACAGGTAATGGCCTTGCCTTGGGATCTGACGGTAGCGTAAAATGATTACCTCTTACTTCAGGTTTTGAAGCAACCGGTTGAGCTGGTTGTTTACCAAACTGATTAAACCCTCTTTCTTCTGGTTTCATATCCATTGCCGCGTAATTGCTACTCGCAGCTTGATTACGCTGATTCGCTGCAAAATTTTCAGGTATTGCTACATATTGATCACTACTCTGCCGGTTTGGAAGTGCAGGAGCGTCCGTATATTGTTGCCCTACTTCCGGTTTGGGTTTGGCTGGTGCTATGTTAACATTCAATGCAACAGTGAGTTCATTTATTTTACCGCGCTCTGCTTTAATTTTTTCTTCATAGGCAGGAACAAATTGTTGTAAGTTATTTAAAGAAGCGTCTTTAAAGGGGGGGCTACTAGACATTAGTTCGTTAATTGCTGTTGTATCCCGCCCCTTTGCCTCATGTGCTTTTAAGCATTGTAATTTCTCAGCATGCAACTCGGTCACTTGATTGAGCAAACCGTCTTTGGATAAAAATGTATTGTGAACATACAGTAATGTTGCTCTGTCCACATTTGTTGTACCTGATAATGCTAAAATTTCCTTTGCCATTTGAGGAGCCGCAACACGTAGTCTTTCATACATGTGATTTTTCACTTTATCAAATGAGTTCACAGGGGACGAGTAGGTTTGTAAAGAACTTCCAATGACATCATGATCGCGTTTGCTGTCATGATCTTCACCGAAACTCAATACACTCTCATTTTCTTTCATGGCACGATAATCCTTTATATCAGGCGCAAGTTGTGGTCTTTTTTCATTTTCAGGATTGTACCCTTTTTGTCCAATCATCCCGCCCACAGCGACATAGTCTAGAGCACCACCCTTAACATTTCCTGCTCTTTTTTTGTCAGGTGTTGTTAAAATGTTGCTATCTGAGCTGTTATAAGTAGAGTTTGCCGAAAATTGTTGACCGGCTATAGGTGCAGTATGGATAGCACGCGTATCTAGTGAATTAGGAGTATTTAGCACTTTATCAATCCTATGCGATTGGGTGTCTTCATCTTTGACTAAATAGTCCCGAGTGTTAGCATCATAACCCGCTAAGGTTAGATTAGGAGTTGCATCAACTAACTGGCTCCATCTATCAACATTTTTTGAGATGCCTCTACTGATGTTTGCCCAATCGAGGGCCCTTCTATCAGCGTGTTTAGCTTCTAAATGTCCACTCACTGTTTTGACCTCGATATGACTACCGCCAGGTCTTGAAATCACTAAATCCGTTATCAGTCCACCTTTATTGTAAGCGCCTCTAGAGCCACCGAACCTTTTATCTTCTCGCCTTACTGCTTCAGGCTCACCTTTAACTTCTACGGTGAGTTCTTTTTTATGGATCACGAAAGTGGCAATACCCGTATTGTTATTGAGTTGAGTAGAAAGTTTAGTATGGGTTGGCATTTTGGCAACGCAAACTACTTCATACCCATCGCCTGCAAATTGTTCCGCCAACTGCTTTCGAGTCTTTTCAAAATTGACTTCTTGGCAGTTTATCACGTAAAAATCGGCATTTTCATGTTTACATTGTTGGCGCAGCCCCATACTAGCCCCATACCCGATCTTATCGTTACCACAATTGGCGGTAAAAGAACGAAAGCTAAAGGAAGTCTTGTCACCAGTAGGTGCAGCCTTTGTTGCTGGACTGCTTTCTTGAGGTTTATTGTTATTTCTAGCAAATAATCGACTAAAAATACCCATAAAAATACCGAATTGTTTTCTGTATTTAAATTATAGTATATGGGTATTAAATTGCTCATTTAATCCATTATTTAGGCATGCAATCAGACTTCAGTGGTAATTTCAGCCTTTTTTGTCTCCGCAATTGTGCCTGTCTGATGATTTATACAAGCAACAATCTGCGCTAAATCATTATCCATAGGCAAAACATGCGCTGAATCATTGAGCCAATGAATAGCAACATTAGGAAGTCCGCGGAATAAAGATTCCACTTTATTAGAGTCCACCACCGCATCATGTGCACCCAAAAACAGGTCTGTGGGGCATTGTGGCGCCCGCCAACGGTAATCTCGGGCTAATTGCAGCATTTCAATAATAGCGGTTATGGGTAATTTACGGTAAGCAATTTCAGCACGCTCATTGTTTAGGATATTACCCGCGGCGTTGCGTAGATGACTGAAGCCTAGAAATTGCAGGCCATAAGCCAGCTTAATCATAGCATTCACCCGCATATGTAGCCTTAAAGCAGGGGCTAATAGATACAAATGATTCAGGGCAAACTGTTGGCTCAGGTCACAGGCCAGTAACCCTCCTAGTGAAAGTCCCACGACATCGACTTTGTCATAGGTTTCAATGAGTTCAGCACAACAAGCGCTCGTAGCAGCTAACCAATCAGCAGCTTTCGCCTGTCCTAAGGACGCAATACTCTGAGCATGTCCCGGTAAGGCGGGGCAAACAATAGCATCATAGCCTTTTAGTTGCGGGATTAAATAGCGATAAACCGCTGGTGAGGATGAAAACCCATGCAGTAAGAGTAAAGCATGATCCTTTTTGGAGCCACGTTGATTAACTGGGTTTAGCAGGGCGTATTCTTCTTTACGCAAACTAGCCAGTTGTTTACCGCGCCGCATATAGCGAAAGTCATCATAGTTCATTCAGTCGGCCTTACCAATAATATGCTTCATAGTTAATTATGCGTGTATTTACAAGAAATTGACAATAGATGCTCAAAATAAAATCACAAATTAAAATGTTGGACTATACTTTGATCAAGTCTATTTAGGGTGAGATCACTATGGCTGGCGAAGAGACAGGTAAAGAAAAGGGAAAGGGTAAAGGTAAAGGCAAGAAAGATGATAAAAAAGAAAAAAAACAAGAGGGACAAAAGCACGGTGGAAATAAGAAACCGATGTTTGACACTACGAATGTTAAAGACCCCCATTTAGCTATGATGTTGGAACTGTTAAATAATATGGTTCAGGGTTTCAAAGACAATTTTTCAAAATTTTTCGGTAATGACAATAAACAACCTGAAAATAAACAAGGGAATAATCCTCAACAAGATAAACCTGCCGCAAAAAAAGGTAAGGGAGGAAGTCCTACTGGAAATGAAGCTGATGGCGATGATGATGATCTCGATGATGACGAAACTCAAGAAATGTCTAACGCGCAGGGTAATCAAGGTGGAGGCTCTCCCGGGACATCCAATACCCAAACAACCCAAACAAAAGTTAGTCTCGGGCAAGTCACTCCCGGACAAGTCAGTGGTGATTCCCCTACGCCTACACCAGCACCCTCTGCAGCATCAGCCGCTCCAGCATCACCATCACCTAAGGCTGGTCGTGCGCCAGAGGGGCAGGATCCTGCTCCTGAGGTTGATCAAAATGTAGGTGAACCGGCTTCCCCTCCACCTGAACCTGCGCCAGAGGGGCAGGATCCTGCTCCTGAGGTTGATCAAAATGTAGGTGAACCGGCTTCCCCTCCACCTGAACCACCTGATATGGGAAATTCGACACAAAATACAAAAGGTGCGGATGCACAACAACCTAGTGCGGATAGTAAGGTAGATCAGGATTATGGCAATGCAGCTGCTAAGACGGATACACCTTCGACAGGGCAAGATGCGTCACCAGCACCAGCAGCTGATGCAAGTAGTGCTCCTACTCCTGGCAACGGTCCGTAACTAGCGTTCCAATAACTTATGAGGCAGGCTTTCAATACGGCCTGCCTGGGTTACAAGCACATAATTCAACTTTCGCTGCAATTCACTAATCGTATCAGCACCAGCATAAGTTAAACCCGAGCGTAAACCTCCAACGATATCTGCAATAATGCCATCGTGGTTGTCATTTAAGGCGACTTCGGTTGCCACCCCTTCAGCAGTTTTCCATTCAGGTAATTGTCCAAGGAAATCTTCCTGAGCTTCTCTTGAGGCCATACCTCTATATTGCTTAACCTTAGTCCCGTCCGCTTTTTCAATCACGGCACCAGGAGTTGGGGTAGTACCTGCCAACATACCACCAATCATGACAAAATCGGCCCCAAAAGCTAAGGCTTTAACGATGTCACCTGAAGTTTTAATCCCGCCATCAGCTACAATGGAGCGGTCAGCGCGTGAACAATCTTGTATACAGGTCAACATGGGCACACCAAAACCAGTCTTAATTCGGGTACTACATACTGAACCACCACCAATACCTGCTTTAATGATATCTGCGCCACATGAGGCCAAATAATCAGCACCTGCATAAGTTGCGACATTACCTGCCATAATACAACGATCAGCCAATAGCTTACGTAAATTCTTTAAAGTTTTACCGACGTATTTGGCATGCGCATGCGCGACATCCACACAAAAATAATCAGCGCCTGCATCACGCAGTGCTTCGGCTCTTTGTAATTCAGCGTCAGTACAACCAATGGAAACAAAGACAGTCCCATTACACTTTTTAAACTCAAGCACGTTTTCATCGACAGTCATGAATCGGTGCAATGCCCCTATGCCGCCCTTACTTTGCATAAAGTTTGCCATAGTCGCGCCCGTAACCGTATCCATATTGGAACTAATTACTGGCAGTTCTAAACTCAGTTTACCTAAGCGATCGCTGTTGGAAATTTCAACCACCCGACGTGACTCGTGGTGGTTGTATGAAGGTATGAGAAGCACGTCATCAAAAGTGATGGCTTGTTCGGTCATTATAAATCCTCGCTAAAACGCGTACTATAAATGCTCAGCAGCATAAAATGCAAGCCTTGAACGCTCTCCGCGAGTTAATGTCATGTGAGCACTGTGCTCCCAATGTTTAAATCGATCGACCGCAAAGGTTAAACCCGAAGTAGTTTCACTTAAGTAGGGAGTATCAATTTGTTTAATATCACCCAAACAGACAATTTTACTACCAGGACCTGCACGAGTCACCAGCGTTTTAATTTGTTTGGAAGTGAGGTTTTGTGCTTCGTCGATAATAATATAGCGATTTAAAAAAGTACGACCACGCATAAAGTTTAAAGAGCGAATTTTAATTTTATTTTGTAGTAAATCAGCAGTGGCGCCACGACCAAAATTACCACCTACTTGTGTTCCGTGCAGCACTTCGAGGTTATCCATCAATGCACCCATCCACGGAGTCATTTTTTCTTCTTCAGTACCTGGTAAGAAACCGATATCCTCACCAACTGGTATGGTTACTCGCGTCATTAAAATTTCATTATAACGGTTTTGATCCATCACTTGAGTCAAGCCTGCTGCAATAGTAAGCAAGGTTTTACCGGTACCTGCTGAACCTTGTAAGGTCACGAAATCAATGTCCGGATCAAGCAGTAGGTTTAATGAGAAATTTTGTTCACGATTTCGGGCCGTAATTCCCCATACGGAATTTTTAGTTTGGGTATAATCACGAACCAACTGAACTACGGCATTTTCACCATCTAAACTTTTCACAATGGCTTGAAATGAGTTGTCCTCAGTACTGATGCAATCGTTAGGATTCCACTGGCTGATTAAAGGACCTTTGACACGGTAAAAAGTTTTACCGCTTTCCTGCCAAGACTCCATATCTTTGGCATGACTGTCCCAAAAATTATTGTCTAAAATATGCAGCCCGCGGTGTAATAGGGTAACGTCATCTAGTACTTGATCATTGTAATAATCTTCAGCAGCTATACCTAAGATTCCTGCTTTGATACGCAGGTTGATGTCTTTAGAAATAATGACAACTTGTTTGCTGTCGCCGAATTTTTTTTGCAAGCCTAAGGCCGTTGCTAAAATAGTGTTATCTACCTTATGACCTGGCAAGCTTGAGGGTATTACTTGATCAAACTCATCGGTCTGAAAAAATAATTTACCGCTGCTGCTGCCATTGTGTGGGCTGATAAAACTAGGGATTGGTAAGCCGGAGACGATTTGCTCGTGAGGGGCATTACTCATCAATTCAACTAACATACGGTTAGTTTGGCGCACGTTACGTGCAAGTTCAGAGGTGCCTGTTTTATGGCTATCGAGCTCTTCTAACACTACCATGGGTAAGTAGATATCATGCTCATCAAAATGATAAATAGCCGTGGGGTCGTGCATTAAGATATTGGTATCGAGCACGAACAATTTACGTCCAGTATTATTGTTATCCATAGGTCCACCTGTGAGCTTAAAAAAGCGAGTTTTAAAAAGAGCTTCTTTTCATTGTGCTGAGGCTAGGTGTCGCAGTCAAGAATTAATTGCCGTTGAGGTGGAATTACTGGTTTGCATTTTTGTAGGTTGGGTTATAACCCAACAATAACCTTCTTTGAACATCAAGATTTCATGTTGGGTTATAACCCAACCTACGTGTGGTTTCAATCAAGCCAATTGTTTTAGAGACTCTATAACTTCTTGTACATGTCCTTTCACAGAAACCTTACGCCATTCCTCTTGTAAAACACCGCTGCCATTGATTATAAAAGTGCTACGTTCAATGCCAAGGAATTGTTTACCGTACATGGATTTCATTTTGATGACATCGAAAAGTTCACAGAGTTTTCCCTCTTTGTCAGAGATTAATTCAAAGGGAAAATTTTGTTTAGCCTTGAAATTTTCATGCGATTTCAGACTATCACGGGAAATGCCAAAGACTACAGCATTCAATGCTTCGATTTGGGGATAGGCATCCCTAAAATCTTGACCCTCAGTGGTACACCCAGGAGTCGCATCTTTTGGATAAAAATACAGGACTAGCGTTTTATTTTTGTAATCGCTGAGTTGACCATTAAGTTGGTTGGTTGCGCTAAAGGTAAAATTACTTACTTGATCACCTAGTTCCATCTATTTTTTCCTCTAATGTTTTTTCATCAAGCGAGAATGATCTCTTGCCCATTCACGGTTTTTAACAGTATCTCTTTTATCGTGTTCTTTTTTACCTTTAGCCAGTGCGATTTTCATTTTCACTTTATTTTTTTTCCAATACAGTGACAATGGAATGATGGTATACCCTTGGCGCTCAACACTGCCAATTAAATGATTAAGCTCTTTTCGGTTAAGCAGTAATTTTCGAGTGCGGATCGGATCTGGAATCGAATGAGTGGATGCTGTTTGCAGCGGATTGATTTGCGCGCCTAATAAAAAAGCTTCGCCATATTTAATAATCACGTGCGCATCCGACAAATTGACTTTCCCGGCGCGCAAGCTTTTAATTTCCCAGCCTTGTAAGACTAATCCCGCTTCATATTGCTCTTCAAGAAAATACTCAAACCCCGCTTTTCTATTTAAGGCGATACTGTTATCGGATGATTTCTTAGTGGCCATTCAAATCCTTGGTGTTTAATCGTATCCCTACTTAGGATAGCGCTCGTCTTTATAATCTTGGGGTAATTGTGGATACACTCGCGTCAAATGTTGATCTACAGCAACGCGATCATCGAAAACAAAACAACTGCCTTCCCAAGTTGATTCCTCTTGTGGCATCGCTTCAATGTAATTAAGAATGCCATTGTGCAATTGATAAACGTGCTCAAACCCTTGTTCTTTTAAATAAGTGGTTGTTTTTTCACAACGAATACCGCCTGTGCAAAACATGGCAATCTTCTTATCTTTTTTGTCGAGCAACTCACGTTCAACGTAGTCAGGAAATTCGCGGAAATTCTCAATATCAGGATTGATCGCGTTTTTGAAAGTGCCTAGCTCAAATTCGTAATCATTACGGGTATCTAGAACAATCACGTCAGGGTCTTTGATCATCTCATTCCATTGCTCAGGCGTAAGGTAGGTTGCGGGATCACAAGCCGGTTGGACCGCACTTATGCCCATAGTCACGATCTCTTTGCGTAACTTTACCTTAGATTTTTCAAAGGGATTCACTGGATCAAAGGTTTCTTTAAAATTGAGATCGACAAACTCAGGACAATAGCTATGCATGAATTCATAAAAGCTATCCATTTGTTCACGACTGCCCGCAAAGCTACCATTTACCCCTTCATGAGCAAGAATAATAGTTCCCAAAATACCGATTTCCTGCATTTTTTTAAGTATTGGCACTCGCATTGTTTCAAACTCAGGTAACGAAACAAATTTATAAAAAGCAGCAATAACTATCGATTTCATCTAACCACCTAAAGGAAATTAATAAAAAAATTTGCTAAAAACTAACATTTACTCACAATTTAATCAATAGGAATGAATTAAATGCACCCCATTGACAAGAATTTAGACCGATCGTACTGTAGGGGAATATAGCTACAAAACCATCTGTATCAGTAGCTTTTTCAAGGAGATTTATATGTTTAAAAACAGCAGGATGTTTCGTTGGTTTTCGGTAATTCTTTTTATATTCCCACTAGTTACAAATGCATCAACCCCAGTAAAATCAATAGTTGTCTTCGGTGACAGCATGTCAGATAACGGTAATACTACCCATCTACTCAAGAGTTTACGCCAAGATGAAAACCCTGCTTATATAGTCGCTCCTTTTAAGGCGTTTGTGCTAAACAAGATGATCGATTTTGCTAATGATTATTACGTGCCGCAGATGGTTCTAGATACAGGCCTTGGTCTGGTGACTAATTTCTTTGATAAAGAGTTAGCACCTTATATTGCTAATATTGTTGGCCGCGTTAAATTGGTGCCCATATTACCGGGTAAACCCTATTGGAACGACAGATTTTCCAATGGACCGGTTTGGAATGAATATTTGGCAACCATGTTATCCTTAGATAAAAGTGATAACGCTGTCTATGTCAACAAAGCCTTTGGCGGAAGTTGGGCGGCTACCTATGATCACCAGCTAACCGTGTGGAATTTAATTCGCCATCCCTTAGGTACAATTAAGACTCTAATCGTTGGTAAATTGGTACCACCAAGTCTAGGTTTGACTATCCAAGCTTATTTATTAGAGCATCAAACCCTCGACAAAGAGACAGTTTACTTTGTTTTTTCAGGGTTTAATGACTATATCAATATTTTACAATTCGAAGACAACTATAACCCCGCTGTAATGAATGTGTATGTCGATAATGTTTTGGATAATCTTAGTGCTTCCATTGTGCGTTTAACCACTGCCGGAGCTGAGCGCTTAGTGATAATGGGTATCCCACATGTTGGTGATATGCCTAAATTTGTGAAGACGATGGACCGAGAAGTGTTGAATGCTGCTGCTGATAAACACAATGATCGTCTGCAAGCTCTGATTAAAGAATGGAAGAAGACTTACCCCAAGGTAGACTTCTTGTACATAAATACCGACCGATCCTTAGCTAAGGCTTTAGGCAATCCAGAACAATTTGGATTCACTAACGTGAATGATGCTTGCATTGATGTTAAATTCCCAATGTATGGCGCCTTTGCCCAGTCACCTTTTGCTCATAACTTTGTCCTTCAATATGCCTCAGTAATGCAATACAAGGACGCGCAATTTACAAAAGGTATGACCAACTACAACGTCTGCGATAATCCTGGTCGTTATTTATTCTGGGATGAAATTCACCCTAGTACACGTGCCCATAGTTACCTTGCCTTAGAAATTTGTAATGAAATGAAGGCACATGGTTATGCAGTGCAATGTACTCATTCTGAGCCAGATGAAGACTAACCACTCTTGAAGTGCCAAACAACCCCCCACTTAGTCTGTGGGGGTTTGTGTTTCAGGGCTTAACTTGTTAGTGATTTTTAGTCATGTATGGCATAATTATTGATTAAATTAAATTTGTAATGGCTATCTGCAATTAGAGGGGTTGGTTATGTGTGGGATTATGGGAGCTGTCTCCGAAAGGGATATTAGCAAGGTATTGCTCGAAGGCTTACGCAGATTAGAATACCGCGGCTATGATTCTGCAGGTATCGCGGTAATTGATAACAAACATTTGAAACGGGTTCGCATCCAAGGCAAGGTACAAAATCTAGCTGATGCTATGCAAGAAACCGCTATAGCGGGCAATACTGGAATCGCTCATACCCGTTGGGCTACGCATGGTAAACCCTGCGAGCAAAACGCACATCCTCATTTATCGCATGGTGAAATAGCCTTAGTACATAATGGTATTATTGAAAATCATGAGCAACTGCGCGAACAGTTAATTAATGATGGCTATCAATTTACTTCTGAAACAGACACCGAAGTTGCAGCTCATTTAATACATTTCTATTACCTAAAAAGTGAAAACCTCTTAGAAGCTGTGCAAACCGCTGCAGAACAGATGCATGGTGCTTTTGCTCTAGGGGTTATTCATCAGCAAAGACCCGCAGAGTTAGTCGCTATCCGTAAAGGAAGTCCTTTGGTGATAGGCTTAGGCATTGGTGAAAACTTTATTGCTTCAGATCAATTGGCATTGCGATCTTTTGCGCAAGAAGTGATTTACCTTGAAGAAGGTGATAGCGCTTGTTTAAGTGCAAAAGAGGTGCTTATTTTTAATAAAGATAAACAAGCCGTAAAACGAGTGCTTCATCCCTTAACAGGTGACACAGAAATTGCCAGTAAAGGTCCTTACAGACACTTTATGCTTAAAGAAATATTTGAGCAATCCAAGGTGTTGACTGATACTTTAGAAGGACGAGTTAATAGTCCTGAAGTGTTAAAAGCGAGTTTTGGCGAGCGAGCCACACATGTGTTCCCTTTAGTAAAACAAATTCATATAGTTGCCTGTGGAACAAGTTACCACGCTGGCTTAATCGCAAAATATTGGCTTGAATCTTTAGCTGGTTTACCGACGCAAGTTGAAATTGCCAGTGAATACCGTTATCGCGATGTAGTCGTACCCAATGGCACGCTTTTTATCACTATCTCCCAATCTGGAGAGACCGCTGATACTTTGGCCGCTTTATACAAGGCAAAAACACTCAATTACCTGGCTAGTTTAGCTATTTGTAATGTGGCAACTAGTACTTTAGTTCGTGAAGCGGATTGCGTGTTTCTAACTCGCGCAGGAGTCGAAATTGGCGTCGCATCGACTAAAGCATTTACCACGCAATTAGCCGCTTTCTTAATGTTAGCCGCAGCACTATGTCCGGACGAAAGAACGCAGGTAGTATTAAAGCAATTGCAGGAATTGCCCGCTTGCTGCGAAAGAGTGCTCAAAATGAATGCGGAAATTGAAGTATTAGCCGCCTCTTTTGTTAATAAAGCACATGCGTTGTTCTTAGGGCGGGGGGTGCAATATCCTGTGGCCTTGGAAGGGGCATTGAAACTCAAAGAGATTTCTTACATTCATGCTGAAGCCTATCCCGCTGGTGAATTGAAGCATGGGCCTCTAGCCTTGGTTGATGAGAATATGCCTATCATCGCGGTTGCGCCCAATGATGAGTTATTGGATAAACTCAAATCTAATTTACATGAAGTCAGTGCGCGAGGCGGTCAGTTGTATGTGTTTGTTGATGACTCGCAAACTTGGAGTTCAAATGGGACTCGATTGATTAAAGTGCCTACTTGTGGCTCTTGGATTGCGCCTATTGTCTATACGATGCCCTTACAATTACTCGCTTATCATGTGGCAGTAGCTAAAGGGACCGATGTGGATCAACCGCGTAATTTAGCCAAATCAGTGACTGTTGAATAGTAACAGAGATTTTATGTCGTAATTTGTACACTTATGGGTATATAATCCTAGAGAAAGTTCTAGAAATTCATACTAGCTTCGACGACTTTTTCTAGGTAAATGTGGTAATTTTTTTATAAAGTTTTACGGGGATGTAGATGACACAAGAGATGTTAGCCTTAGCTGCAATTATTGCACAAGAACTAAAAGTCAAAGTATCGCAGGTAGAGACAACTATTAATCTTCTAGATGAAGGTGCGACGGTTCCTTTTATTGCACGATACCGCAAAGAAGCAACCGAAGGTCTTGATGACGTCCAACTGCGGATTTTGGCCGAGCGATTAGTCTACTTGCGCAAACTCCAAGAAAGGCGAGCAGTAATTCTGGAATCTATCCGTTCACAAGAAAAGTTAACCCCAGAATTAGAAAAAAGCATCCATGCTGCCGATACTAAAACACGTTTGGAAGATTTATACCTACCCTATAGACCCAAACAACGCACCAAGGCACAAATTGCCATTGAAGCCGGTTTAGACCCTCTAGCACAAGCCTTATGGAAAGATCCGAGTTTAGATCCCGAAGAACAAGCACAACAATTTATCAATGCTGAAGCAGGGATTGAAGATGCAAAAGCAGCTTTAGAAGGTGCTCGCCATATTCTGATGGAGCATTTTGCCGAAGATGCGGATTTAATTGATCAACTTCGTGAATACCTCTGGAATAATGCTATCGTAAAATCAATCGGTAGTAGTAAGAAAAAAGAAACAGTTAACAAATTCTCTGATTATTTTGAATACGCTGAACCCATTAAAAAAATACCCTCACACCGTGCCTTAGCACTGTTTCGCGGACGACGTGAAAGTGTGCTGCAAGTATCACTGAATTTACCCGAAGCTGACCAACAATACGGCGAAACTAAAGTGGCAGGTCATTTTAATATTGTTGATCAAAAACGAAAGGCCGACAGATGGCTGCTCGATACCGTTGCAATGACTTGGAAGGTCAAGTTATTCACTAAACTGGAACTAGAATTATTAACCCGCTTACGTGAACTTGCTGATGAAGAAGCGATCAAAGTATTCTCCAGAAATTTACGCGATTTATTACTTGCAGCACCAGCAGGACCGCAGATAACTATAGGTCTTGATCCTGGAATTAGGACTGGAGTCAAAGTTGTCGTTGTTGATGCAACAGGCAAGCTATTGGATTACGCAGTCATCTTTCCTTTTGCACCCCAAAACGAATGGCATCAATCCATTGCGGATTTAGCTAAATTTGCAGTGAAGTACCAAGTCAATCTTATCAGTATCGGCAACGGTACAGGTTCACGAGAAACAGAACGTTTAGTTGCTGATTTAATTAAAATGTACCCAGACATGCAACTGACCAAAATTATTGTTAGTGAAGCCGGTGCATCGGTATATTCTGCCTCACCTATCGCTACAGAGGAATTTCCTGACCTCGATGTTACCTTGCGTGGTGCTGTTTCAATTGCTAGACGTGTACAAGATCCTTTGGCAGAACTCGTTAAAATCGAAGCAAAATCTATTGGTGTTGGCCAATACCAACATGATGTCAATCAAACGCGTTTGGCAAGATGCTTAGATGGTGTAGTTGAAGATTGCGTAAACGCAGTTGGTGTTGATGTAAACACCGCTTCAGCAGCCCTTTTGTCACATGTCTCTGGTCTCAATGAAACATTAGCAAAAAATATTGTACTTTATCGTGATGAGCATGGTGCATTTAATAACAGAGATCAATTGAAAAAGATTAACCGCATGGGTGAAAAAGCCTTTCAACAATCTGCAGGTTTTTTACGAATTATGAATGGTGAAAATCCCTTAGACGCTTCCAGCGTGCACCCCGAAGCTTATGCTTTAGTTGAGCAAATTATCGCAGATAAAAAAGTGCAAATTCGTGAAATAATTGGTAATAAAGATCTGTTGCAGAGTGTTAATGCAGATCAATATATCTCTAACGAATATGGCCTACCCACTATTCGAGATATTTTACGTGAACTAGAAAAACCAGGTCGCGACCCACGTCCAGAATTCAAAACAGCACAATTTAAAGAAGGTGTTGAGGACATTAAAGATTTGCATGAAGGTATGATACTGGAAGGTGTCGTTAGTAATGTGACTAACTTTGGTGCCTTTGTGGATATAGGGGTTCATCAAGATGGATTGGTACATATCTCTGCAATGACTAATCGCTTTATCAGTGACCCAAGAGCAGTAGTGAAAGCAGGTGATATTATTACTGTTAAAGTGGTTGAAGTGGATAAAGAGCGCAAAAGAATTGGCTTGAGCATGAAGCTTGAAGAAAATGCGCAACCAGCTCCAAAAAAAGTAGCAAAACCCGCTCAATCCAAACCTCAAGCGTCATTGAAAAGAACGGATCCAAGGAAGAAACCCGAAATGATCAAAAAAGCAGAACCCGTGAAACAAAAAACGGGCTTTAATACGGCCATGGCCGATGCCCTAGCTAAGCTTAAGCGCGGTGGTGAGTAATGGAACGCATGCCCAAGGGCGAGTTGACTATCCAAACCTTAGCTATGCCTGCTAGCACGAATGCTAACGGTGACATATTTGGGGGCTGGATAGTTTCACAAATGGATTTGGCTGCGGGTGTGCTGGCAAAAAAATTAGCGCATGGTCGAGTTGCTACCGTAGCGATTAATTCCATGACCTTTCTCAAACCTGTTCATGTGGGTGACGTTGTAAGTTGTCATGTTGAGCTGATAAAGCAGGGCAATTCTTCGATGACTATCGGTGTTGAAGTATGGGCTGTCCCCGCAACACAAAGTGATCGTTATCAGGTTACTGAAGGTATTTTTGTTTTTGTTGCAATTGATGACGCAGGTAAGCCAAGACAGGTGCCAAAAACCCTATGATAAGCACACCCCATGAAGACTTAAGACGTTTAGTTGATGAGATGGCATTATTAATTGAGAACAATGATGATCCCGATCCCCAGTTATACGCACTTTTTTTTCAACATCCCGAATTTGCTTTTCAACTTATCGATCTGTTAGATCAGATTGAAGAGCTTACAGTTAATGATGATCCACCCATCTATTCTGCGTGCATTTTTTCCTTAGATATATGTGTAGCGCAATTGCAGGCAGCTACGGAAAGTAATAATAAAGTCACAGCCAAAATACTAAACCAATTAATGAATCGATTAGCAGAGGTTATAAATACCCGTAGTCACTCGTTGAGTTTTTGGTTGCCAGTACTCAATGCTTTTTACGAAGTCCATGTTGATTTAACGCCCGAATTGAAAAATGCGTATTTTGATTTAGCAAGTCAAGAAGAAGACACGATTGAAGAAAGTGATCCAGTTTCACATTTAGAATCGATAAGGGACTTGATCAATGAAATGTCTGATCTGTCTATTTATGATATTGCCGAGAATTTTTTCGCACAAAGCTATGCTATGCCTGCTGATTTTTTTGCAGATTTAGTAGTTGATCTCTATAGCATTGCAGAGGGACAAGACATTGCTTTATTAACCTTATTGCATCCAAATGTTGAAGTGCGTGAGATTGTTATTAGTGTGTTGGATCAAGTTTTGGATAAAGTGCAAATTAGTTCTACCTCACTGTCCAGATTGCAAACTATTAAATACTGGTACCCTGAGTCGTATCATGTTTATTTTGATAGATGGATTAAAGCTCAGCGCAAAAAAGGGGTCGTTTTTGCCCCCGAACCAACACCAATAACTCCATTAATAAGAGCGACGGAAGTTGATGGCACGGGTTCGCAGGGTATTTTTATTCATGTAAAAAATAAAAGGAAAAATAGACTTTGCGGTTTGCTCCTAAAACATGACTTGGGAATAAAAGATTGCTGGATTACTCCCGCGATTAGCCAGGTTGAAGTTGCGGACTATTATCGTCAGGCATTTGATGAAAGTGTAACTTTACGTGAAGTGGATAATGATTATTTACAAACCATGCTAGAGCATTTTTTAGCGGTGTCTATAGAGCATGGTGATATCCCCCATTTACATTTTTTAGAAACCCAAGAATTGATCGGGCTGCGTTTAAGGCCTAAGAAATTAGAAACGGACTTTATACTCAACGAGCTTTGTATTCAAATAACACCCTTCACTCAGGAAGTTATATCTGATTCCTTACAACGCTCGAAATCTTGGTTGAAGAACAAGCAATTTACCGAATCCTGGTACTTGGAAAGCCCTCTTATAGACAAAATTGTTAATCACAACAGTAGTTTTGTTGATGGAATAAAAGTATGTCGCTTAGAGAATGCAATGGATGATGTCTTTGCAGAAGAAATGGAGTTAAATCGTGAGCGCTGGCTTTTCCATTTTTTATGGGTTGCTATGTGGGTCAAATCGAAAGTCAAAAAGAATGAAAAAATATGGCAGGATAGCTGCCTTATTGCCTACTCCATACATGAAGGTAAACCATTAAAAGAAATACCGGTAATGCAGGAGATCTGTCGACAAACTGTGATTAACAGCGTGGAAACAATGCAAGAACGCAAAACCCACCTCAATAAAGAATGATTTTTTACAAGCTAAATAAAGCAATCCCGTATTAGGGCGTGTTGACAATTGCTCCCCACCGCCTACGTGCCGCGGACAAGCCGCGGCACGTAGGCGGTGGGGAGCAATTGTCAACACGCCCTAAAGTAATTTTAATACGGGAATGAAAAAGATTAGAGATTTTTCTCAACCCAACTTGCATAAACTTCCATAAAGCCGTGTAAAAATTTACTCGTTTCTGGATCCGCTATTTCATCCTTAGCAGTAAACATCTCGCCAGCTTTACTTAAATAAGCTTCGGGTTGTTGCAAGGTTGGTACATCAAGGAAAACAAGCGTTTGTCTTAAATGGTGATTCGCACCGAAACCACCTATTGCGCCTGGTGATAGGCTAATTACAGCGCCTGGTTTGCCTTTCCAAATACTTTGACCATAAGGACGCGATCCTACGTCGATGGCGTTTTTTAAACAGCCAGGAATGGAACGGTTGTACTCCGGAGTAACAAACAAAACACCATCACAGGCTTTCATCTCATTTCGAAAACGTGTCCAGGATGCGGGAGTTTTGCCTTCATCATCTAAATCGGAGTTGAATACCGCTAAATCAGCAATTTCAATGATTTTCAGTGATATTGAACTAGGGGCAAGGCTGGCTAACTGATTAGCAAGTTTTCGGTTTAAAGAGTCTTTGCGAAGACTGCCGACAACAACAGCAATTTTTTTACTCATTACACGGCTCCCTTTATTGAATGGCTTATAATAGTAGATCAGATAAAAGTATAGCTTATTTGATCTAATAAATCTCTGCCATCATACAGCGCGCACTTCCCCCACCTATATGCTCAATAGTCGGTATATTAACAGACACTAATCGTGAGTATTTGCGCAGAGTTTTGAGCTGATCGGTTGTGAAATGTTGCGTTGCGCGCGTCGAGAGAATGAGGATACTTTTTCCTGAGCTGTCAAAAAGCTCTAAGACATTGCCGCACATTTCTTCGACTTGCGCGAGGCTAATCACGATTAATTCTTGCTTGTTATTTTTTATAGTTTGTACGAGGTTATTTTGTTGTTCGCTGTCTTTTATCGACTCCAGACAAACTATGGCATAGTGCTTGGCGATGCTCATCACTACATTGGTGTGATAAATCGCTTGCTGATTTTTATCCACACTATTAAATATCACAGTAGTGTAATCGAGAATATTGGCAACTTTCATCACCATCATGTAAGAAGTTCTTGCGGAGAGTGCAGCATAGATAATCTTGTTATCTCTATCCAACACCAGACTACCAGTTCCCTCTAAAATTCCCGCATCCACTGCCCTTAAATCGATAAGTTCTTGGACGCTAAAACCTGACCTATGCAATACCTGTAACAGTCCACCAATGTTGACTTCCGCCTGCCTGTTTGTCGCTAGTAGGGGATAGATAATCACTGAAGTTTTTCCGTTGCTATTTTTGTGTATAGAAAACCAATTATTGGGAAATACCGCATCTGGAAGGGACTTGTTTTGGGCAAGGCTCAAAACGTTTATGCCTTGCTCCGTCAAGGTTTCAACCATAGTGGAGTATTCATCCATGGCCAATTTGGTAAGCTGTGCAATAGGCACTTGCTTTTGAAAAGCATTACTCGAAGCAGTCTCATTGTTGAAGGCAAAACCTTCAGGCGGCACCATCAGCACAGTTGATTGGGTTGCTATCATAAGCGTTGATCACTCGTTTGAAAAAAACAAAATAGTCGCAGGTTTTGGCACAAAGTACAAATTAGAAATTTATAAGGATTTAGTGCGTAAATTAAAAGCTCTGTGTTAATATGCAGGCCCAAATTGTATAAGCAATAATAATAAAAAAGTGAGCAATCTATGCCAATAATATCTGTAGTCAATAATGGGGCTATTGCCCAACTCAAGGAAGATGTGAAGGATTTGCCTTGGTACACTAGATGGTTCTTTCCTTCAGGCTTACTAGCTGCATTAGAAGCTTATGATCCTAGTGATCTAAAGAGCACAAAGGCGTGGACAGTTTGCCATAACTTCTTAGAAGACACTTGGTTTTTTCAACGTTGGTTTATCTCAGCATTGCGGGCTTTTAGTGCTAGTCCTTTAGTACAAGCATTGCAATCTATTCAGTCTGATTTACCCATTGCCGATGATCGTGAGTTTAAAGCTGTACTTAAACACGAGAATCCTCAATTTGTTGCGAGTGTTATTAATGCTACTGCAGAAATCCGTACAGAAGCGCAGAAGCACGCAACTAACGATGTCAGTGAGGTAGCAAAAAAAGCTCAACAAGATGAACCAATTAAGGTACTATCGGCTCTCGCCGTTTTAAACGACGCTGGTCTCTTAGCTGAGAATGGTAGAACAGACTACTTCAATGCAAGCCAGGGCTCTGAAACTACGCTAACAAAACTTGAAGCACTGACACCTCTACCCACAAAAGCAACGCTTAGCTTGCTCAACAAAGAAGATGCCCAATTAAGCATTGCGGCGCTTATTGAACTGGAAAAGACTGGTAATTTATTGACTGATTTGAGCCAAGATAATTTTAATCTAGTTCTATCGACTACAACTGATAAAATGGATATGGTTGATGCATTGGATCTGCTCAGCAGAATGGATTTACTGACCGGTGATTTTGGCCAAACCAATTGGCTTACAGTGTCTACTCATGACAACCCTATAGGTATGGCTTGGGGTATAACGGAATTAAAATTAGCGGAATTGGACTTAGACGAAGAATACCGTAATCTAGTCAGCGAGCATGCATTACCTCCTGTGATTGCAAGAGCTGTATGTGCCTTACATCACTCCGGTTTATTATCAACTAGTGAGAAGGAAGCTAACCTAGATAAACTATTAGAATCACCGGATATAAAGGGATTAGAAGCTTCGTTAGGTAGTCTTGATCACGTAGGTATTTTGACCCAGGAAAACTTCGAAACACTTCTAGAAAATAATCATAAAAAAGAATTATATAATATATTTTTAGACTTATTCTTTGACGATGCATTAAACCAAGATAGCTTTGAATTGGTTGTTAAACACCAAGATCCAAAGGGTGCAGCAGATGCATATTCTGCAATGGTTACTTTGAATCTTTTCTTGGAGAATGCTGAGTTCACAGAAGTGGAGTTTAACGCAATCGCTGATCAGGAATTCCCACAATCTTTTATTGATACTGTTAGTGCATTAACTAATCTCTTGGAAATTAATCTAATTCCTTCAGCTTTCATGACTGGGTTGATAAAAGCGCCTAATCTGAATCATTTAGCAAGTTGTTTTACTCTGCTAAATAAAGAGCATTTAATCACAGATGCTATGGGATTAGTCAATTTTAATGCAGTTAACGCCCATCCAGATAGTGAACAACTGGCTAGTATATTACTAACACTCAGCAATGCGCATTTACTAACACATGATAACTTCGCAACAGCTGTGGTGCATACAAATCCAGAATCAGCAGCTAATGCTTTGATTGAATTAAATCGCTTTGGTTTATTGCAGCAAGAAAACCTGTATACGATTATGCACCATCCAGATCCTAAAGCTATCAGTGATTTGCTGGTGAAATTGCAAGTGTCAGGTGCTTTCGCTAATGATGAGTTCGCAGCTGCTAATCGTGGAAAACTGGAATTGTTGGTAAATCCTCAAGAGGCGTATAAAGGATTTAACGAGTTTATTAAAAAGGATAAAGAGATTACTCAGGCTGATTTTGATCGTATTACTAGTGTACGATTCGCGGCTCCCGCGGCTTCTGTAGGTACTGCGTCTAATCCACATAGATTTCATAAACCAGCACCGGCTAAAGATGAGGCACCTGGTATACTTACATCAATTTACAATACACTTTTTGGTAGAGGTTAATAGGTTAGAGTAGTTATACTTCATTTCTGCCTACGTACCGTGCATTTCTCTTACGTACCGTGCCTTTCTCCTACCTACCGTGCTTTATGCACGGTAACCAGACGATCTTTGATTGAGATCGGAACTGGATTCCGCGCATAAAGCGCGGAACGTAGGCAATATGGGTTTATCTGTTTCCATTAGGTGGGTTTGCCCTTAGTTACTTAATCAAAGAGCGTTTGTTCTGAGTTTTTAACCGACTGGTATAAACGCAGAATCTGAGATTGAGTAACTCATGGTGTGGATAGTGGCGGTAAATTGGTTATTTCAAAAAAATCAATTTCCGCTATTTCCAGGTTTTCTCTAGCTTCACCAGCAATTATTTCACAATGAAAAAAACACTTATAGATATGCGGCCATTGTAGTGGGTGATCGTGTTTTTGCCTAAACACCTATATAAAAAAAAGAAAAATTAGGGTGACTAATATTTCAACAGCAGTTACTGATGGAGGTTGAAGTTTTTGATATAATTAAGTTGCAAGATAAGCACTATTTGTAACTGATAATTTTGGTGTATCTGTAAAATTAATTTATAAGGATGTTTCTTTATGTATAAAAAATCTTTGGGGTTATATTGTCTTTTATTTTCAAATTTATTGTTGGCTTCGGATCTCTATACTCCCCAGTTAGTGCTTTCGAATAAAACACCGGGTCTTACTATAAAATTTCCTCCTCCTGTCCAAGATGCTGGGATGCCAGTAGGGCCAACCGATGCAACAGTGATTGATAACAAATTTGTAGTACTTGATACCTATGGCTCAGGGGTTTCTTTTTTTGATTATCATGGAACATTGCTAAATAGAGTTTCTTTGCCTAAAGGCATTCAATTCGAAAATATTGTCAGGGATAGAGATAATTCATTATATGTATTCGGTACTGACCGTGAGCATACTAGGGTGGTCCATATTCAAAATGAAGTCATAACCGAACAAACCGATTATAAAACAACAATAAAACATTTTATTGATTACATTATTCCAGATGATTATGGCCTTATTATGATAGGAGCTGAATCTGCTTTACACCTTAAACTTGATGATTTACCAGTGTATTTTCAAGATAGAATTGACCGTAATTGTATTTCCTGTAGACCAAAACCCGTTGATGGGATACAGGCTGGTGGGCTTCTATACCATATTTCACCTGGAAAAAATTCATCTTTTTTTATTGGAAAAAAAGAAATTCCTTTAAAATTATATAAAAAATATGAAACAAATTCGTATGAAATTATTCAAGTAGATCCGGATGGCACCGCATGGATTGACAACTTCATTATGCTTAATAATATTCCACTCTACTATCTCTGGAAAGTGAATAAGTTAGGAGAAATATTAAGTATATATCGTTTTGCCAGCGATACGGAACCAAGTTCAACTGAATGGCCAATGAAGCGCGAATTTATTGTGAGTAATGATGGTAGGGTCTATCGTCTTATCTCAGATAAAGAGCGTTTTAAATTTACCCTTGTTAAACCATTATCAGTTGAAGAAATGAAGCGCCGTGCGAAAGAATTAGATTCAGCCTTATTTAAAAAAGAAGAAAAATCAAAAAAAAAGAAAAAGCTAGCAAATCACCATCAGATGAGTTTTATACAGTTGGATGCAAGTCCAGGAGCAAAGCTATAGATGATGCCTATGATTACATGAACAATAAGATTTATTTATCTATTTCTTCGATAATAAATGATGCAACATGCCCTAATAGAATTATTCCTCCTTATCTATTAAAAGCAGGGGAGAAGGCGCAGACTTATGACTCTGTCAGTTATAATTGGGGTGGGTTCGATACTATTGCTGAATTTAATAATAAAATATTAACGAATAAGATGAAGGCAGGTAATGTTAACGATAAAAGCAATCCTATTTTATCATGCGCTGCAGGAGTAGATTGTTCCGGATATGTTTCACGGGCTTGGGGGATGACTTCAAAGCAGGGAACTTGGGATATAGCAAACCTTACAGAAGAAATAGACTGGAACGATATGAAACCAGGAGATGTGTATCTTTATCCTGGTGTACACGTGGCCTTGTATAGGATGAATCATTTATTTGGGAAAGTTTACATAGCAGAAGCTAATGCTGAAGAGGGACGTGTTATTGAACAGATAGTACCCAAAAATTGGCTGAGAGACCACAAACTTCTACCTCGTCGAGTAAAGAGCAACATCATTTGTAACTAACTGTTGAAAATTAAGAAATTTTTTTAATCTGATGCAGTTTAGCTTATAAGCTGCACCTTTTACTTTATAGATTTCATAAACCAGCCCCGGCTAAAGATGAGGCACCTGGTATACTTACATCAATTTACAATACCCTTTTTGGTAGAGGTTAATAGGTTAGAGTAGTTATACTTCATTTCTGCCTACGTACCGTGCTTTCTCCTACGTACGTGCTTTTCTCCTACGTACCGTGCTTTATGCACGGTATCCAGACGATCCTTGATTGAGTTCGGAACTGGATTCCGCGCATAAAGCGCGGAACGTAGGCAATATGGGTTCATCTGTTTCCATTAGGTGGGTTTGCCCTTAGTTACTTAATCAAAGAGCGTTTGTTCTGAGTTTTTAATTGACTGGTATAAACGCAGAATCTGAGATTGAGTAACTCGTGGTGTGGATAGTGGCGGTAAATTGGTTATTTCGAAAAAATCAATTTCCGCTATTTCCAGGTTTTCTCTAGCTTCACCAGCAATTATTTCACAATGAAAAAAACACTTATAGATATGCGGCCATTGTGGTGGGTGATCATGTCTTTGTTTATCCCAAAGCGCCAGTAAGCGAATCACCTTAACTTCAAAACCTGACTCTTCCACAGTCTCCCTAGCAACAGCCTCAGAAGGCGTTTCATTCACATCTATCCATCCTCCTGGCAGCGTCCATAATCCATCGGTACGTTCTTTTACGAGTAATAGTTTGTCGTTTTTGAGAGCGAATGATCGTACATCTACTTTTGGAGTAGCATAGCCTTTTTCTAAGGAGAAGAGTTCTTTAATTTCTTCGATAGTGTTATCGGTATGATAGGTGGTGAGCTCAGCAGCAATATCCCGTAACCGGTGAAATCGTTCCTTATCAAAGTCGTTAGAAGTATAGGTTAGTCCATTCTGCGCAATGGCTTGAATCTCCGTAATCCAACGCAGCATACTTTTTTTATTAGCAGTCATCTGCTGATCCTTCTTATAAATTTCGTAAAGAATACATGAAATTACACTATAAACAAATTGTAGCCTTGATGCAGCAGGGCACTATCCGGGCTACAGTTTTTGATTATTGTATGGATAATTATACCGTAGCCCGGATGCAGCGCCAGCGTAATACGGGTTTCATTAATGTATACCGATTTAATCGTAGAGATAATTTACGCTAAAGAAAATTCGGATTACGCAGCGCTGTAACCAGATTACGTTGTTTGATTTGATGAAAAATTGAGGAAAACTGCAGATGTAAAAACGCCCTAGTCAATCTATGATATTTCTATCTTAAAGTGAATAGGGCGAAAATAAATGATTTAGACTACTTCAACTTCTTCAGCTTGAGGACCTTTTTGTCCGTTGCTAGCTTTGAACATTACTGTTGCACCTTCAGCAAGAGTTTTGAAACCACTGCTTTGGATTGCACTGAAATGTACAAAATAATCTTTACCGCCACTTTCTAAAAAACCGAAACCTTTGGACTCATTAAACCATTTTACTGTACCGCGTATTTTATCTGACATGTTAATTTCCTAAATTGTAACTCGGCCATTATATCATTGTTTTGTTACTTGTGCTGTTTTTTTATTAAATATTTGTAACTTTTTTAAAAAATACACTAAATTGCACTAAATTCAGAGTATTTGATGTGAAGTTTAGCACAAAAGTTTATTAATTGCTCTGAAGTAATAATTCTTTTGCATGAGAGCGGGTTTGCTCGGTTACTGTCAAGCCGCCTAACATCCGTGCAATCTCTTCAACTTTGTCACTTGGCGTGAGAGTAGTGATGCTAGTAAAGGTCTGTTTATTGTTACTTTGCTTCTCTACTCTAAGATGATTATGAGCGCAGGCAGCTACTTGTGGTTGATGGGTTACACAAAAAACTTGTAAGCGTGCCCCCAGTTTTCTTAATAGCTGACCAACAAGTGCGGCAGTTGCGCCGCCGATGCCCACATCAACCTCATCAAACAGTAAAGTCGGTGTTGCCCCTCTTTGGGCAGTAATCATTTGAATAGCTAAGCCTATACGCGAGAGCTCACCACCCGAGGCAATTTTATTTAAAGAATCTGGTTCCATGCCTGGATTTGTACACACTTTGTATTCAACTTTATCTAAGCCATAGGCCTGCATTTTATCTAGGGGAGTTATGTCTATCTCAATAAACCCTTTAGGCATACCTAATTGATTTATACATTGGGTTATTTCTTTTGCTAATTTTGGTGCCTGTGCTTTTCTGGATGCACGTAATTTTAAGGCTGCAGTCTCATAGGTTTTCATGAGTTGACTGTGTTGCAATTGCAAATGGGCTAAGCGTGATTCAGAGTCTTGCAGTTGTGCTAATTCGCTTTGAATTTTTTGCGTATGCATTATCAGTTGGTTACTATCAATATGGTATTTACGCGCCAAGTGGTGAATAGCGCTCATACGTGCTTCAACTTCGTGCAATCGCTCAGGATCCAGTTGGATACGCTCGGAAAATTGCTGCATCTCATCAGCGGCTTCTTCGCATTGAATCAGAGCAGAATTAATCAATTCGAAAACATTTTTTATCTGCGTTTGCTCTTGTGGTAATTGCCCTAGCGCATGCAATACGGAATTCAATGTAGAGCAGACATTGGGGCCGTCATCGCCATTCAACAAAACATTGACCTGCTGACTTTCCCCTAAATATTCTTTAGCATGATGAAGCATTTGATGTTCTTGATGCAGAGCTTGTATTTCACCTTCCTGCAAATTAAGTGCAGACAATTCATCCAGTTGGAATTGTAACAATTTCACTTTATCAGCCTGCTCTTCTTGATCGAGCAGGGTATCAATCTCTTGTTTAATCTTCTGGCATTTTTTATAAGCAATAGAAACTTCACTCAATAAAGAATGGTGATTGGCAAATTGGTCCAATTGCATTCTGTGCGTCGGATGTTGCATGAGTGTTTGATGCTGATGCTGGCCATGTATGTGCACTAGCTTTTCACTAAGCTCTTTTATCTTCAATAAGGGAAAGGGTTGGCCGTTAATGTAGGATTTAGTACGACCCTCGGCATAGATGATACGGCGAAGAAAAATCTCTCCCTCTTCACAACGGATATCATGTTCGGCCAACCACTGTGCGGGCTCAGAGTCTTTATCAAAGTTAAAACCGGCAGTGATATCACATTTTTCTTCACCAGGACGAATCACTGATGCATCAGCGCGATCCCCCAAAGCTAACATGAGGGCATCTATCATAATGGATTTACCTGCCCCCGTTTCACCGGTAAAGGCAGTCATTCCCTGGCTAAAATCTAATTCTAAGTGTTTAACTATCGCGAAATGTTCAATGCACAAGGTTGTGAGCATAGTTTATCCCTGATGTTTTGATTCCCAGCCAAGTTTACTCCGTAAAGTATCATAATAATGGTATTCGAGGGGGTGTAACAAGCGAAGCTTATGTCCATTTTTTTCTATGGAAACTTTTTCCCCTGGTTGAACCATTCTAGATTCATGTCCATCACAGCTTATACGTAAATCAGTTTCATTGAATTCACTGATGTGCAAAACGATTTTTGATTGTGCATCAATTACTAACGGTCGAGAACTTAAACTGTGTGAAAACATCGGGACTAAAACTATGGCATTAAGTTGGGGGTGCATAATAGGACCGCCAGCGGATAAGGCATAGGCAGTCGATCCAGTTGGTGTCGATATAATCATCCCGTCAGATCGGTAGTGGCTTACCAGTTGTTGATTGACATAGACATCAAATTCAATCAAATGGGTTTCACTTCCGCGACCTAATACGACGTCGTTTAAGGCATCTCCTTCAAAATGTACTTTTTGATCATCAAAGATTTTTGTGTGTAAGAGAAAGCGTTGTTCTTCCTCGTATTGCCCTGCTAAAACCGCACCGAGCTGGGTTTCAATATCTTGGGGTAAGATATCAGTTAGAAAACCTAAACGCCCACGGTTAATACCAATTACTGCGGCATTGACCTTAATTGCCATGCGAGAGGCTGAAAGTAAACTACCATCACCACCAACAACAACTATGAGGTCTTTTTTACCCATCTTCTCTCTTGGCAAAACGGGGATTTTCATATCAAAACCAGAGGCGGTATCGATATCTTGTACTATTTCAATCTTTTGTTTTTCTAGAAATTGTACCAATCGGTGTAAGCTTTCACTTACACCTTGATTGGCTCTGTGCTGTCTTGCGTAAAGTATAACTCGTTTAAATTTTTGTTTCATAGCGGTTATTATTCTTCACTGTTAGCGACCCGGGATGCTTTTTTGCGTTCATGTTCTTTTAATGATTTCTTTCTAATTCGAATAGACAGAGGCGTTACTTCAACTAACTCATCATCATCAATAAACTCTAAAGCTTGTTCTAACGACAATTTAATAGGTGGAGTCAGGACAATATTCTCATCAGTACCTGATGCTCGCATGTTAGTTAATTGCTTCTCTTTAGTCACATTCACCACGAGGTCATTATCACGAGCATGAATACCGACGATCATCCCTTCATAACAAACCAGTTGCGGCTCAACAAATAAACGACCACGCTCTTGCAGATTGAAGAGTGCGAAGCCTCTTGCAGTTCCCTGACAGTTAGCGATCAATACACCATTGGCTCGTTTACCAATACGTCCCTTAATGGCAGGACCGTAGTGATCAAAAACGTGATACATCAAGCCAGTACCTGAAGTACAGGACAGGAATTCGTTATGAAAGCCAATTAGTCCACGTGTTGGTACCACATAATCAAGACGTACGCGGCCTTTACCATCTGGAACCATGTTTTGCAGTTCGCCACGGCGTTCGCCCAGTTTTTCCATGACGGTACCTTGGTTATTTTCTTCAACGTCAACGGTTAAGCGTTCATAGGGCTCTTGTTGTTCACCGTCAACTTCTTTGATAATAACTTCCGGTTTACAAATCGCCATCTCATAGCCTTCACGTCGCATAGTTTCAATCAGAATAGATAAATGCAACTCACCACGACCTGATACTCTAAATTTGTCAGGATCCTCGTTATCTTCAACTCGTAAAGCCACATTATGTAATAACTCAGTATCTAAACGTTCGCGAATTTTACGTGAAGTCACGAATTTACCTTCTTGCCCTGCAAAAGGTGAATCATTGACTTGGAATGTCATACTAATCGTCGGCTCATCCACTAATAGTGGAGGTAGGGCTTCAACCAAACTAGGATCGCAAATAGTATCGGAGATGTTTAAGTTTTCGATACCTGTCACAGCAACAATGTTACCTGCACCAGCTTCTTCGATTTCAACGCGGTCTAAGCCTTTGAATCCGAGTAATTGTAACAAACGACCAGAGCGAATATTGCCATCCTTATCAATAATTTTGACAGGAGATTTTGCTTTAATTTGTCCACGAGTAATTCGACCAATTCCTATAGTTCCTACGTAGGAAGAATAAGCTAGCGAACTGATTTGCATTTGGAAAGGACCGTCAGCATCCACTTTTGGTGCATCTACTTCGTCAAGAATGGTTTGTAACAATGCACTCATGTCAGTTGCTTCATCATCGAGATCGAGTTTGGCAAAACCATTTAAGGCTGAAGCATAGACTACAGGGAAATCTAATTGTTTATCGGTGGCACCAAGATTGTCGAATAAATCAAAAACCTGATCCATAACCCAATGTGGTCTTGCGCCAGGACGGTCAATTTTATTGATAACAACAATAGGGTTTAAGCCACGAGCAAAGGCTTTTTGGGTCACAAAACGGGTTTGTGGCATTGGGCCGTCAACTGCGTCAACAAGAAGAAGTACGCTATCGACCATAGAGAGGATTCGTTCAACTTCACCACCGAAATCCGCATGTCCTGGGGTATCTACGATATTGATCTGATGATCTTTCCAGTAAACACAAGTATTTTTAGCCAAAATGGTAATGCCGCGTTCTTTTTCTAAGGCATTTGAGTCCATGAGTCGCTCAACTTTCGGTGCTCTTTCGTTTAATGTACCAGTTTGTTGTAATAATTTGTCTACAAGTGTGGTTTTACCATGGTCAACGTGAGCGATAATGGCAATATTGCGAATCTTTTCAATCATAAAAAACCTTAAGTTGGGAATAGCGAGATGTTGAGGCAAAAGCATAGCATTTGTTCATAGTTTTAATATTATACACTGATTGCTTGCTAAATCCTAGCAAGCTATTTACTGTAAAGGGAGATTCGTAGAAGACAAAATGCCACTATCGGTTTGGGTGAACTGCAAATATTCGCCTCTCATAGCCTGTAATATTTGCTGTAAGGTGATAAATTGAGCGCTTAATTGGAAGTAGAGTTCGGCAGTTTGGTTTTCTTGTAATTCGCCAACTGTTAAATACGCTGCTTGGCCGAGATCAGAGAAATAGCTCAGACTGACATGCTTTTTTTCAGCCATTCCGGGAAAAAGTCCGCAAAAAAGTAAACTTTTATCCCCAACATCGCGCAGAAGGTCTTTTTGCATAACACGGGGTTTGTGCATGGATTCAAGGAAATCGAGTGCGACAACCGACTCAATCAATTTAGGTCCTTGGGAAAAACGCATTAACAGAAATACCAGATAGCTTTCTGTGCTTTCGTTCAAGATAAGCCTTGTGGCTGCCTGCGCTTCATTAACCAAGGCATGCCATTGGCTAATATCGGTGGGATGTAAAATTAGCTGCCTCATACCTACCTCCCTTTTTTACTGCTTACTATAAGTCTAGCAAAGCTTGTACCAACTTACTTGATTTTTAGAGGGTTAATTGCGGTATTGACTAATTGGGCTGATAGTTTGAGCATGAATGCTTGCAATCAGCCCAACAAACATTAAGCGTCTTTCTTCTTCGCTTTTTTCTCAGCTTTTTTCTCACTGGCTGTTTTTAGCGGCTTTTTCTTAACTTCTTTCTTCTTATCTTGGCCTTTACTCATGGTGTTTCTCCCCTAGGGTTTATAACAAAAAACAGCGCTTTCAATTTGATTTTATACTTAAAATCCAGATAAAAAAATGATTTTAGTAATAAAATATCCAGGAGCTGAGCTATGCAGGAATTATTTCTTATGATGAAACATCAAAGCTACATCTATAGGATCAAAGGTGTATTTTTGATTACAGAAATCGCAATTAATTGCTATCTCCCCTTGTTCCTCTAAAAGCTCATTCGCCTCGTCTTCTCCCAGCACATTAATCACCTGTTTCATTTTTTCTTGTGTACAACGGCATTTGAAACGTGTCGATCGGCTTTCAAAAAGACGTAAATCTTCCTCGTTGTAGAGTCTATATAACAGAGTTTCATTGTCCAGAGTCAATAACTCTTCTTCCTTAACAGTTTGTCCAAGTTGTACCGCGTACTCCCAAAACTGCTCCCTATGAAGACTATCTTGCCCTGGCATTAATTGCAGCAACATGCCGGCCGCCATATCATCATTGACCGCAAGCCAAACTTTCGTCGGTACTTGTTCTGATTGTGCGAAATACGTCATTAAATTGTCACTCATTGACGTTGCTTCAATGGGAACCATACTTTGATAGACTTGGGTTTGATTGTATTGATTAATACTTAGAACCATCTGACCTTGTAAAAAGGCTTGCGCGTAATCAATAATTTCAAGATCTTCAGCATACTTAGCAAAGGCTCGGATGTTAAGCTCATGGTCACATTGAACAAGTATTAAGGACAAGCGTTTATCACCCTGAAATTGCAGACTTAAACTGCCTTCAAATTTAATACTGCTAGCAAGCAACAGACAGGACACTATAGCCTCACCTAATAGATTTTTAATCATCGGTGGGTAAGGTCTTTGTTGCATAATGGTTTGAAAGGTCTGATTAATATGCACAATTTCACCACGAATATTGGCGTGCTCAAAAATAAAACGCTGTAAGCTATCGGCTTCTTTCATAACAAACTCATTAAAAAAATTCCCGCAATGATAGCATAAAACAGGTAATCATACAGTGTCATTTTTAAGCATTTTCGAGTGTTTTGCTGCGAAAATAAGCAGAGTATTTTGGTGAAAAAAAAAAGTAAAACAAATCCCTGGAGAAAAAAATTTCCTGAGCTATTCTTAAAAGACCCCCCCAAAAAACTCTAGGAACTATCATGAAAAATAATAGCTTACTCATGCCTCTATTTAAAAAAATAGATAAAGTATTTTTCGGAATTGAGGACTTGTATGAGATAGAGAAAAAAGTGGATGCCGAGAGTGAAAATGAAGAACAATTTGATAGAGAGGAGTCTATCTAATAAAGAGTTGCTTATGGGAGAGTTGGTAGGTGATAATGCCACTTTTTTGAACGAGAATTAAGTATGCTAAATAGCCAGCAAACGGCCGCAGTACGTTTTATCGATGGGCCTTTGTTGGTTCTTGCAGGAGCTGGTAGCGGTAAGACAAGAGTCATCACGCAAAAAATTGAATACCTAATTAACGAATGTGGCTACTCAGCCAGTTCTATTTTCGCAGTAACCTTCACTAATAAAGCAGCCAATGAAATGCGATCGCGCATTGCGGCTTTAATTCCTGCCAAAAATCGTCGCGGGTTAAAGGTGGCTACTTTCCATACTTTAGGCTTAAGCATTATTAAAAAAGATGTCGCTTTGTGCGGTTTGAAAAAAGGGTTTTCTATCTTTGATAGCGAAGACAGTTTACAAATAATGCGCGGTTTTCTACCAGCCAATAAAGCGATGGAACGCGACTATACGTTCCAAATACAACAACAGATCTCAAGATGGAAAAATGATTTGTTAGATCCCGATGCGGTCTTCTCCTTACAACCAGATGCACCATTGTTTGCCGAGGCAGCTATCATTTACCCGCGTTATGAACAGGCTCTACGAGCCTATAATGCGGTGGATTTTGATGACCTGATTCGCTTACCTGTGGCTCTATTAAATAATCACCCACAAGTATTAGAATATTGGCAAAATAAAATTCGTCATTTACTTGTGGATGAGTATCAAGACTCTAATACTAGCCAATATTTGTTAGTCAAAAAATTAGTAGGTATTCGGGCACATTTTACCGTCGTTGGTGACGATGATCAGTCTATCTATGCTTGGCGTGGAGCCAAACCAGAAAATTTAAATCAATTGCAAAAAGATTACCCGCAATTAAAGCTGATTAAGCTGGAACAAAATTACCGATCGACCAGCCGTATCCTTCATGTTGCTAACCAGCTAATAGCCCACAACCAACATTTGTTTGAGAAAAAATTATGGAGTGAGTTAGGACATGGTGAATTACTGCGAGTAATGACATGCCGCGACGAAAATGATGAGGCAGATTTAGTGGTTACAGATTTGATCAGTCACAAATTGCGCGCAAGAACCGACTATAGTGATTACGCGATTCTTTATCGTGGTAATCATCAATCCCGTGTTTTTGAAAAAGTACTCCGGCATTACGGAATACCTTATCGCATAAGTGGTGGGCAATCGTGGTTTGCTAAAGCGGAAGTAAAAGATATTTTTGCCTATTTGAAACTGTTGTGTAATGCCGCCGATGATGCTGCCTTTTTAAGAGTGATTAACACTCCCAAACGTGGGATTGGAGATACTAGTCTAGATGCCTTAGGCCGTTACGCACAGACTCGTGAGCAAAGTCTTTACGATTGTTCCGAGCATTTAGCTCTAACGGAGTTAGTGGCGGAGAAACCACGTGAAGCCTTGCAAGGTTTTAAAAATTGGATTGAAAGGATCAAAACGGGTATTAGTACAGGTGCCGTTGTTGAGCATCTACGCCAAATGGTCGAAGACAGTGGCTATGAGGCTTACATTTATGAACAATGTGACTCACCAGCTAAAGCACAAAAGCGCATGGACAATGTGTGGGAGCTAATCGACTGGGTTGGTCGTTTGTTAGAAAAAAAGCCCGATCAAACCTTGGCTGATGTAGTCAATAAATTAATTTTAATTGACATCTTAGAGCAGTCTGATGAGGTGGAAGATGATACCTTACAATTAATGACTCTACACGCTTCCAAAGGGCTAGAATTTTCCTATGTGTATTTGGTAGGTATGGAAGAAGAACTATTACCGCATCGGGTAAGTATAGATGAAGATCAAATTGAAGAAGAAAGACGTCTAGCCTATGTAGGCATAACGCGAGCGCAAAAGGGTTTGTGTTTCACCTTGGCAAAACAACGTCGACGAGCTGGTGAATTACAAGATTGCCAACCCAGTCGATTTTTAGAAGAACTACCCCAAGACAGTTTAGAATGGTTTGGTCGAGGTGTGGAGCGTAATGAGGAAAAATCAAAACACTTAGCTAAATCGCATTTGGATGGATTGAAAAGTTTATTAAGTTAATACACAACCCCCCGAGCTCTCTTCTACACGCCGGGCCTTCTCTGATACCGCGCCTCCTCGCGCGCCTTACGTACCGCGGCTCCTCGCGCGCCCTACGTACCGCGGCTTGACCGCGGTATCCAGGATTCGGAGCACAAAACCAGCAAATCACTCAACCCAACAAACAAGCCGCAGGGCCAAGAAATCCCTAAGCCGCACAAGTAACCCGTTCAGACAGCTCTTCCACAAAATGCTGTGTACTAGTTTTCTCACCCGTTGGAGAAAACAAACGGTGAGAATTATAAACAGCCTGCTGAGGTTCATTAGTGAGTATTTCTGCTAAAGAATTCTCATCATCAGCACTACGCACCTTAGCCTTCAAGGTATCTAGCGCATTAATTTTATCCTCAGCTATTTGCTGATTCACTATGGCACCATTTAAATGTTTAGCCTTGTGTTTTTCAATCAATGAAACGGTGTGTTCAATCTGCCATTGATGAGAGGAATGAGCAGCATGAGCATCCAAATGCACGTCCTCTTCTTTTTCAATCCCGCGTTGCTTATCGAAAGCTTCATTAAAAGTGAGTACCTTGGGCTGACCATGCGCCCCTGTATTGGATTGACTAAAATGATAGTCCCACAGTGCCGCTAAATAATACAAAGGATAAGCCAAAACAGTGAGTATACGAGATGGAATATCTAAATCGTGGTTATGCCCATGTGCACCTTCTAAATGTTCTGCCAGTAATTCAGTAGTGTTGTGATGGTGTTCATGTTCATGTTCATGTTCATGATCGTGATCGTGATCGTGGCCATGTGAATGTCCATGACCGTGATCATGACTACAGTGATGTGCATGCTCTTCTTCTTCAGCAGGTGCGTGTGGCTTGTGAGCATGAGGGAAGAAATAGTGCATATCTTCGAAACCTTCACTAATAATAGCAACTAAGGCTGCGATAATTTGTGGGATACCAGGTACACGATCTGTAGTCACTGCAATACTCAGTAAATGACCAAAAAAGAAAAGAATGCGCAGAGGGGTATACGTTAATTTAAGAAGAATTCGGAAAGGGTTAATCTGTTGTAGCCAATTTTCCGTCGCTTGAATATGAGCAAAAGCATCACGGATAGCTGCCGCAAATTCACCTATTTTACTGGCAAAATTATGGGTGGCATTGTAGACCATCTCTAAGGATTCAGCGGTATTTTGTATAATAAAGGAAAACGCAGAGATAGTAGTGACTATAGGATTGATAACACCCATTACAAAGGTAGGTAATTTTCCCATCCAGTCGAACAAGGGGCGTGCGTTTGAAGCAATCGTCCACCAAGTACCTGCGGTACAGATGGTCAGTGCACAAGCAAGGAGGAATAAGACGACACTACTGCTGGCAAGAATGACATTATGCACAGTTAGACCGTTTTTCATGTCGTTGAAAACCTTGCTAACCCACTTATTAATAGTATCGTTACTAATTAAATCGGTAATGGAATTGTAGGTCAACATCCCATAAGCAGCACCAGCTACGATTGCCATAGGGACAATCATTAGAGGCCACATGGTAAAGGGAATCGCGACAAAGAAAGGAATCACTGAAAAGGCTTCGACGATCAGATAAGTCGTACCCAGAGTCATAAATACAGCAGAAACCGCACTAAAAGCTTTCACTAAATTAAAGATAAAGCGCCGCTTTTCTAGCAAAGCCTGGGAACTTTCCAGCTGCTCGGCTTGGTTGGCCTTCAACCAATTTGCCAAATCTTTAGCGTACTCTGAGGGTTCTTCTTCGTTGTTTTGCTGAGTAAATAATTGCTTGGCAAACCATTTTTCCATATCTTTAAGCGTTTGCTCTATTTGTGCTTTACGTTTTTTACTTTGCTCAGTTAAGTTTTTATGCTCGAAGGCAGCTAGTAACTTGAGTTGTGCCTCATAATCTTTATAAAACTGCGGGCAATCTGCGGTTTGAGTATCTTTAGGGAAATTGTGTAATAAATAGTCTTTGGCTAACTGATTAATTAACGCATTATTTTTAAATAATTTACTAAACGCGCTTTTAATATTTTGCAAATAAATTTCACCTTCGTAAGCTACTGACAATCCAAATGCAGCGAAGGCTAGCCATAAAATAGGGAAGGAGGCATACAGCCCGCTAAAACTTAAAAAACCTAAAATTAAGCTTGCTCCAACGGTGAGTAACAGCATAGAGAAGATATAAAAGAGTTTTTTTGGCTTTCTGAGTATATTTTTTATGTCCATTGTGTTATTATTGCCCATTAATCTGACAGACAGAAACTGTATACCAAATGGTAATGATTATCAATACCAAAAAGACTAAAATTGAGTCATTTTGATATTTGTTACAATCAGGAAAAGTAAACTTGCATGATTTTTTTCATGCTGTAGGATCGGCAACGGAATTATTAACTTAGGAGTAAAAATGCGTTTTAATCAATGGATTACCTGTTTTACAGTGGGTCTTGTTATTACAAGCTCACCTGCCCTGGCAGCTAGTGGAGAGGTGCTTGAACAATTGCAAGTACCACAGTGCCTTGCTGCAAAAATCACCACCAATTACGAAGTTTTAGCAGAAAATAAGCAGTTTAAAATTCTAAATGTCCCTGCTAGTGAAGTACAAAGTCTAGTAATTTTGTCTGATAAAGAGCATTGCGGTCACTTTGTGAATGTCAGTCATAAAATGTCTGGTACTAGTACTGAGATAAAACAACAACAAGCACAAAAACTATTAAAAAAAGAGCTAATAAAATCGGTTTTGCCTAAAAAAATAAGCAGTGAAACCTATGAAATTAAACACCAAGCCGACGTTGAAGCTGCCTTAAAAGATGTAGTTGCTGATAATATTTGGCAAACTTTGTCACACTTGACTGCCTATCACAACCGTTCTGCAACTAAAGAGACCGGCGTTGAAACTGCGAATTGGTTGAAATCAACCTTTGAATCAATGGCAACTGCTGCAGGCCGTACTGATACCGCAACTTATTTTGTTAAAACTGGTTGGTACAAACAACCCTCACTTGTTACCGTAATTGGCAAAGACATTAATGCTCCTGGTATCGTCATTGGTGCTCATATGGATACCTTAGATGGACGTATGCCTGGTGCAGGTGATGATGGTTCAGGCTCATCAAGCATTATGGAGATGGCTCGTGTTTTATTGTCCTCAAAAACTACCTTCAAGCGCCCTATTTATATCATTTGGTATGCGGCTGAAGAAAGAGGTTTGGTCGGTTCGCAATACGTAGTTGAGCATTTTATGGAGCACAAGATTCCCGTAAAAGCCGCTATACAATTTGACATGACTGGTTACCGTGTAGATGCAAAAGATCCAACTATGTGGGTTTTCACTGATTACACTGACAAGAGTCTAAGTAACTTTGTTGCCAAACTTATTGATACCTATGTGCATGTACCCGTTGATTATTCAAAATGCGGTTATGGTTGCAGCGATCATGCTTCTTGGACTAGTGAAAATATTCCAGCAGCTTTCCCTTGCGAATCTAATTTTGATGATCACAACCCCTACATCCACAGCTCATCAGACACTATGTCCTTATTGAGTTTAGAACACATGACAAACTTCTCAAAGCTAGCCATTGCCTTCGCAATTGAATTAGCATCAGAGTAATTTGCGAAGAACCAATTTCCCGCGGTAATCACCGCGGGGAATCCAATCACACCATCAAACACCGTAGCCTGGATGCAGCGCCAGCGTAATCCGGGTTTCATTAACGTATGCTGGGTTAATCATTGGCACAATTTACGCTAAGGAAAACCCGGATTACGCTGTCGCTGCATCCGGGCTACGGTAATTATATCTAGTTTCTATCTAATTGATTTAAGCCAATAAAAGCACTACCATGGATGCCAATTAACATCATCATAAATAAGGATTTTTCATGATACCTCGTCTTTCCCTATTGGCGATTGCCCTATTAAACACACACAACGCAATGAGCACACCTGCATTTTTAGGCGGGGATCGCGATTATCCCAGTCGTGCAACCGGTCAATTTTTAACAGGCCATGACCGCCAATTAGCTGGTTTCGTCGATGGCATGTTGCCCTTTTTCCAAAACAAAGAACAAATATTTTTTGCAGACGCGACATTCATGGCAGGTCGTTACGACAGAACGATGTACAGTGGTGGTTTAGGTTATCGCGGAATTATGGATACCAAATTATCGCGTGGTATTTTAGGTGTTTATGGTTTTGTCGACTACTTCCAAACCGCACAAAACAGTGAGTTCTGGCAATTAAATCCCGGACTAGAATGGTTAAATGAAAACTACGAAGGCCGGTTACAAGCCTATATTCCAGTGAGCAAGCGCACACATACTTACAGCAATACCTTCGCTACCCAAATACCCAATAGTGTACTCAATGATTCGGGCCAAGGCATTGGCAATTTAGCTTACGTTACCGGTCACTCGCTATTCGATACCCCCGTTGCCTTGCAAGAACAAGCAGGACCAGGTGTTGAGCTTGAAGTGGGACGTTTCTTGAATGTGGGTAAGGGTTTGTGGCTACGCGGCGGTGGTTATTATTTTAATTATCAAAACGCAAAGAGCGTAGGTGGTGGTCAGGCCAATATTGAAATGGTCATGAGCCATAATGCTTCTTTATTAATACAAGATAACTACGACAATCAAAACAAAAACATGTTTTCAGTCGGCATACGAGTAAACTTAGGTGGCTCACCCGCAGCGATTGGCACCCTAGAACAACGAATGACCTCACCAATCATTAGACACACTGCACGCCAATCCTTCGGAGAAGCAGCACCAACACGCCAAACGTTTGCCCCAACAGGCCCTACTTTTTTAGCAGCTGATAACATTGCATTCTTTAGTCCTACTGGAGTTAATCCCATAGGAGCAGGTTTTGTACCAAGTTCAGATGAATGCACGGCAGAGAATCCTTGCTTAGTGATTACAGATACTCTAGCGACCGATTTAAATACATTACTACCCAATACTAAACTTTATTTTGCGTCAGGTACTTATGATCTACACCCCAATGTCGTGAATTCTAACAACTGGGTTGACCTTAAAGATGGCCAAAGTGTCTGGGGTAGACGAACCGGTTGGTTGCAAGCAGCTCATAATGCTGAACGGCCTTTAATAAATGGTGGGGTATTTTGGGATAGATTAGGTTCAGCAAGTGGTGCTATGTACAACATGAGAGTAGATAATCAGAACCAATTGGTCCCTGCGTTCTTCTTCGGTGCTGTAATTGGTGTTGGGGCTAAGAATAATCTTACAGTAGAAGACAGTGATATTAATGTCTTTGGCACCTCTTCTACTAGTTTAAATACCTATGGTATCTACGCGCAAAATATGGCTGTCGTGTCAGACAGCAAAACTACAGTGACAGGGCTTACTGTAAACAATGATAATGTAATTGGGGTGCAGGGCAGTATCGTAAAACTACTCAACATGGATATTACCGTATCGGGAACTTCACAGAATGGTGGTTCTAATACTAGTTTTGGTGTACTTGTAGTTGGTGGTGGTGAAAGCACTATAAGCAATAGTCGATTGTCGGTAACTGGAACTTCAGGAAATACTACTAATAATACAAGTTATGGTATACAGGACACTGCTGCTGGAAATATAGTTGTAAGCAATAGTACGATAGTTGTGAGTGGAACAGCTGGAGCTGATAATACAAGTTATGGCATTCAAGAATCTAGCAGTGGTGGTGCAACAGTAAGCAACAGCAACATTGATGTGAACGGTACTGCTGGAGCTGGAAATTCAAGTTATGGCATCCAAGAAGTTGGTAATGGTGATGCAACCGTAAGCGCTAGCAACATTACAGTGAACGGTACTGCTGGAACGAACAATTTAAGTTATGGCATTCAAGAAAATGGTAATGGTGATGCAACCGTAAGCGCTAGCAACATTACAGTGAACGGTACTGCTGGAACGAACAATTTAAGTGATGGCATCCGAGAAAATGGTAATGGTAATGCAACACTAAGCAATAGCCGCATGTCTGTAAATGGTAGTGCGGTCGCTGCAAATCAAATTGATGGTGTACTGTTAGCAGCGAATGGCAATTTGACTGTAATCTCTAGTCTAATCACCCTTACAGGGAGTGCTGGGACAAATAATCTTTCTTTCGGGACATGGCATCAAGGAAATGGATTGATGACTGTAACTAATAGTCAAATTGATGTAAATGGAACAGGAAATACTAATTCAAGCTTTGGTTCACGTACTAATGGTGGTATAGCCAATGCACTGATAACCAATAGTAAAATTACAGTGAATGGATCTGCGCAAGGTACTAATGAAAGTGTTGGCGTTGAGGCTGCTAATGATATTGCAACCCTAGTCAATAGTTCAGTTACGGTTAATGGAAGCTCTAATTCAGGAATATCTACTGTTTATGGTGTAGACGCTACGAGTATTATATTCAATGGTACCCCGAGTTCTATTAATGTAACTGCTAATGGCCCTACCCAAGTAGTTGATGCAGTTAAAGGCACAGTTACCAATTCTAACGGGTCACAATGTACCACTAATGGTAATACAGTGACTTGCGGCTTAAGTAACTAAAGAAAATCTAATTTCCCGTGGTAACCACCGCGGGGAATCCAATCACACCATCAAACACCGTAGCCTGGATGCAGCGCCAGCGTAATCCGGGTTTCTTTAACGTATGCTGGGTTAATCATTGGCACAATTTACGCTAAGGAAAACCCGGATTACGCTGTCGCTGCATCCGGGCTACGGTATTTTTATTGGTAATACAGTGACTTGAGCTTAAATATTTAAAGAAAATCTAATTTCCCGTGGTAACCCCCGCGGGGAAACCAATCACACCATCAAACACCGTAGCCTGGATGCAGCGCCAGCGAAATCCGGGTTTCATTAACGTATGCTGGGTTAACCATCGGCACAATTTACGCTAAGGAAAACCCGGATTACGCTGTCGCTGCATCCAGGCTACGCTGTTTTAATTTTTTTGGTTTTTTGACTATTATGGGAGTGGTTCTTCTTTTTCGGATTTTTTTCTGGAACCTGCTGGGCAGTGAAACTCCACAGTGACTTTGTTTTCCTGATCTACAGCCTGTAATACTACTGGGAATTTCCATAAAGAATGGACATGCTTTAAAACATCTTCGGTGGTTTCACCTAAGGGAATTCTGTTTTGCTGCGTATACCTCAGTGTTAAGGAACGATCGCCTTGCACATCAACGGAATACACCTGAATGTCAGGTTCTAAATAACCCAGGTTATATTGCTTAGATAAAGCATCGCGAATTTTTTGATAGCCAGGTTCATTATGAATTGCATTGACATAAAGTTCCGGACTACGGTCGTCATCAACAATCTGAAATAATTTTAGATCGCGAATTAATTTGGGCGATAGGTACTGGGCAATAAAACTTTCATCTTTGAAATTGCGCATGGCCGTATCTAAACTGGTTAACCAATCGGTATTGGCTAAATACGGGAACCACTGCTTATCTTCCTCAGTGGGGTTTTCGCAAATACGTTTGATATCCTGCATCATGTGGTATCCCAAAGTGTAGGGATTGATGCCGTTATAATAGGGACTATTATAAGGGACTTGCATGATAACATTAGTATGGCTTTGCAAAATCTCCAGCATAAATTCGTCAGTTACAAGTCCTTCATCGTATAAAGCATGAAGCAAGGTGTAATGCCAAAAACAAGCCCAGCCTTCGTTCATTACTTTGGTTTGGCCTTGAGGGTAAAAATACTGTGCGAGTTTGCGTACTATTCGCACTACTTCTCGTTGCCAAGGTTCTAATAATGGGGCATTTTTTTCAATGAAATATAAAATATTTTCTTGTGGTTCCTCGGGGAAGCGTCGTTTGGTTCCATCCTTATTGGCTTGTTTACCAAGCGGTATAGTGCGCCAGAGATCATTGACTTGGGATTGTAGATAAACTTCCCGGTTTTGTTGGCGTATTTTTTCTTCTTGAATGGATAGAGGTGCTGGGTGTTTATAACGATCAACGCCATAATTCATCAGGGCATGGCACGAATCTAGCAGGGATTCTACTTCATCAATGCCATAACGTTGTTCACAATCACCTATGTATTTTTTAGCGAAAACTAAGTAATCGATAATGGCATCTGCTGAAGTCCACATTTTAAATAAATAATTGTTTTTAAAAAATGAGTTATGTCCGTAACAGGCATGTGCGATAACCAAGGCTTGCATGGCCATGGTATTTTCTTCCATCAGGTAAGAAATACAAGGGTTTGAATTAATAACTAACTCGTAAGCTAAGCCCATCTGTCCACGTCTGTAACTTTTTTCCACACCAACAAAATGCTTTCCAAAAGACCAGTGGTTGTAACCAATAGGCATACCCACAGAGGAATAAGCATCCATCATCTGCTCAGCAGTGATCACCTCGATTTGGTTGGGGTAGGTATCGAGTTTAAAGTTTTTGGCTACACGAGCTATCTCGCGGTCATAGGCTTGTATTAACTCAAAAGTCCATTCCGCACCCTTAGATAAAGGTTGTTTTTTCATGCGGTTTTCCTTTTAAACAATTCACGAAATACGGGATAAATATCCGATACATTATCAATATTTTCCATTGCGAAGTTAGGATAGCTTTCTTTTATCTGCTGATACACTTCCCACAAACTTTGATGGTGGCGTGGCATAATTTCGATATACGCAAAATATTGCAGGAGGGGCATTATTTTTTCTTGCAGTAATTCTTGGCAATAAGGTGAATCTGCGTTCCAGTTGTCACCATCGGAAGCCTGGGCTACATAGATATTCCAAGATTGTGGTGGGTAGCGCGCTTCGATGACCGTGGATAACAGCTCAAGGGCACTGGACACTACCGTGCCTCCAGTTTCGCGGGAATAAAAAAACTCTTCTTCGTTCACTTCTTTTGCTGAAGTATGGTGGCGAATAAATACTAATTCTATTTTCTCGTAATTTTTAGTTAAGAACATATAAAGTAAAATAAAAAACCGTTTAGCAATGTCTTTTTTAGCCTCATCCATAGAGCCGGAAACGTCCATCACACAAAACATGACTGCTTGGGTTGAAGGAGCAGGAATTTTCACTCGGTGGTTGTAGCGCAAATCGATAGTATCTATGAAGGGGACCCTTTGAATCTTCTTTTTTAGATACTCGATGTCTTCTAATACTTTGGCAAGCAAGGCTTTATCGGGTTTGGCTAAGGCTTCTAGACGTTCGAGTTCTTCTTCCGCTTCTTTTAATTGTTTTTTGTAGGGAGATGCCAGGGCCACACGACGCCCGGTAGCTTGTTTCATGGAGCGTAAGATGTTGATATTATTTGGAATTCCGCTTGTGGTTACTCCAGCTCTGACGGTTTTAAATGTACTAATTCGTGCTAATTCTTTTTTTATCAGATCGGGTAGTTCCAGGTCTTCAAAATACAGTTCTAAAAACTCTTCACGGGACAGCTCAAAGACAAAATTGTCATCTCCTTCACCGCTATCACTGGCGTTCCCAGCGTCCGACCCTTGTCCACCGCCACCACCAGGTCGTTTAATCCTATCCCCAGTAACGAAGTTATCATTACCAGGTAAGACGCGATCAATATGCCCACCTCGACCGCTATGAAACATCGGCTCTGAAATATCTTTAGCGGGAATGGTGATTTGTTCGCCCTGATCAATCTCGGTAATACTGCGTTTACCGACTGCATCAGAGACGGCTCGTTTGATTTGATTTTTATAGCGGCGAAGGAAGCGCTGTCTATTTACAGTACTTTTTTTGCCGGCATTTTGTCGTCTATCAATCAGTTGCGACATAGTATTCGCTCCACACCTTTACAGAGTAAGGACTCCTTCATCAGGGCAGCTCGTTAAGTACGTGGGCTGCCCTGACAGTTTCGCATAACTTTTTCGTTATGAGTTACAACCTTATTGTGACTTGCGCACCCTTAAGTACCATTCACAAAGTAGGCGAACTTGTTTACGTGTGTAGCCTTTTTCTACCATGCGAGAAATAAATTCCTCGTGTTTCTTTTTGTCGTCTTCTGAAGCTTTAGCGTTGAAAGAGATGACAGGTAACAAGTCTTCAGTGTTGGTGAACATTTTTTTCTCAATCACTGATTTTAATTTTTCATAACTATTCCAGACGGGGTTTTTACCTCTATTGTTAGCCCGAGCGCGCAACACAAAGTTAACCACTTCGTTACGGAAATCTTTAGGATTAGATATGCCAGCAGGTTTTTCAATTTTTTCCAGCTCGAGGTTCAGTAAGCCACGGTCAAAAATCTCACCTGTATCGGGGTCGCGGTAGTCTTGATCTTGGATCCAGAAATCCGCATAAGTAATATAGCGGTCAAAAATATTCTGACCGTATTCTGAATAAGACTCTAAATAGGCCGTTTGAATTTCCTTACCAATAAATTCAACGTACTTAGTCGCTAAGTATTCTTTAATAAAATTCAGATAGGATTCTTGCATTTCTTGTGGAAATTGCTCTTGCTCAATTTGACGTTCGAGCACGTACATCAAATGTACCGGATTGGCGGCAATTTCACTGTGATCAAAGTTGAACACCTTAGACAGTATTTTGAAAGCAAATCGGGTGGATACACCGCTCATACCTTCATCAACACCGGCAAAGTCACGGTATTCTTGGTAAGATTTTGCCTTTGGATCAGTATCCTTTAAGCTCTCTCCGTTATATACCCGCATTTTTGAATAGATACTGGAGTTTTGTGGCTCTTTCAATCGGGTTAAGACGGAGAATTGTGCCAGCATATCCAGTGTACCGGGTGCACATTGGGCGTTTGCCAGTGAACTATTATCAATTAACTTTTGATAGATGCGTAATTCTTCAGCCACACGCAGGCAATAAGGCACTTTAACGATGTTAATACGATCGATAAAAGCTTCATTGTTTTTATTGTTTCTAAAGGTTTGCCATTCTGATTCGTTGGAATGGGCAAGGATAATCCCTTCAAAGGGGATAGCAGATAAGCCTTCGGTGGCATTATAGTTCCCTTCTTGTGTGGCCGTTAGTAAAGGGTGGAGTACTTTAATGGGGGCTTTAAACATTTCAACGAACTCTAAAAGTCCGCGGTTGGCACGGCAAAGACCGCCTGAGTAACTGTATGCATCGGGATCATCTTGTGAAAATTCTTCAAGCTTGCGGATATCAACCTTACCTACAAGAGAGGAAATATCTTGGTTATTTTCATCACCTGGCTCGGTTTTAGTCACTGCAATTTGTTTCAAACGTGAGGGTTTGACTTTGATCACGCGAAATTGGCTAATATCACCGTTAAATTCTTGTAATCGCTTCATGGCCCAAGGGGACATGGTGTAACGCAGATAACGTTTGGGTATACCAAAGCGTTCTTCTAATAAATTACCATCTTCTTCAAGATTGAAAAGGCAAAGTGGGGATTCGTAGACTGGAGAGCCTTTAATGGCGTAAAAAGGGATTTTTTCCATTAAATCTTTTAATTTTTCAGCAACTGAGGATTTACCACCACCCACAGGACCTAGGAGATAGAGTACTTGTTTGGTTTCTTCCAAGCCTTGCGCTGCATGTTTTAAAAAGCCAACGATTTGCTCTATGGGCTCTTCCATGCCGTAAAACTCTTTGAAGACTTCATACTGATGAATCACCTTGTTGGAGAAAATCCGTGACAGTATTGGATCGTGCCGTGTATCAACCATCTCAGGCTCGCCGATAGCCATTAATAGGCGTTCAGCAGGATTCGCGTAGGCGGAATGATCTGTTTTGCATAGCTCAAGATACTCGTCCAAACTGAGATCTTCTTCTTTGTTCTCAACAAAACGTTTGGTATAACCCGCTAAAAAATCTTGTGTATTCATTTGTCATCCCCTTTTACTAATCCCTAAGTAGGTAATAACTAAACTTTTTGCATTTTTTGCATTTCGCTGGTAAAAGCAAATAACTAATTCTTTTATTTATAAGTATAGTAGCAAACAAGTAAAATTAATCCATTAATCAACAAACTAAATCTTTATTTATTAAAGGAATGCAATCACTATGCCAGACAAAACGACAAAAAATAAGCCCCAAGATAGTCAAGACACGACTGTCTATTTAAAAAATTACCAAGTACCTGCTTTTGCAGTCGATGCTGTTGATTTGAATTTTGATTTATACGAAGAGCATACCTTGGTGACCAGCACGCTCAGATTGAGCAGATTACATAAGGGTCCGCTGCATTTGTTTGGTGATGATCTTGAGCTAATTAGCGTTGAGATGAATGGGGAGACCTTAGATGCGTCCAATTATTTCTGGCAAGAAGAAGATCTCATTATCGAAAATTGCCCTAATAACTTCACCCTAAAAATTGTCACTCGCATACAACCACAAAAAAATACTGAATTATCAGGGCTTTATCGTTCTAAGAATTTATTTTGTACCCAGTGTGAAGCGGAAGGTTTTCGCCGCATTACCTATTTTCTAGACAGACCCGATGTATTGTCTACCTATACAACTCGCATAAGCGCGGATCAAAAGCAGTTTCCAATCTTATTATCAAACGGTAATTTGATTGATTCAGGTTCTAGCGCTGATGGCCGGCACTGGGTAGTTTGGCAGGATCCTTTCAAAAAGCCTTCCTATTTGTTTGCGTTGGTTGCTGGTAATTTAGCCTGTGTGCGCGACGAGTTTGTTACGGTTTCTGGTCGCACTGTGGATCTACGCATTTATGTGGAGCCAGGTAATGAGGATAAATGTGCTCATGCCATGGAGTCTCTCAAAAAATCAATGCGTTGGGATGAAGAGGTCTATGGTCGTGAATACGATTTAGACATTTTTATGATTGTGGCTGTCAGTGACTTTAATATGGGGGCGATGGAAAACAAAGGCTTAAATATTTTTAATTCAAAATATATCTTAGCCCGCCCGGATACTGCAACTGATAACGACTTCGGTGATATTGAAGCCGTTGTAGCCCATGAATATTTTCACAATTGGACGGGCAATCGCGTGACTTGTCGTGATTGGTTCCAATTAAGTTTAAAAGAAGGATTGACCGTTTTCCGTGATCAAGAGTTTTCACGCGATATGAATTCGCGCGATGTAAATCGAATAGTTGACGTCAAAATACTAAGAAATGCTCAGTTCCCGGAAGATGCGGGGGCTATGGCGCATCCTGTTCGTCCTGATTCCTACCAGGAAATTAACAATTTTTATACTGCAACCATTTACAATAAGGGCGCCGAAGTTATACGGATGCAACATACCCTTTTAGGCGCAGAGAAATACCGTAAAGGCATGGACTTGTATTTTAAACGCCATGATGGCCAGGCCGTTACCATTGATGATTTTGTGGCAGCTATGGAAGATGCGAATGGTATCGATCTAAGCCAATTCAAGCTTTGGTACAGTCAAGCCGGCACCCCGCAAGTTAGAGTATCCAGCGAATTTGCCGAGGGACGCTTAACCTTAACCATGCAGCAAAGCTGCCCGCCAACCCCGGAATGCCATCACAAAAAGCCTTTTCATATTCCAATTAAGGTGGCTTTATTTGATGCGAAAGGTCAGATTCTGCCAATTGCTGATAGTATTCTTGAGCTCAAAGAAGCGGAACAAAGTTTTACTTTTGAGGGGCTTACAGAAAAACCAACGGTTTCTTTGCTTAGGGATTTCTCCGCACCGATTAAATTATTTGATGAGTTAAGCCAGGAAGATCTAGTCTTCTTACTGCGTTATGAGGTGGATGGTTATGCAAAATGGGAGGCAGGCCAACGTTTAGTACTCAATTGCCTGAACGATTGTTTAAAAATTCCGCAAAATAAATGGGCAGTGCCGCATACTTTGATTGCCGCCTTTAAACATGTATTGCTAGATGAGTCTTTGGACACTGCCTTGCGTGCAGAATTACTTACCCCTCCTAGTTTTGAGGATCTCGCTGCAACGCAACAGTTAATCGAAGTCAGTGCTATTGAAGCGGTGCGTGACTTTTTCCGTAAGGAATTGGGCCTTAAACTACGTGAGGAATTACAGCAAGTTTATAAAAATCTCTGGCAAGCAGAGGATCATAGTATGAATGGTGAGGCCTATGGTCGTAGAAAATTGCGTAATTTATGTTTAATGTTATTAATGAAAGCTACTGAAGCAGAAACTCTGGATCAATGCCTTGTGCAATTTAACAAAGCTCAGACCATGACAGACCAGATTGCAAGCTTTGGGCTTTTAGTCAATTGCACTGAGCCTAAAGTCCGTGCTGAGAGCATAGAAGCTTTTTACCAGCAATGGGCTAGTAATGATCTAGTGGTTGATATGTGGTTGGCAATTCAAGCAGCCTCAGAGTTGCCAAATAATTTGCAAGTGGTAAAAGAACTATTAACTACTCCGGCCTTTAGCATGACCAACCCTAACAAAGTACGTGCAGTTATCGGCGCGTTTACACAGGCTAATCCACGTAATTTCCACGCAGAGGATGGTGCAGGCTATGCATTTTTGGGTGAGTTCTTAGTGGCCTTAGATAAGATAAATCCACAAATTGCCGCACGTCTGGCAAATCCATTCACTCGTTGGCAGCGGTATGACAAACCCAGGCAGCTGCTAATGAAGGAGCAATTGGTGATGCTCAACAAATTAGATCTATCAAGAGATCTACGTGAAGTTGTGGAGAAGTGTTTGGCCAATTAGATTGCGCGTCATAACTCTCTTTCTCGGTTGGTAGAGAGTTATGGCTATTAATTTACTTCTTCAATTCAAATACTGCTAATTCCTTTATAATTTGGCCTTGTTCATCTGCAACACCTACACCAATAGCGTACGCTCTAGCTTGTGCAGCATTAGGATGTTTTTCACTAAATTGTTTAATCAACACAGTCAATTGCTGGTAGAGTGTCTGTCTTTGTTGCTTGCTTAAATGTATTGGGTCAAAAATTGTAAAATGCGGGTGATAGTTTGTTTTGACATTGGGACTTCCATACTGCTTAAACAAGTAGCGTCTGCTGGGGTCTGCAGCAGCCCAGGCTGGTATTTTGGCGTCTTTATCGCGTAGTGGTGCCAAAAAATTAAGGGTGAGATTACTCAATGCATTTAATTGTGCGGATTGTTTGGCGCTCAGCATTAAATACGCACTAGGACTGGCAATAAATTGATCACTGCTTACCATGAACGATTGTTGACCATTAGCAATGGCCTTGACTGCGTTGATAATAGCGGGTATCTGTTTTTTTTCATAATTAGTTAAATACAAGGTATTATGCAAAGGATAGTGGGTAAGAAACGGATTTATTTTATAAGTCGATAAAAGTTGGTGCTGTTCTAAAAATTGATTAAAGTCACCAATTAACGAAGCAATTTGATTGTTTGATTCCAATTTGAGATACACATTTATCGAAAGGCTTTCAGCAAAGCTATGCGGACTAATTAGACAAGCTAATAGGCAATAAATTAAGGAGAGAATGAATTGGTGCATCGTTTTGCAGTAGTCGGTAACCCTGTAGCGCATAGCTTATCTCCGCAAATCCATCAGTGTTTTGCTGCTCAATGCAATGTGCAGCTCACTTATGAAAAAATAAAAGGTGATGGAAGTCAATTTGAACAACAAGTATCTGATTTTTTTGCGGCTAATGGCAAGGGTTTAAATATTACTCTTCCCTTCAAACAAAGGGCTTTTTCACTCGCACAATCGACTACAGAGCGCTGCCAGATTGCTGGTGCTGCCAATACGCTTTGGATAGATAATAATACTCTTCAGGCAGACAACACAGATGGTATTGGCTTTATTCGGGATATTAGTGGTTATCTTAACTTAGTAGGCAAAAAGGTTTTGATCCTAGGGGCTGGCGGAGCTGTTCGCGGAATTGTAGGGCCCTTACTGAAGGCAAACCTGGCAAGTCTTACCGTTGCCAATAGAACATTGACTAATGCACAACAATTAAAGCAGGATTTCCCTTTGATCCAATGTTGTGAGCTTACACAAATTAATGCCGCCTTTGATTTAGTAATCAACGCTACCGCCGCGAGTTTAGAAGGAAAATCACTAGCCCTACCTCCTGCGTTTAAATCACACAAGCCTTTTTGCTACGATTTGGCCTATAAAGCAGACGAAGACACTCATTTTGTGCGTGATGCCAAGCTATTAGGGTGCAACGCGGTTGACGGTCTGGGCATGCTAGTTGAGCAAGCAGCAGAAGCTTTTTACCTTTGGCATGGGATAAGGCCTGAAGTTAAGCCTGTATTAGACCAATTAAGGGGTGATTAAGAAAAAAAGTTAGTGACTACTTTGGCATTTGCAATAGTATCCTGGTAGCCAAGCTCCAACAATTCACGGGTAAACTCTTTTTCGAAGAGTAAGAAGCTGAGTAAGTCACCCGAGTGATTTCTAGCCCCTAGGATATTGAGTAAATACCTCAGTAAAACAGGCATACTTTGAAAGTGATTTTGCGCCATGGATGCCATATCGCGACTAGGCCGTAAATGAAGGGTGTTTATTGGACGCCAAGGAGATCGGCGTTTTTTCCACATGGAGAGCAAGGTTGCAATCTCATTCATGCGATTAACCATTTCTATATCGCGGTCTAGATTATCTAAAAACAACCCATTCATCATGTTGCCTAAGATATGTGCAAAGGCGATATCTCCATTGCGCAAGGTCTCAGGATCCGTGAATTCGGGTAGTTCCTTGGTACCTATAATCAATATTCTATCCACTTCAAAACGTATAGCTCCCCGCAGTGGAGCTACTAATCCCATACTACCATCACCAAAATGAAAACCGTTTAATTCTACGGGAGGGAAGAAAAGGGGTAGTGCGCTTGAAGCTAGGATATGATTGGCATTAATAACTGCACGTTGACTGCTGTGTCTTGGATAGCTCCAATCTTCGAATTCTGGGTCATTACGATTATAAAAAGAAATCGTTTGATGTGTTTCATAGCAATTGGAGATCACTTCAAAGGTTTTTAAATGGCCGTCAATGATGTTTTTTTCAATTTTGCCAAAATCTATTGTCTCTTCTAAGAACTGTTTAAGCGGTGTGGTATCTAGCAAATGCCCCGCCTGGCGCTGTTTAATAATTACCGTACTGAGATTGCGCATCATGGATTTGCTTAATTCGTAATTACTGGCCTTATAGATTTGTTGGCAATGAATTTCCCCCCAAATGGACTCCAATTTTTCCATGCCCATAGGGAAGTCTTCTGCATTTTCAGCAAGCACTGCTGCATTAATGCTACCCACGCTCACACCAGTTACGACGTCAAAAGGAAGAGTTTTAACTTGAAGAATTTGGTTAATAGCCTTTAACACGCCAGCTTGATATGCGCCTCGTGCACCACCACCTGCTAGATAAAGAGCTTTTTTAACCATAATCATTAATATTATAAGTACGTATATGAAAATATAGTTGAATTTGACCCAAATAGGCAAGAAAGATTAGATACATAATATTTTCTTAATAATCTACTGTTATATTTAAACTATGTATTTTTAATATGCAAGATAGCTAATGAGTAATGAAAACCCTCAAGAGCAAATGGAAGTCGATCAGACAATTAGACTCCTGCATTCCATACAGGCAGAGGTTGATTACGACCTAAATGACTACGCTGCGCAAGCCTTAGAAGAAACTAGACGATCAGCTAAAGCATCTAGAGTCAATCAAATATTAGTTAACTTAGGGATTGCTGGTGACGCTTTAACCCGAATTGGTGAGCGCACACTGTACTCAAGCAAAGAGTTAAATTATGCCGGTATTGGGTTGGCAGTACTAGATTTCATCCGCATCCCTATCATGTACGCTGCTGCTTATATCTATAGAGAAAAAATCCCCTTTACAATAACTAATAACTACAAATGGATGTACTCCGGCGTGTTATTAGGTCTTATGTTAACTGCTTTCTTAGTACCGGTAACTGCCCCTATCATCGGTTTTGTTATGGGTGGTGCGGGTTTAGTCTTAAGTACTTTTCTATTAGGTAATATTTTGTATGATCGCTATAAATTAGGTTCTGATCGTCGCCAGAATGCTCGGATTATTAAGATCGAACTTAGAGAAATGGATAAAATCCAACAAGAAGCTGCAGATTTAACTGCTGAATTGAGTAATGCCAAGGACGAACAATCAATTGCCGCAATTTATGCAAAAATTGACACAGTTAAAGAACGTTATGATCTGCAAAAAGTGCAAGTAGAACGGGTAAAGAATAAGGAGTTACTATTAACGCAAAAAATAAAAGAATTACATACTTACGAAGTAGTTAGTCGCGGGCTACGTGTATTCCTCGCTGCTTTGAGCGTGACAGGTCTTGTCGTAGCAGTTTTTTTTCCACCGACAGGTGTTGCAATCCTTGCCGCAGTAACCGTAGCTACGGCAGTATTCGGCATAGTCTCTCTAATTAAATCGATAGTCGAGCATTTTCAATCGACCCAGTTATTCGAGGATGAAAACCTCGAAACACAACCTATTCATGAATCAACATCCGATGTTCTTAAAGGATTATCAATGGAAAATGCTAACACTGACGTTCTGGACAACAAAAAGGATGCGTTTATTGATGAGGAAAGTATTGAACAAACAACCCCAATTTTTCCCCCTGCACCGAAGCCTATCTACCCAGATGAGGAAGAGTGTGAGGATGAAGAAGAAAATCGCGCTATACATCATGATAGTTCCCATTAGCAGTTGTCTTAAAACTTCTTCCTTCAAAACTGCAAAAGTCGATTGCAAAACCCTCTAAATTCCTTTAACTTAAAAATTTACCCCTAAGGATAGCCCATCATGTTGCAATTGTTTCGGGAACAACCGCGCGCCTTTCATATGATTTTTATGTTGGAACTTTGGGAGCGATTTGGATTCTATACGGTTCAGGGTATCTTAACGCTCTATTTCATACGTTATTTGGGTTATACCGATATGGAGTCCTACTATACTTTCGGTGCCTATTCGGCCTTAGTGTATGGGATGGTAGTTATTGGTGGTTATTTAGGGGACCGTGTGCTGGGGACAAAGCGCACCATAGTCTTAGGGCTTATAGTTTTAGCTTCGGGTTATTTTTCTTTAGCGATTACCGATAAGGCACATGTATTTCTCGCTTTGGGTTTGATCTGTGTGGGTAATGGTTTGTTCAAAGCAAATCCATCCAATTTATTGTCAAAATGTTATGAGGAGAATGATCCTCGGTTACACGGAGGTTTTACGCTCTACTACATGGCTATCAATTTGGGCAGCATGGTTGCTTTATTTGCCGGACCTGCAATTTCTAGCCGGTACGGCTACTCCTATGCGTATATGTTAAGTGCCATAGGGTTGCTGGTTGGCATCGCCAATTATTGGTTGCAACACCGTTATGTTGCTCACATTAATACGGAAGCTGATAAACGTGTTATCACGCCTTTCAATTGGTTGATAGTGGTACTGGGTGTTGTAGCATTTACAAAAATGGCAGCCTTCCTGTTACAACATGTCATGTTAACCAAAAATCTTTTATGGCTTATTACTCTACTCGTTGTTATCTCTTACGGGCTCTTAATGAGAAAAGAAAGTAAAGCCAGTTCGATGAAAATGCTAGTGGCTTTTGCTCTAATGGTTGAAGCAGTAATCTTCTTCACCTTATACCAACAAATGCCTACGTCGCTTAATTTATTTGCGGTAAATAATGTAGTCCCCTTATTTTTTGGAATCGAAATAGATCCACAAGCTTTCCAAGCGTTAAACCCAATTTGGATAGTGCTTATGAGTCCTGTTTTGGCGTATGTATATGGTAAATTTAACAAGCGGAATATCGCCTTCTCTATTCCCTATAAATTTGCCTTGGGTATGACAATGTGTGCAGTGAGCTTTCTAATGCTTTATTTTGCACGGTTCTTTTATACCGGCGCTGGCATGGTATCTTCTTGGTGGTTAATTAGTAGTTACCTGTTCCAAAGTCTAGGTGAGTTGCTAGTATCGGCCTTAGGTGTTGCTATGGTCGCTGAATTAGTTCCTGCGCGCAATGCGGGTTTTGTTATGGGAATGTGGTTTCTAACCTCTGCAGTGGCAGGATTTTTAGGTGCCACTGTTGCCTCGTACACCGCACTGCCAGAAAATATTAAACCTGGTGTTGAATCCTTGATTATCTACACTGATGTTTTTGCTTGTATAGGAATTGTAACCTTGGCGATATCTGTGTTGATGTGGGTCTTATCCCCTCGTTTAAGCAGGTATATAACCACTAATACAGCTAAGGATATTAATGAAATAGAAGCTGCGGAATTTTCAACAACCTACATTCCCAGCCATTAATCATTAAATCAGCAGTTGAGTTGCACTTCAACTGCTGATTTAACTCATCTAGTTATTGGCTACTGTGATCACCTTCAGATGATAGTTGCTCGAATCGCTCATTCAACTCTTTCATAAACTCTTCTTTTTCAGTTTTACAAAAAAACGCATCGCCAATAAATATATCGCAAAAGAAAGGTACGAATAAATATTCCCCCTTCGGTAATGCTTTTCCTAGGCCGTGCATAAAGATAGGGATAATGGGCACGTTTGGGTACTTTTCTCCAAGATGAAAGACCCCTTTTTTAAATTCCGATAATTTCTCTGGCTCACCCCGTGTTCCTTCTGGGAATAAAATTAAAATTTGACCCTCATCTAATGCTTTGTAGCAGGGCGTAAGCGGATCAACTCCTTGTTTAATGCCATCAATTCTGTTTATTGGAATAATCCCTATCAATTCTTTCGAGAACCAGGCAAATAATTTACTGGTTAAAAAATAATCGGCTGCAGCAACCGGATGGATCTGCGGTAGTAATTTGAGTTTAAACAGGCTTATTAAAACCAGTGTATCAAGGTGACTGTTGTGATTGGCAATAATAATGGCCGGCCCTTTGCTGGGTAGTTTCTCACGATGTCTTACATTCAAACCCATAATAATGAGTACAACAAATTTAACAATAGTTGCAAAAAAAAGGTAACGTAATAGTTTATTCATTTGCTTAAGCATGGTTTAGATTCCTAATAACAAGCATAAAAGACGAAATGGAAAAATAAGGGAGCAGAATAGGTTAAACTATCTACTCTATCTAAAATGCCGCCATGACCAGGTATAATATTGCCGGTGTCTTTAATCCCTAAATCACGTTTAACAGCGGAAATAGTCACATCTCCCACAAAACCCGCAACACTGATAATTAAACCTGACACTATCGCTGTACCAACAGTAAAAGGTGTCAGCCACGAATGAATAACAACCGCTAGAAAAGTAGTTACAATAACTCCACCAAGAAATCCTTCCCAGGTTTTTTTGGGACTAATAACTGGGGTGATTTTGTGTTTGCCAAATAACTTACCGGAGGTATATTGCGCCACATCGTTAAACTGCGTTAAAAAGACTAAATATAATAAGAATCCAGCCCCTGTCATTGGCACATTGGTAATATCGGGTAAGGCTAGCAGATAAGCCATATGACTAAGAGCAAATACCGTCATCATTAATCCCCATTGTATAGTGCCAACAGATTTTAGAAATCCGGAAGTTTGTTGACTCAATAATAGCCTGAAGGGAATAAATAAAAACATGTAGACTGGGATAAAGATAATGAACATCCCAAACCATCCTGCACTTGCCCAATAGTATTGAATGGGAATAGCAATGTAAGCCCAGAACAAGACACTTCTATCTGCATGACGGGTAGGAATCATTGAAAAAAATTCTTTCAGAGCTAAGAAACTCATGAAGCCAAGGAAAAAGAAAGAAATGGTGCGGTTGAATACAAATGCTAGAGTAAATATACCCAACATGATCCACCAGCTTTTAGTGCGCTGCACCAACTCCTGGCTACTTAATTGTGGTTTTAAAAGTGTAAGTAGACCTACTACTAATGATCCGACAATTAATAATCCCCACACACCTAATAGAGTAGTTGTAATATTGCTACTGATTATCATGGATTTATTTCTCTTAATGCATGTGTAATGCGGTTAAAGATAGTCAACAGCAGTAATATCGCCGTGGCTCCAAGGAGTAGATTGAGAAATAGTGGATTTTTGAGATTAAAGACTATTAATAAGCTGATAAAACTAAACACAAAGGCACGGTCACTTTTACCCATAGGCCCATCATAACGGCGTTTTGCACCAACTTGCAGTGCAATCACTCCGGTCATCTCAGATATTATCGCAAGCAAAACAATGCTAACGATTAATGGGCAGGAGATGCCAGGCACCAAAGCAAATGGAAGGTAGAGAAAACTGTCTGATAAAACATCACCCAATTCATTTAGAAAAGTACCTAGGCCACTTTGCATTTGGTGTTCACGAGCAAGCATGCCGTCAATGGCATTTAAAATCATTCGTATTAATAAAACAAAGGGCACCACCAATAGGATCCAGCGATCTGTCGCAAACCCAGCAATTAATAGACCTGTAAAGAGGGAGATTAGGAGTGCGCTAATCGTTACTTGATTCGGTGTAATACCCTGCTTGGCCATCCAGTCAGAGGTGGGTCTTAATACCTTTTGAAATGCGGGTTTTAAATCATAAATACTCGGCATATTTTCTAACATCCATTTAAAGTAAAATTCCGGCGGGATTATCAGTTTAATTGCTAGTTCTTGTCAATTAATCAGAGATCGCCTGGATACCGCGTACCTTCGGCCGCGGTACGTAGGAGGCAAGTGCATACCTATGCTGAAGTGAACCTTCCACCTACATTCCACGGCCGAAGGTCCGCGGAATCCAGCTCCGATCTCAAACCAAGATCCCTGGATACCGTGCATAAAGCAAGTTAAGTCGTCTTCAAAATTTAAATGCGTTTGCACTGGAAATTTAATTAAAATTAGTTATTCTGGCTTTATTTGGGTATAATTGCCAATTTTATTCACATAATTGTGGCTGTAGATCATGGCTTAAGGGGAGAGAGTGCTTGTACAGATAAACCAAAACTCTCAAAAATTAATTATCCAATACCAAAAATTAGTACAACCCTACTTAGGTAATAATCTCGCTCAGAGTTTTTTAACAGGCTTTAACGCCGATACTGTTTCCTATGAGATCTTGATCACTTGGTTGAATTCAGAACCTCAATTGCCGGTTGGGATAGACGACACAATCACCGAAGAAATCAAATGCCTTATAAACTTATTACGCGCGGAATTATTGCATGATTTATTTCTAGCAATGGTTGGTGGCTATGTTCCCGGGCCAGAAGAAGAGCCAAATTCACGAACTGCAGATAAAGTTCGATTATTTTTATTAGCGCTTGCGGGTACCATTTTGGCTGCCAGCAATGGTTTTGATGCTGCCACCACTTTACTCGGTTTTACTGCAATATCGCCAGTTGTGGTTTTGTTCATTGGAACGGCCTTTTCCGTATTATCCATAATCATATTTTATGGATATGATTTAGTGCAGGTCTCTAAAAATCTAGGGGTAAATCTAAGTGATGCTCCAAAGTTATTAGACGTCTATTTGGCGCAATTGAAAGAGATTAAATCGATACGCAAAAAAATTAATACTTACAACTTGCTAGCATTAAGCTCAAGTGAGCTAAAACAATTAGAAATGACAGTAAATATGCTGACTAAACGATTGGTTAGTTTAAACCAAGCAAGTCAGCAGTTTGAGCTTGCACTTAATACTCCAACCATGCATGTGATTAAACTGTTGTTCACAGGAGTTGCAGGCCTGCTGTTTTTTGGTAGTGGCTTTTTTGCAGGCCAATCTGTGGCTTTATTTATGGTAGGTTTTTTCGCAACTACCTTGACTACTACGCTATGGCCCGTAATTCTATTTAGTTTGGTGGTGGGAACAGCAGCTCTTAGTTTGTTTTGGTATGTTGAGCGAGTTGGTTTAACCAAATTGATCAGTGGTTGGTTTGGCTTAGATGAAGAAAAAATTGAGTATCTTTGTGATAAACAACGCATAGCCAAAGAGACTTTTAAATTGGAAAATTTGAAAGAAAAAATCCAGGCCAGCAGGCAGTTATTAGCTTCGGTCGGGGTGGCGAAGCAAATTAAGAAAGAGGAACCCAAAGTGTCTTTTGGTCCGCTTTCTCTGCCAAAGCTAGCCAGTAACGTCTATTCTATGTTCTTTAGCGAAGAGATTGAGCCCGCCCCAGCTGTCTCTGTTGAGTGTTTTTTGAACCCACGTTAGCTTTAGCGTAGGCATGACTTAATCCATAGCTGATATTTGCTAAGTGCAAGGGCATGAAAATTAGTAGCGAATTACCTTGCATATAATCGGGGTTTGTTTCTAGGTAAAAATCACTAGTCTCATTATTGCTAAATTGAAAATCAGTGAGTTCACTTCTGTTAGGTACTAATGGTGAATTGATAACCATAGGATGCTGTCCTGTAGTGACCCAGCCGTTATGCTTTTTTAACGCACTAATTATACTAATAATTTGCTCAGGAACTTGTTCTCCTGCTTTGGGATATAGGCTATCAGTTAATTGAGCAATAAATTCATAGGTGAAGGGGTTGTTGGCTAACACCACATAATTTAGCTCTTCTTGGGGGTGGGCTAATTTGTAATTGATTGCCTCAGTTAAACCCGAGTTCGTTACAGTGGGATTGATCGTGTAGGCAGGATTGAGGAACATCGAGGCGACGTAAGTTGTCACCAGTTTTTTGCCTGCACTCATGGATTGTCTGTACGTTCTAGTAAATCCAGCAATTTCTTCGTTGATTCCATATAGAACTGTCAATTCACCTTTTTCTTCCGGTTGCACTATCAAATGCAGAAATTTTTGCTTGTCTGCTAAATGGTAATAGGTGCTAAGAAAAAGGTATAGTTTTTCAAATATAAGCCCCGGGATAACGTTCTTTTGATTTTCGAACAAAAAAGATTCAGTAGCTACCACATCTAGTTTTTTCATTGTCCTCTCCATAGAACATGACCTTCCACAACAGTTTTTACTGTAAGGCAAAATGTCTTGCAGCTAAGATCATATCTTTACTATATAGACCAACATTTATACTTGTCAATTTATGTGTGAGATGATTTTGTACAAAAAAACAACTCAAACTGGTTTAGATGTTTAGGATATTTTTAACAAAAGGGATAGTAATTTTGCGTTGTGCGGCTAGTGAGGCATGGTCGAGTTTGTTAAGTAGTTGATGCAGATCATGCATATTGCGGGAGCATCGATTTAGTAAAAACTGCCCAACAGTTGCCGGTAAATCAAAACCGCGTTTTAGGGCGTGCAATTTTAAGGTATGGATTTTTTCTTCATCACTTAACTCATTTAACTGAATTACTAAACCCCAGCCTAGCCTAGAGCGTAAATCTGGAAGGCGTATAGGCATTTGTGCTGGTGGGTGGTTGCCTGAAATGATTAATAGACTTTGTTCCATGTCTTTAATTTTATTGTATAAGTGAAATAAGGCTTCTTCCCAGGCCGCATCATTTGCGATGCTGTCTATGTCATCGATACAGATTAAGGTTTGATCTTCAAGACCTTCAATAGTTTGAGGTCCCCATTCTTTTAGAAGCGTTAGTGGTAAATAGATGGCTGTTTCCACTGAGCTAACTGCTTGACAACAACCCTGTAGAATATGAGATTTGCCCGAGCCTTGCCCACCCCAAAGATATAAGAGGCGCTCCTCTTTAAGGTTGAGCATATTTTTTAATTGTTGTTGCAAAAGGTTGTTATTACCCCAATTAAAATCGTTCAGGGTCGCTTCGTCGTTTAGTTGAATCGCTAAAGCTAATTGCTTATTCATTTAACTGTTTCGATCTTCGGCCATGCTTTTTTACCCCAAATCATCATATAGTCAATGAAAGTGATCGATGTCGTTATAGCAGTTAAGACAATGAGAATCTGCTCAAGGTAGGAAGGGAATTTAAAATAAGCGAGCTGAACAAGGCATAAGGTAACAAGGCCTAGTTGTAAACAAGTATTAATTTTGCTTAGTAGGGAAGGTTCAAAATCCAGTTTGCGTTGAATAAAAATATACCATGCGACAACACCGAGAGATATAGATACATCTCGAACAAAAACCAAGATTACAAGCCACCAGGGTAGCGCCCCGATTAAAGCCAAAGAGATAAAGCTAGACGCGACAAGTATTTTGTCGGCTAGGGGATCAACAAAAGAACCAAAAATCGTTTGCCAACTGAAATGTCTGGCAAGCCAACCATCTAGACAGTCAGTAAAACCGGCTAAAAAAAAGGTATATAGTGCATTGACGTACTCATGCTGAGATAAGTACACCAGAAATGGCACTATAAGGGCTAACCGAAATAAGGTTAAAGCATTAGGTATATGTTTTAGTATCATCTGCTATTCGGTACATTAATAACCCTCGTTATAATTATTTAATGGTGAGGGTATTGGTACGCATTAGTTTATACAATAGAGCGCGCGCTGTCACGCTATCATTTATCTTCATTTTTACGATAAAGGATAACTGTATTACCAATGGTTTGTACTATTTCGGCCTTTAACTGGGCTGACAATTCTGTTGCCATAGCAAGTCGATCTTCTCTTTCAGCGCCGTTTATTTTTACTTTAATCAATTCGTGTGACAACAGAGCAATGTTAGTCTCGGCGATGACTGCTTCGGTTAATCCTTTGGCACCAAGGAGAATAACCGGTTTTAAATGATGTGCTTGCGCTTTCAAGGATTTTTTAAAAGAAGTATCCACTTTGAGGTTCCTGATTCATAAAATGGCAAATTATTGCACGTTTTGCTGGGAAAAGGTAGCAAAATTCAGTATGATAGTAAAATTCAATTTTATATTTGACGGTTATGCAACGTACAAAAAGTAGTAAACGTTGGTTAGAAGAGCATTTTGATGACGTTTACGTTAAAAAAGCACAGGCTGAAGGCTATCGTAGTCGGGCTGTTTATAAGCTAAAAGAGATAGATGAAAAAGAGTCTTTACTCAAGCCTGGCAGAACAGTAGTAGACCTTGGTGCAGCGCCAGGTGGCTGGACACAATATATAACTCAAAAACTCCAGGGTAATGGATTAATCGTTGCTTTAGACATTTTACCCATGGATGCCCTCCCTGATGTGCATTTCATTCAAGGCGATTTTCGAGAAGATGCAGTCTTGCAAGAATTAATAAATTTAATACCTGAGAGGGGTTTAGACTTGTTATTTTCAGATATGGCCCCAAATATGAGTGGAAGTACTGCAATTGATATACCCCGGTCAATGTATTTAGTGGAGCTAGCTTTTGATTTCGCTGAAAAAATGTTAAAACCCGGAGGAAGTATGCTGGTGAAAATTTTTCATGGCTCAGGGTTTGAAGAATTAGTTAAACAGGCACGCAGATCTTTTGACAAAGTTGTGATTCGCAAGCCACAAGCATCACGATCTCGTTCAAAAGAAACCTATTTGCTAGCAAAGGGCTATAATTTATAGTAGCTTTATAGATATCTCTTTTATTAGAGGTATAGTGACCGTTCTCACAACAAGACTGTACGTAACTAACGAGGTTAATACTTTGAACGACATGGTAAAGAATTTGTTTTTATGGCTGATTATAGCGATTGTTCTCGTCTCTGTATTCAGTAATTTTGGTCCTCGTAACTCAGTCGCTGAGAAAGTTTCTTACAGCCAATTTTTGAAAGAAGTCGATCAAGGCATGGTGAACTCAGTTGTCATCGAGGATAACAAAATCATCAAAGGCGTGACAAAAAATAATAAACGTTTTGTCACCTATGTCCCCATGCAAGATAATGCCCTCTTGGGTGAATTATTAAAGGGTAAGGTTGATGTAAGTGGTCAAGAGAAGCAACAAGAAAGCTTCCTGCTGCATTTATTTATCAACTGGTTCCCAATGCTGTTGTTGATAGGAGTTTGGGTATTCTTCATGCGCCAAATGCAAGGCGGTGGTGGACGCGGAGCTATGTCTTTTGGGCGGTCGCGAGCACGTTTATTGGGTGAAGATCAAGTCAAAGTGACTTTTGCTGATGTGGCAGGAGTCGATGAAGCGAAAGAAGAAGTTAAAGAGTTAGTCGATTTTTTAAGAGATCCTACTAAGTTCCAAAGCTTGGGTGGGCGTATACCTCGAGGTGTTTTATTAGTTGGCTCTCCTGGTACTGGTAAAACCTTGCTAGCACGCGCAGTTGCTGGAGAAGCCAAAGTTCCCTTTTTCACAATATCTGGTTCAGATTTTGTTGAGATGTTTGTGGGTGTTGGTGCATCGCGAGTTAGGGATATGTTTGAGCAGGCTAAAAAACATGCTCCTTGTATAATCTTTATCGATGAGATTGATGCTGTTGGTCGGCATCGTGGTGCGGGACTAGGTGGTGGCCATGATGAGCGTGAACAAACGCTAAACCAACTGCTTGTTGAGATGGATGGATTTGAAGGTAGCGAAGGCGTTATCGTTGTTGCGGCTACTAACCGCCCGGATGTTCTAGATCCTGCACTTCTACGTCCTGGTCGTTTTGATCGACAAGTGGTGGTACCTTTACCCGATATTCGTGGTCGTGAACAAATTTTAAGAGTTCATCTACAAAAAGTGCCTGTCGATGCTAACGTTGAGATTATGCCAATTGCACGCGGTACTCCAGGATTTTCTGGTGCTGACTTAGCCAATCTAGTAAACGAAGCTGCTTTATTCGCTGCAAGAGCCAATAAACGCAAAGTTGGTATGCTAGAGATGGATAAAGCCAAAGACAAAATTATGATGGGTGCTGAAAGACGCTCCATGGTAATGGATGATAATGAGAAAAAATTAACCGCCTATCATGAAGCCGGACATGCGATAGTTGGTTTGTCTGTACCTGAGCATGATCCTGTTTACAAAGTGTCGATTATTCCTCGTGGACGTGCTTTAGGCGTGACAATGTTTTTACCCGAGCAAGACAGATACAGCCATAGCAAACGTCGCTTAGAAAGTCAGCTTGCTAGTCTGTTTGGCGGTCGTATAGCGGAAGAGCTTATTTTTGGGGCTGAAAGTGTAACTACAGGTGCTTCAAATGACATCATGCGCTCTACCGAAATCGCACGTAAAATGGTAACAACTTGGGGCTTATCTAATTTAGGACCTTTAACATTTGGTGATGAAGAAGAAGAGGTGTTTCTTGGTCGCTCAATGAATAAACATAAAGAAATGTCAGATAGAACTGCGCAACAAATTGATGATGAAGTGCGCGCTATTATTGACAGAAACTATCAAAGAGCCAAAGAAATTTTGGTTGCTCATATGGACAGCTTACATTTAATGGCAGAAAGTTTAATTAAATACGAAACCATTGATGCCAATCAAATAAAAGAAATCATGGCAGGTAAAGAACCTACTCCACCAGAAGATTGGGGTACAACAAAACCATTAGATAAAGTTGAAGTGGTTAATGAGGCCCCGGCTGAAATTGTAGGCGACGATACTATTGATAGAACTGCAGAAGAGCACTAATCATAGGTAAGTAAAGTAAGTGAATTCTATTCAGTTTCACGGTTGGCTGGACCGTATAATCCAGCCATTTTCATTTGATAATCCACAAAAACCCTTAATTATGGGTATTTTAAATATAACTCCTGATTCTTTTTCGGATGGAGGGAAATTTTGTTCTATAGATAAGGCTTGTGAACGGGCTTTCGAAATGATTGCTCAAGGAGTTGATATCATTGATATTGGTGGTGAGTCATCCAAACCTGGCGCACTCCCCGTCCCCACAGAAGAGGAAATTTCAAAAGTCATTCCAGTTATACAGCAAATTCGTAAGCGCTCGGATATTTGTATTTCAATTGATACTTACAAGCCAGAGGTGATGAGAGCTGCAGTTGACGCAGGCGCTAATATCATTAACGATATCTACGCGTTGACAACTCAGAGTGCGTTGGAAACAGTCGCTGAGTTAGGTGTACCGGTTTGTTTGATGCATATGCAGGGCAAACCGGAAAACATGCAAGATAGACCGTTTTATTCAGAGGGTGTAATCCTAGCTGTATTGAAATTTTTTGCAGAACGACTTGCTGTATGTGTAGCTGCCGGTATAAAAAAAGAGAACATCATTATAGATCCTGGTTTTGGGTTTGGTAAGTCAGTAACTGATAATTTAGAGCTGACCCGCGAGTTGAAAATTTTTAAGCAGTTTAATGTACCCTTGCTACTTGGGGTTTCGCGAAAAAGCACCATTGGAGCAGTCTTAGGCAAAGAAGTGGAGGATCGATTAATCGGGGGTATTGCACTGACTGTTTATGCTGCACTAAATGGTGTAGATATTATTAGAACACATGATATTGATGAAACTAATCAAGCATTAACAATGATAGCCGCCATGACTAAAGTTGCGCCGGTGGCTGACAATAAATTATTTTAATATAAAGGTAAAAGGATGAGTCAACGCAAATATTTTGGGACGGACGGTATACGTGGCCCTGTCGGCCAATCTAACATAAACCCAGAGTTTGTATTAAAACTAGGTTGGGCAGTTGGTCGAGTACTTGCACATGGCGATAGAAAAAAAGTCGTCATCGGAAAAGACACCCGTGTGTCGGGCTATATGCTGGAATCTGCTCTTGAAGCAGGCCTATCTGCCGCAGGCGTAGATGTAGCCTTGCTTGGCCCGATGCCGACACCAGCTATTGCTTATTTGACTCAAACTTTAAGAGCTAATGCAGGTATTGTTATTAGTGCATCACATAATTTATTTGAAGACAACGGTATTAAGTTTTTCTCCGCGGAAGGGGGAAAATTACCTGATAGCATCGAGTTAGAGATTGAAGCAGAATTGGAAAAATCCATGCAAACTGTTACTTCTGATAAGCTTGGTAAGGCTAAGCGTATTTCAGATGCTGCAGGGCGTTATATCGAATTCTGTAAATCAACTATTCCTTCCATGACAAGACTTAGCGGTTTAAAAATTGTTGTCGATTGTGCTAATGGGGCAACTTACCATATTGCTCCCAACGTTTTTGCTGAACTGGGCGCTAAAGTGGACTCAATAGGTGATAAACCTGATGGTTTTAACATTAATCTGAATTGTGGATCAACCTCGCCTGAAACTCTTAGACAAAAAGTATTAAAGTCTGGCGCTGATATAGGAATTGGTCTTGACGGTGATGGCGATAGACTTATATTAGTCGATGCAAATGGTAAACTGGTTGATGGTGATCAAATTATTTATATTATCGCCAAAGACCGCCATCTCCGAGGTCTTTTACATGGCGGTGTGGTTGGCACTCTAATGAGTAACTACGGTTTGGAACTAGCAATCAATGCGTTGGATATCCCATTTACTCGTTCTAAGGTTGGCGATCGCTATGTTTTAGAGGCATTACGCGACAGAGAATGGAAGATTGGTGGAGAGTCTTCAGGCCATATCGTTTGCTTGGATAAAACAACAACAGGTGACGGTATTGTTGCAGCACTTCAAGTGCTTTCGGTAATGGTAAAACAAAACAAAACCTTAGCCGAATTAACGGAGGGCATTACTCTGCTTCCGCAAACTCTCATTAATTTAAAAACAGACTATGCTGCCGCATTAGCAACCAATAAAAAAGTAATGCAATACGTTAAAAATTTAGAAATCGATCTGAAGGGCAAAGGTAGAGTTTTACTTAGACCATCAGGAACCGAACCCTTGTTGCGGATCATGGTTGAAGGTTTTAATGAAGTAGTAGTAAGACAGCAAGCACAAAAACTCTGTGATGAGATAAATCTGATTGACCAAACATTAAAAAAAGAGAAAAGTACAAGTTAAGAATTAACCCATCCCGTCTACTTTCCGCGGCCGAAGGTCCGCGGAATCCAGCTCCGATCTCAATCAAAGAAAAATTAGCTGCTTTTGCCCTCTAATTGCTGATAAGACTACACTTAACTCTAAAGTTTAGGTATAGTCTACAGCTTGATTTTGGAGGGGCTATGAGACGCAAACTAGTTGCTGGCAATTGGAAAATGAATGGTCATTTAGAACAGGTGATCCAATTAACAAATGCAATTAAAGAATCTGTTGATTCAAATGCAAAAGTGCAAACCGTAGTTTTCCCGCCATCACTTTATATTCCCATAGTTAGTGACCTATTGACGAATTCCAATGTTGCAGTTGGCGCACAAAATGTGTATCCATCAGATTCTGGCGCTTTTACCGGAGAGCTTTCTGTAACTATGTTAGATGACTTCCATTGCCGCTATGTGTTAGTAGGGCATTCGGAAAGAAGACAGCTATTTAATGAAGATGAAAATTTTGTCGCACAAAAATTCCACCACGTAAAAGATCATGGTATGATACCGGTTCTTTGTGTTGGTGAGACGCTAATTGAGCGTGAAAAAGGACAAACAGAACAAGTAATAGCCAAGCAATTACTTGCTGTCAGTGAAAGTAATAAAAATTGCTTCAAGGACTGCATCGTGGCTTATGAACCCGTATGGGCGATAGGCACAGGAAAGACTGCAACACCCGAACAGGCACAAGAGGTACACCGATTTATTAGAGACAGCATTGCCCTTCTCGATGAAAGCAGTGCAAACAGTTTATCTATCCTCTACGGAGGTAGTGTAAACGAAAATAATGCTAGGGCGTTATTTGCCATGCCTGATATAGATGGAGGCTTGGTAGGCGGCGCATCATTAAACGCTAAACAGTTTTTGGAAATTGTAAAATGTATCAATTGATATTAATGGTTCATGTATTAGTTGCAGTTGTTGTAATAGGTTTAGTACTTATTCAACATGGTAAAGGTGCAGATATTGGTGCCGCGTTTGGTTCGGGCGCTTCAAACACCCTCTTCGGGAGTCAAGGAACAGGTGGCTTTTTATTTAAGTTAACCGGTGGTTTGGCACTGACTTTTTTTGCCACAAGCTTATTACTATCTTATATGGTCGCTAACCAGTATCAAAAAGCAGAACAAATAGCTATTCCTCAGCAAACCAGTGCACCTGTGAATTCTATTCCAGTACCGGTTGAAAATAGTGGTAACAGTAATAATACAAAATAATTTCTTGAATACTGCTAACTAGAGTTTTCATAAAAGAGTATGCCGAAGTGGTGGAATTGGTAGACACGCCGTCTTGAGGGGGCGGTGGCGTAAAGCTGTGCCGGTTCGAGTCCGGCCTTCGGCACCATTATAATCCGAGCAAGGTGAACAGATGCTATCTCAATATTTACCCGTTCTCATTTTCATTATTATCGGTTTAGTACTAGGTATAGTGATGATCGGGGCAGGTTCTTTGTTCTCTAAGTCTAAGCCAGATGCTGCTAAGAACTCTCCCTACGAGTGTGGATTTGGAGCCTTCGAAAGCTCGCACATCCCCTTTGATGTTCGCTTTTATCTGGTGGCCATATTATTTATTATTTTTGATTTAGAAACAGCTTTCTTTTTTCCCTGGGCTTTAGCACTGCGTAAAATTGGCTGGTTTGGTTTTGCCGGGATGATGTTGTTCCTTGGCTTATTAGTTATTGGTTTTATTTACGAATGGAAACGCGGCGCTTTGGAATGGGAATAAATCCCCTTTTTTCTTAGCTAAGAAGTCCGAAGAGATTTCTTTTATTATTATTTAACTGCTTTGAGGCTCGCTATGGCGGTTGCAGAATTGCAAAAAAATGGCTTTGTAACAACATCGGTTGATAAACTTGTCGGTTGGGCACGTAGTGGTTCTATGTGGCCTATGACCTTTGGTTTAGCATGCTGTGCTGTAGAGATGATGCACGTTGGTGCTGCGCGTTACGATTTGGATCGCTTTGGTATTATTTTTCGACCTAGTCCTCGCCAAGCAGACGTAATGATAGTTGCTGGAACTTTATGTAATAAAATGGCACCTGCCCTACGTAAAGTTTACGATCAAATGCCAGAGCCTAGATGGGTTATCTCTATGGGATCCTGTGCTAACGGCGGTGGTTATTACCACTACTCATACTCTGTAGTAAGAGGATGTGATCGTATTGTCCCTGTGGACGTCTATGTACCAGGTTGTCCTCCAACTGCAGAAGCATTGCTATATGGTATTATCCAACTACAAAACAAAATCCGACGTAAACAGGTAATAGAAGCCTAGTAACCATTTCCTTAGAGAAAAAGTAATAGGATCATCAAAGGTGCAAATTAGATGACAAAAAACGATTATTTGGTTGAGCAGCTCAAAGCAGAATTAGGAAATCATTTAAGTGATGTGACTATAGCTTATGGTGAAGTAACTGCTGAATGTGAAATAAAAAATTTACATGCGCTCATGATTGAGTTGCGTGATCTTGAAACATTTGCATTTGATCAACTTATAGATCTATGTGGTGTTGATTACTTGTATTATGGTGAATACGATTGGGAAACTGAATCAGCAACTGAAAATGGTTTTTCTCGAGCTGTTGAACGTAACGAAGCGAGAGCCTTCGTAAGCGATAAACCCCGCTTTGCCGTGATCTACCATCTACTTTCTACTACCAAAAACCACCGTCTACGCGTCAAATTATATATAGAAGAAACCCATTTAATCGTCCCTTCAATACATGATATTTGGAAGAGCGTTAATTGGTTTGAACGTGAAGCCTACGATTTATATGGCATTTTATTTGAAGGACACCCTGATCTAAGACGTATCTTAACCGATTATGGCTTTATCGGGCATCCATTCCGTAAAGATTTCCCTCTCAGCGGACAAGTAGAAATGCGTTACGATGCCAAACTGCAAAAAGTAATTTACGAACCAGTGGACATAGTACCTAGGGTGCTGGTACCTAAGGTTATTCGTAATGACAACCGCTATCTCGGTAATGAGGGAGCTCAAAATGATTGAGTTAAAGAATTACACCTTAAATTTTGGTCCACAACATCCCGCTGCCCATGGAGTTTTAAGACTAGTTCTTGAGCTTGAAGGTGAAACCATTGTTCGTGCAGATCCACACATAGGTTTGTTGCATCGTGCTACAGAAAAATTAGTTGAAACAAAACCCTATATACAAAGCATAGGTTACATGGACAGGTTAGATTATGTTTCCATGATGTGTAATGAGCATGCTTATGTGAGAGCAATAGAACAATTCTTAGATGTGCAAGTGCCTATAAGAGCACAGTACATAAGAACTATGTTTGACGAAGTAACCCGTATCTTAAATCATCTACTTTGGCTTGGAGCTATCGCTCTAGATATTGGTGCTATGACCGTATTTTTATATTGTTTTCGTGAGCGTGAAGATTTGTTTGACTGCTATGAGGCCGTTTCCGGTGCTCGTATGCATGCTACGTATTACAGACCAGGTGGCGTTGCACGAGACCTGCCAGATACCATGCCTCAATATGAAGCTTCAAGATGGCATAGTGATCGTGAAGTTGAAAAAATGAATGAGGATAGACAAGGTAATCTGCTTGATTTTCTCTGGGCGTTCACTGAAAGATTTCCAAAGTGTGTGGATGAGTACGAAACACTGCTAACTGACAATAGAATCTGGAAACAACGTACAGTAGATATCGGTATAGTTTCACCGGAAAATGCACTGCAATGGGGCTTTACTGGGCCTATGCTTAGAGGATCAGGTATAGCCTGGGATCTACGTAAAAAACAAAGCTACGCGGCATACGATAAAGTTGAATTTGATATACCTGTCGGCAAAACAGGTGATTGTTATGATCGCTATCTCGTTAGGGTTGAGGAACTAAGACAATCCAATAGAATTATCAGACAGTGTATTGAGTGGTTGCGACTTAATCCTGGGCCTATCAAGGTCGATGATCACAAAATTACACCACCACGTCGTGTTGAAATGAAACACGATATGGAAGCAATGATTCATCACTTTAAATTATTTACTGAAGGATTTTGTTTGCCTCAAGGTGAGGTATACTCCGCCGTTGAAGCCCCTAAAGGCGAGTTTGGCATTTATATGATTTCAGATGGAGCTAATAAACCTTATCGTATGAAAATACGTGCACCAGGTTTTGCGCATTTAGCTAGCTTTGACGAAATGGTTAGAGGACATATGCTAGCTGACGGAGTAGCAATATTGGCGAGCCAAGATATCGTTTTTGGTGAGATAGACCGATAAATTGAATACGTATAACTACGTGTAATAACAAATAAAGGTTAAAAAATGTCTGAGAATTCAGCAAAAATACTACATCAACTCGTTTCGAAAAAAGAAATTCGCGACATTGATCACTGGATAGCTAAGTATCCTGCTGATCAGAAGCAATCTGCGGTAATGAGTGTTTTGAGAATAGTACAAGAAGAGCACGGGTATTTGACCCAAGAGTTAATGAATGCGGTTGCTGACTATCTTGATATGGCACCTATAGCTGTATACGAAGTTGCTAGTTTTTATACTATGTATGAGCATAAACCTGTAGGAAAGCACTTAGTTAATGTATGCACTAATATTTCTTGCAAACTACGAGATTCTGATGCGGTTGTTGCACATTTACAGAATAAGTTAGGGATCAAATTAGGTGAAACAACAGATGACGGTCGCTTTACATTAAGATCGGTCGAATGTTTAGGAGCTTGCGTCAATGCACCAATGATGCAGGTTGATAAAGACTATCATGAAAATCTAACTCCGGAGTCTATCGACTCGGTTTTAGAACAGTATCAATAAAAGGTAGAGGTGCTAGTTATGGTTGAATTAAATCAAGTTTGTTACCGAACAGTTCATCTAGCAGATTCCTGGACTTTATCCGCTTATGAAAGTGTTGGCGGCTACAGTGCATTGCGTAAGATATTAAAAGAACAAACCTCACCGCAATTAATTATTGACGAACTGAAAACCTCTGCCTTAAGAGGGCGAGGTGGTGCAGGATTCCCAACCGGTTTGAAATGGAGTTTCATGAACCGTAATTCCCCTGTACAAAAATATGTTGTCTGTAACTCAGACGAAGGGGAACCAGGTACTTGTAAGGACCGAGAAATATTAGCACTAAATCCTCATCAGCTAATTGAAGGAATGGCCATTGCAGGATATGTGATGGGTGCCACGGTTGGATACAATTATATCCGTGGTGAATTTTGGTTGCCATTTGAACGTACAGAAGCGGCTTTAAAAGAAGCCTATGATGCCGGATTACTAGGTAAAAATATTTTAGGCACCGATTTTCACTTTGATTTGTACAATCACCTAGGTGCTGGCGCCTACATTTGTGGTGAAGAAACAGCGCTATTAAATTCACTGGAAGGAAAAAAAGGACAGCCACGTTTTAAACCACCGTTCCCTGCAAACTACGGCCTTTATGGCAAACCAACAACGATAAACAACACAGAAACCTTTGCCTCTGTACCGGTCATTCTCGAAAAAGGTGGCGAATGGTTCTTAAAACTAGGTAAGCCCAATAATGGAGGCACTAAATGCTTCAGTGTGAGTGGCCATGTTAATAAACCGGGTAACTTTGAAATTCCTTTAGGCACTCCCTTTAAGACACTACTCGAGTTAGCGGGCGGTGTTACAGGTAATCGTAAAATCAAAGCGGTAATACCAGGCGGTACTTCTATGCCTGTTTTACCTGGCGATGTAATGCTTGAATTAGATATGGATTACGACAGCATCCAGAAAGCAGGTTCAGGACTTGGATCAGGAGCTGTGATTATTATGGATGAAACCACCTGTATGGTCGATGCACTATACCGCATTTCTGAGTTTTATATGGATGAATCTTGCGGGCAATGTACACCATGTCGCGAGGGTACTGGTTGGTTAGTCAGATTACTTCATCGCATTAAACATGGGCATGGCGAGCCAGGCGATGTTGAAAAATTATTGAATGTCGCGAATAACATCGAAGGAAGAACAATTTGTGCGTTGGGTGAAGCAGCTGCTTGGCCGGTACAAAGTTTTATAAAGCACTTTTATAATGAATTTGATTATTTCATTAAGAATAAACGCTCAGTCGTCGCAGCATAATTAAAAAGGTTTATACCATGGCTACTATTGAAATCGACGGTAAAACATTTGAAGTAGAAAACGGTAAAATGATCATCGAAGTTGCAGATGATGCAGGGATCTACATTCCTCGTTTTTGTTATCACAAAAAATTGTCAGTTGCAGCAAATTGCCGCATGTGTTTAGTGGAAGTGGAAAATGGTAGAAAGCCAGTTCCAGCTTGCGCCACACCTATAACTAACGGCATGAAGGTATTTACCAAATCCGAGCAAGCGCTGCATTCTCAAAAAGTGGTAATGGAATTTTTGTTAATCAACCATCCACTAGATTGCCCGATATGTGATCAAGGTGGAGAGTGTGAGTTACAAGACGTTTCAATGGGATTTGGGCAAGATCAATCGGTCTATAATGATGCTAAACGCTCAGTCAATGATGATAATTTGGGTGCACTAATCTCAACCGAGATGACCCGTTGTATCCATTGTACTCGTTGCGTACGTTTTGGCGAAGAAGTTGCAGGTGTTCGTGAGCTGGGTGCAACAGGTCGTGGCGAAGAGATGCAGATTGGTACATACGTACAACACAGTATGACTTCAGAAGTGTCTGGAAATATCATCGATTTATGTCCCGTTGGCGCACTGACTTCCAAGCCATACCGCTTTACTGCTCGTGCTTGGGAAATGACACAACATGATGGAGTTGCTCCACACGATTGCCTCGGGTCAAATGTCTTTCTACATACCCGTAGTAATAAGTTAATGCGTGCAGTACCTAAAGAAAATGAAGAAATTAACGAAACTTGGTTGTCCGACAGAGACCGCTTTAGTTATTTAGGATTAAATAGCGAAACACGGGCTGATAAACCACAAATTAAACGTAATGGCCAATGGGAAACTGTTGATTGGGAAACTGCACTTAAGTTTGCTGCAGATGGAATAACACGTACCATAAAAAATAATGGCGCGGAACAATTCGCAGCGTTCGCCTCAAGTTCGTCGACAGTAGAAGAGTTGTATTTATTACAAAAGCTCATGCGCGAAATGGGTGTTAATAATATTGACCATCGACTCCATCAAATCGACTTTAGAGACCAAGATACCCTAAGTACAACACCAGTTAGTACTTTAAAATATCAAGAAATTGAAGAGCAAAACCAGGTTCTGCTAATTGGATGTAATATCGATCGCGAAGTTCCCTTAGCTGGAATACGCGTTCGTAAAGCTTTCCGTAATGGCGCGAAAATCTTTGCTATTAATCCTGTTGATTTTGAATACCGTTTCGATTTGACTGCGCGCTTTATTGTGTCTCCACTTGAGATGCCAATGCAGCTTGCAAAACTTGCTTTAGCACTTGCAGGTGATGCAAAAACGCTGCCAGAAGAAGTTCAAAAATTAGTAATAGGCTTGGAAACAGATAAGCAAATAATACAAACTTCAGAAGCTATTAAAGAAGACAAAACTTGCCTGATTATTGGCGCTATCGCTGAGAATCATCCTGATGCCTCTCTAATACGAACCTTAGTCACTGTAATTCAGAAGTTGAGTGGTGCTAAAGTTATTCGCCTCACCAATGGTTCGAATTCTGCTGGTGCCTGCGTTGCAGGTATGCTACCCCATCGCACAACGGCCGGAAAATCGGTGGCGCAACCAGGTTTGGATGTTCAATCAGCACTTAATGCAAAACTAAAAGGCTATTTTTTAATGGCTGTTGAACCCGGTTTTGATTTTGCTAATCCTTATGGAGCGAGGCAATCAATGCTGGCGGCTGAGTTTGTTGTCATGCTCTCTGCCTATCAACACGAATCCATGCAAGACTATGCCGATGTCATTTTACCAATGGCTCCCTATGCTGAAACATCAGGAACCTATATTAATATAGACAATACCTGGCAGACAGTAAAAGGTGCATTAGCTCCCTTTGGTGAAGCACGTCCAGCTTGGAAAATTTTAAGAGTCTTAGGTAATTTAATTCAATTAGATGGTTTTGATTACACATCAACTGAAGAAATTTTGGCTGAAGTAAAAACCATTGTTGGTATGACTGGTGAACGTCAATACTCACCCTATTATCCAGAATCGCTACCTGTGATTAATCAATCACTAGTGAGAGTTGGGGAATGGCCACTTTATCGCATAGATGCCATAGTAAGAAATTCTAAAGAGTTACAATTATGTGCAGCATCTGAAGCGGCATGTATTCGTATAAATCCTACAACAGCAGATAGATTGAAATTAGACGAAATTGCCACTGTATCTCAGGGAGATATTGAGATAACATTGCCGCTTAAAAGAGATGAGCGCATTGCTGTTGATGTGGTATGGGTTGCAAACGCGATGCCTGAGACAGTTGATCTAGGTCATTCATTTGCTGCAATAACTATAAAGCGCTAGACGGGTAGAAACATGCTACAGAATATCGGCATATTAATTTGGATCATACTAAAGGTACTCGGGATTGTAATTCCGTTACTCCTTTGCGTTGCTTATCTTACCTTTGCTGAGCGAAAGGTTATCGGTTACATTCAAGTCCGTATTGGCCCCAATCGAGTGGGTTTCAAAGGGCTCTTGCAACCTATTGCCGATCTAATCAAGTTGCTCACTAAAGAAATTATTATTCCTTCCAAATCGAATAAATATCTATTTGTTGTCGCACCACTTTTTGCATTAGTTCCTTCACTTGCTGGATGGGTAGTAATTCCCTTTGAGCAGGGGATGGTCATGGCAAATATTAATGCGGGTGTATTGTATTTATTTGCGATGAGTTCTCTTGGTGTTTATGGTGTGCTTATAGCTGGTTGGGCTTCGAACTCTAAATACGCTATGTTTGGCGCTCTGAGAAGCACAGCGCAAACAGTTTCTTATGAGATCGCCATGGGTTTTGCATTTGTTGGCGTTTTGATAGCTGCTGGAAGTATGAATCTTACAGACATTGTTATGTCACAAAGAGGCGGAATATTACATTGGTGGTTTGTACCTTTATTACCATTATTTATGGTTTTCTGGATTGCAGGAATAGCAGAAACTAACCGTGCTCCATTCGATATGGTTGAGGGTGAGTCTGAAATTGTTGCTGGATTCCATGTAGAGTATTCTGCGATTGGTTTTGCTTTGTTCTTCTTGTCTGAATACGCCAGTATGATCTTGATTGCAACAGTGATGAGTATTCTATTCATGGGTGGGTGGTTATCACCTTTTGAAAGCATGCCGGTACTTAACGACATATTTATGGTTGTACCTGGTTTTGTATGGTTGATGATCAAAGTTAGTTTTTTCCTCTTCGTGTATTTGTGGGTTAGAGCAACATTTCCTCGGTATCGCTATGATCAACTGATGCGTTTAGGATGGAAAGTACTTATCCCTGTCACCATAGTTTGGGTAATAGTAACTGCCTTGATGGTTCTTACTCACCTGAAACCCTGGTTTTGATAGTCAAAAGAGAAGCCGATGAAAAAAGCATTTCAAAATATTAGACATTATGTACGCAGCTTCTTGCTGTTGGAGCTCCTATCAGGATTAAAATTAACAGGTAAATATTTCTTTAAGAAAAAAATTACTGTGCAATTTCCTGAAGAGCATACCCCGTTATCGCATCGTTTTAGAGGTATGTTAGCCTTGCGACGCTATCCTAATGGAGAAGAGCGTTGCATCGCCTGCAAACTATGTGAGGCTGTATGCCCGGCTTTAGCAATAACTATTGAGTCCGATGAAAGAGAAGACGGTTCACGCCGTACAACTCGCTATGACATCGATATGTTTAAATGTATTAACTGCGGTTTGTGCGAAGAGTCTTGTCCAGTTGACTCTATAGTGGTAACACCTATCCACCACTATCATATAGCTGAACGCGGTCAAAATATTATGACTAAAGAAAAACTCTTGGCTGTTGGTGATTTAATGGAAGCAAAATTGGCAAAAGATCGTCTTGCTGATGAAAAGTTTCGATAATGGGGTAGTTTATGCATGTTACATTAATTCAATTTGTTTTTTATTTTTTCGCAGCTTTAGCTGTAGGATCTGCACTACTAGTTATTAGTCAAAATAACCCAGTTCGCTGTGTTTTATTTTTAGTGTTGACCTTCTTTGCAAGCTCTGTGCTGTGGATTTTAGCGGAAGCTGAGTTTCTTGCCTTGATATTAGTACTTGTTTACGTTGGCGCAGTAATGACGTTATTTCTTTTCGTGGTCATGATGCTTAATGTGGATATTGAATCAATGAAAAGCCATTTTCTTCGCTACTTACCCTTTGGTTTAATAATAGTAGCTTTATTGACTGGACTCCTAATGGTTGCAATACCTAATGATTCTTTTAATACTAATGTACAAACTTTAGCTGTTGTCGACCAATCTGATCCACAAGCTTTGATCACTAAATCTGTAAATTTTCCTGCTGATGACACTAGTAAAATTTCAAATACTGAAGCCCTTGGTCTGGTTCTCTATACTGATTATTTCCTCGCATTTGAGCTCGCTGCAATAATTCTACTAGTTGCAATTGTTTCTGCAATTACGTTAGTGCATCGCGGGGCAATAAGAGCGAAAAGACAAAATATTAAAGATCAAATCATGACTCGTCGCGAAGATAGAGTTGAATTAATTAGTATGAAATCAGAGAAATAAAATTGGGGAATTCTTTATGATACCGGTTCAAAATTATCTGATATTAGGTGCGATTTTATTTGGTTTAAGCCTAGTTGGCATTATGCTAAATCGCAAAAATATCATTTTACTTCTTGTCTGTGTGGAATTAATGCTATTAGCAGTTAATACCAACTTTGTCGCATTATCACACTATTATGGAGAGCTTGGTGGCCAGGTATTCGTCTTTTTTATTTTAACAGTAGCTGCTGCAGAAGCGGCTATTGGTTTAGCCATAGTAATGTTGCTCCATAGAAATCGCGGCAACATAGACGTAGATAAGATGAATCATTTAAAAGGTTAACATCGTGAGCATACAACAACTTTGTCTGATAATAGTTTTAGCCCCTTTGTTGGGCTCAATACTAGCTGGTTTTTTTGGCAAGCAAATAGGCCGTGCTGGCGCACATACAATCACTATTTTGGGGGTTGCAGTATCATTTGTTCTATCAACCTTCGTAGCCTATGAAATTCTTTCGGGTGCTGAGCCTGCGCTGAATTCTATTCTGTACAATTGGGCTAGTGGAAATTCGGCAATACCATATGAATTCAATATAGGATTTTTGATAGATCCCCTAACAGTTGTCATGTTGGTGACTGTAACTTTCGTATCTTTATTAGTGCATGTATATAGTATCGGATACATGGCTGATGATGACGGATACCAGCGTTTTTTTAGTTACATCTCTTTGTTCACTTTCATGATGCTGATGCTTGTAAGCGCTAATAATTTCTTGCAGTTATTTTTTGGTTGGGAAGGTGTCGGTCTAGTATCCTACTTACTAATCGGGTTTTGGTATCATAAAGAATCCGCACTAGAAGGTAGCCTAAAGGCATTCTTAGTGAACCGCGTTGGAGACTTTGGTTTTGTTTTAGGTATAGGCATGATCTTCGCATACACTGGGAGTTTGGATTATGCCACAGTATTTAAAAGCTCAGCTATCTTAGCCAGTCAAAGTATAGAGCTTTTTGCAGGTCATCCATGGTCGGTGATAACGGTTACTTGCCTTCTACTATTTGTCGGTGCAATGGGTAAATCAGCACAAGTACCACTACATGTTTGGCTTCCTGAATCAATGGAAGGTCCAACGCCAATTTCCGCACTAATCCATGCAGCAACAATGGTTACTGCCGGAGTGTTTATGGTTGCGCGCATGTCTCCGTTGATGGAGCTTTCAACAACGACATTAAGCACGATACTTGTGATTGGAGCTACCGGAGCCTTATTCACTGGTATTCTTGCATTAGTAATGAATGATATTAAAAGGGTGGTTGCCTACTCAACGTTATCACAACTAGGTTACATGATGGTTGCGATGGGTGCTTCTGCTTACAGCGCAGGTATGTTTCATTTACTAACACATGCATGTTTCAAAGCATTGCTATTCCTAGGTGCGGGTTCTGTAATAATTGGAATGCATCACGAGCAGGATATGCGTAAAATGGGCGGTCTTTGGAATAAAATGCCAATTACCTATGCTACTTATGTAATTGGTAGTTTGGCCCTTTGTGCGTTTCCTCCGTTTGCTGGTTTCTATTCGAAGGACACCATTATTGAAGCGGCGCAACTTTCCCAAATTCCTGGAAGTAGTTACGCTTATTTCTGTGTGCTAGTTGGTGCAATGGTTACAGCACTCTACACTTTTAGATCACTGTTTATGACTTTCCACGGAACACCACGTATGGACAAACACACTCTGGATCATGTTCATGAGTCTCCTTGGGTTGTATGGCTTCCGCTGGTTATATTAGCAGTACCGTCAATAGTTCTCGGCTATATACTTTATATGCCTATTCTATTTAATAATCCCAGCTTGCTTAGTTCTTCTATTTTCGTGTTACCTGAGCATAATGTCTTAGCAGAGTTAGCTCATGAAGTAACCTCTCCTTTATCGAGTGCACTACATTCTGTTACCTCACTCACTCTATGGCTTACCTTAGCAGGTGCATTGATTGCTTGGATTTGCTACATTGCATTCCCAGCTATTCCTGGGTATTTCACTCGTTATGGATCGGTGATTTATAAATTACTTCTCAATAAATATGGTTTTGATAGCTTTAACGATCTGGTTTTTGTTAAAGGACTCAAAGGGCTTGGTCGCATATTTTATAATATTGGTGATCAGAAATTGATTGATGGACTAGTAGTAAATGGAAGTGGTCGACTTGTACGTTGGTTCTCAACTAAAGGTCGTATCCTACAAAGTGGTTATCTGTACCATTATGCGTCTGTGATGGTATTCGGTTTATTAGGCTTTCTGTGCTGGTTAATTCTGGGCTGAAGATAAGGTGAGGATGATGCATCATTTGCTCAATTTATTAATTTGGTTGCCAATAATAGGCGGTGTTTTTGTGCTTCTTACTGGAGACGACAGAAACCCAAATATTTCGCGCTACTTGACACTATTTACCATCGTTTTATGTCTACTGTTATGCATTCCTTTGTTTGCAGGTTTCGATCTTCAATCCTATAGTATGCAATTTGTGGAAGAACTCCCATGGATGCCTTCCTTCGGCATCAGCTATACTATTGGTGTTGATGGCTTATCATTGCTATTAATAGTATTAAGCATTTTTACCAATTTGATCGTAGTACTCGCTACCTGGGATTCGGTTAGCAATAGAGTAGCTCAATACATGTCTGCCTTTTTAATTATGCAAGGTCTGCTTGTTGGGGTTTTCTCCGCTATGGATTCGATTCTATTTTATATATTTTGGGAAGCTACTCTGATTCCCATGTATTTAATTATAGGAATATGGGGTTCAGAAAATCGTATCTATGCAGCAATCAAATTTTTTCTCTATACTTTCCTTGGCTCGGTATTGATGCTGGCTAGCTTTTTATATATGGGCTACATCGCAGGATCTTTTTCAATCGAAGCATTTTATGCCATAAAGCTCTCTATGACTGCTCAAACATTTATCTTCTTCGCTTTTTTTCTCGGTTTCGCGATCAAGATACCAATGTTTCCAGTACATACTTGGTTGCCAGATGCACATACGGAAGCACCGGCTGGTGGTTCGGTAATTCTGGCTGCGATTTTATTAAAGCTTGGAGCTTACGGTTTCATTCGATTTTCTCTACCTATAGTTCCAGATGCTTGTAGTTACTATGCTGGTCTAATGGTAGCTTTATCCTTAATAGCAGTTGTTTATATTGGTTTAGTTGCGATTATCCAACAAGACATGAAAAGACTTATTGCTTACTCATCAATCTCTCATATGGGATTTGTGACTCTGGGGTGTTTTGCTATTTTTGCTATCTCACATCAATCGGGGTTAAGCAATGCGGGTCTAATTCTCGAAGGCGCAATTGTGGTTATGATATCGCATGCCTTTGTTTCAAGCGCAATGTTTGCTGGTGTTGGATATATTTACGATAGGATGCATACACGACGCTTAAGTGATTTCGGTGGAATAGTGAATACTATGCCGATATTTGCTAGCTTTTTCATGTTGTTTGCAATGGCCAATGCAGGCTTGCCCGGGACTTCTGGTTTCGTAGGTGAGTTTATGGTAATTATTGGCAGTATCAAAGCAGGCTTCTGGGTTGCATTTTGGGCGGCTTCTACTCTAATCATTGGTGCAGCATATACTCTTTGGATGTACAAACGGGTTATTTTCGGTGCTGTAACTAACGATAAAGTAGCAAAGTTAAAGGATATTTCTGGGTTTGAACTCAGTGCATACGTATTGCTTGCAATAATGGTAATAGCAATGGGTGTATATCCTAAACCCATGTTGGAATATGTCCATCAGACTGTAAGCCATACTTTAGCTTTAGCTGATAAAACAAAATTATAACGTAGTCTTGTGCTCAATAGTATTTACAAATTTCGTAAACATTGAGCACTTACATTGTAAGGTTAATCAATATGACAGCAATACTTGAAAATATCCATGTCGCGCTTCCCGAGATAATTATTCTAACAAGTGCATGCTTAGCGTTACTTGGAGATTTATTCCTGCGCCCACAGTGTAAATCAATTGCCTTTTATTTAGCGTGTATTGGATTAGCGCTTGCAGCAGGTGTGAGTTATCTCTATGTAGGCAGTTTCAAAACAATCATTTTAAATGGCCTATTTATCAGTGATGACGTTGGTCATATAATGAAATGCTTTATTTATCTGACAGTATTGCTAAGTTTTATTTATTCACGCAGCTATATTGATGAGCGACAAATGCCTGCTGGTGATTATTACGTACTCGGCCTTTTTTCGACCCTCGGCATGATGATATTAGTTTCGGCTCATTCACTACTGACTATTTATCTCGGTTTAGAATTGATGTCGCTTCCATTATATGCCATGACTGCTATCAGACGTACAGACAGTGATGCCTCTGAAGCGGCAATGAAATATTTTGTGATGGGTGCTATTGCCTCTGGGATGTTGTTATATGGTATCTCTCTAATCTATGCTGCGACAGGTAAACTTGATTTGTTAGAGGTTGCTAACTCAGTTGCTGCTAATTGGCATCAACAAAATCTACTGCTTGCTTTTGCTGTTGTATTTATTTTAGGCGGTGTTGGTTTCAAACTTGCTGCTGTTCCTTTTCATATGTGGGCGCCTGATGTGTACCAGGGAGCACCGAGTTCTGTAACTCTATTTATCAGTACGGCCCCCAAAATTGCTGCCTTGGGAATGGCATTTCGAATTTTGGTAATTGGTTTACCCGATATTGCATTGCAATGGCAACAAATAATCCTAGTGATGTCTTTATTGTCAGCAGGTTTAGGAAATTTATTTGCTGTGGTACAAACGAGTATAAAACGACTATTTGCTTATTCTGCGATCGCTCATGTAGGTTATGCTCTATTTGGTGTGCTAACAGCTAGTCCTGCGGGCTATTCTGCAGCCTTATACTACATTGTAGTATATGCTTTGATGTCAGCTGCTGCTTTCGGTTTGGTTGTGTTGATGTCCAATCAAGGTATGGAAATTGATAATGTTGATGATCTAAAAGGCCTCAATAAAAGAAGTCCCTGGTTGGCTTTCCTGATGTTAATAGTAATGTTTTCTATGGCTGGTGTTCCTCCAACTGTTGGATTCTTTACTAAGTTATTAGTACTTAAAGCCTTAGTTGATGCTCATCTGACCTGGGTTGCTGTTGTTGGTCTGTTATTTACAGTAATAGGTGCATATTACTACTTACGTATCATTAAAATCATGTATTTCGAACAACCAACACATGATGACCCTGTTATCATTAGTCGAACCAATCAATTGGTTTACTCTATTAATTGCTTATCATTATTGTTCCTTGGTTTATTCCCTGGAGCGTTAATTGCTGTCTGTATTAATGCATTTGCTAATTAATTGTAAAACAAACTTAAAAGTACTTGCTAACAAAGAAGACTATACGTATAATTGGCCTCAGTTGACGCGGGGTGGAGCAGCCTGGTAGCTCGTCGGGCTCATAACCCGAAGGTCGTAGGTTCAAATCCTGCCCCCGCTACCACTATTTAAGAACCCCATTTATGGGGTTTTTTATTATCTTTAATAGGGTACTGTGCGAATTTGAGTCAGTTGCTGACTTGAACGTATGCGCCCTTTTTGTGTTGTTTATACTATGATGCAGGACGAATTAGAACAAATATTGTCTCCTACTATTAATGATATGGGATATGAACTGTGGGGTTGTGAATACCTTTCACAGGGCAAGCATTCTTTGTTAAGAATATACATTGATAAAGCGGATGGAATAGGGATTGAGGATTGCCACCAAGTCAGTAAACAGGTGAGTGCCTTACTTGATGTTGAAGACCCTATCCCTGGAAATTACAGTTTAGAAGTCTCTTCTCCAGGTATTCCAAGACCCTTATTCAGTAGTTGGCAATACCAGCGTTATATAGGAGATATAGTTCAGGTCAAAACATTCAAACCTGTTAACAAAAAACGCAAATTGTTAGGTACAATTGTCTCAGCATCTGAGAGTACATTGGTACTAGAAATTGACAATGAACATCAAGAAATACTTTTTTCAAATATTGTGAAAGCAAATTTGACAGTCTAGAGAGGCGAACAATGAGCAAAGAATTGTTATTAGTTGCTGAGGCGTTATCAAACGAAAGAGGTGTTAGTAAAGAAGTAATTCTGCTAGCCATTCAGGCCGCACTAGAGTCTGCAACTCGAAAAATCTTTGGCTTAGATATAGGCGTACGTATCGTACTAGATCCTCGTACAGGTGAATATGAAACCTTCAGATACTGGGATGTAGTTGAAGATGATGACTTAGAGTACCCTGATCATCAACTCACTCTTGAGCAAGCTAAAGAAAAAAATCCTGCGATAAAAGTAGGCGAAAGAATTGAAGAACTTGTAGAGTCAGTTGGTTTTGGTCGTATCGAAGCGCAAACCGCCCGACAAGTCATTATGATGAAAGTCAGAGAAGCTGAGCGTGACCTAGTAATAGCCCAATTTGAAAGTAAATTAGGACAGCTTATCTACGGTACTGTAAAAAAGGTTACTCGTGATAATACGATTATCGATCTAGGTGGAAAAGCTGAAGCGTTTTTACCAAGATCTGAAATGCTTCCGCACGAAATGTTCAGACCTAATGACAGAGTACGCGCCTATTTGTACGAAATTACTCCGCAAGCTCGAGGACCGCAACTTTTTGTAAGCCGAATCCGTAATGAGATGTTGATAGAGTTGTTCCGTATTGAAGTTCCAGAAATTGGCGAAAACATTATTGATGTTAAAGCAGCTGCACGTGATCCTGGAAATAGAGCAAAAATTGCCGTTAAAACCAATGATGGACGTATTGATCCAATAGGTGCATGCGTCGGTATGCGAGGCGCAAGGGTTCAAGCGGTTTCTAGTGAGCTCGGTGGTGAGCGTGTTGATATCATATTGTGGGATGATAATCCTGCGCAGCTAGTAATCAACGCAATGGCCCCAGCTGATATTTCTTCTATTGTTGTGGATGAAGACAGCCACACAATGGACCTAGCTGTAGAGAAAGATCAATTATCCCAAGCTATTGGACGTAATGGCCAAAACGTTCGCCTTGCGAGTCAACTTACCGGGTGGACATTGAATGTCATGACTACGGAAGAGTTTGAAAATAAAAATCTTGAAGAGTCTAGTAAGATTGTTAAGTTATTTTCTAGCGCTCTAGACATCGACGAAGAAATTGCAGCCTTACTTGTTGCGCATGGATTTTCGACTCTTGAAGAAGTTGCTTACGTACCGAAAGAAGAATTACTTGCAATAGAAGATTTCGATGAGGAAATAGTTGAAGAGCTTAGAAATAGAGCTAATGATACGCTACTAACTATGGCACTAACCTCCGGTAAAGGCTTATCTGGAACACCTGATGAGACCTTATTATCTATGGATGGAATGACCGAAGAGTTAGCTAATAAATTGGCTAGTAAAGGCATCACCTCTATGGAAGAGTTAGCGGAACAATCTGTTGATGAATTATTAGAGATTGAAGGCATCAGCGAAGAAAAAGCTGGCGCTCTTATTATGAAAGCGAGAGAGCCATGGTTTGCATAAAACCATGGATTTCGAAATACACACCAATGTGGTGAAAAAAGTATTCAGATAAATGCAGTTAAATTAAGGCTGCTGAAAGGGGATTAAAATATGGCGGATGTGACGGTTAAACAATTAGCTCAAGTCGTTGGTATTCCGGTTGAACGCTTATTGAACCAGTTACAGGAAGCAGGGTTATCTTTCAATGATGATCAACAGACTGTTACTGAAGATCAAAGGCGCTTTTTGCTAAATCATTTGAAAGGTAATACTACCAGTGATACTAACGTTACTCCCGAGAGAATAACGTTAAGACGAAAAAGTTTATCGCAAGTTACTGTTGGCCATGACTCTCATAGTGGTAAAACTGTAAATATTGAAGTACGTAAGAAAAAAACATTTATAAAAAGGCCAAGTGTAGTTGAGCCGGTCGAAACTGAAGAAGTTGAAGCCCCAGAAGATAATCTAATTATTAATGACACTACAATTGATGCATTAGCTAATGAAGAGACTCATGAAGAAATAAGTGAGACTCCAGTTGTTGAAACAGCAGCTATTGTAGAAGAAACTTCACAGAATGAAGTTGTGGTTGATCCCACAGAGATTTTCGCAACTGCAGAATCAGTACCAGCTGTTGGGCAAGAGCAACCTGCTGTTGCTGCTGTCAAAGAAGAAGCCAAGGTTGACAGAACAGCTAAAAAGAAACATGTTGAACAAACTAATTCAGAACCAGAATCTACTGATTTTAAAAAGGCTAAGAAAAAACCTAAATATCAAACATTTGCAACCCGCGAAGAAGATGAGCAAGACTCACATCGCCGAGGTGGTCGTAATAAATTTAAGAAAAGAAAAGGCAATGAAAAATCTGATAAATACAGAGAAGCAGAAGAGTCATTAACCCATGGTTTTGCTCTTCCAACGGCTCCGATTGTTCATGAAGTCCTTATTCCTGAAACGATAACTGTTGCTGAACTTGCAAAAAGAATGTCTGTTAAAGTCGCCGAAGTTATCAAAGTAATGATGACCTTGGGTGCGATGGCAACTATTAACCAAGTGATCGATCAAGAAACAGCTGTTATAGTTGTTGAAGAGATGGGACACAAAGCACGTATTATTAAAGAAGATGCTATTGAAGTAGGATTGGGTGAAGCTATCTCTAAAGGTAGCAACACAGAATCTAGAGCACCTGTCGTTACCATTATGGGTCACGTAGATCATGGTAAAACATCTTTACTCGATTATATTCGTACAACAAAAGTTGCAGCCGGTGAAGCTGGTGGTATTACGCAACATATCGGTGCATACCATGTAAGCACTCCAAAAGGCGACATAACTTTCCTAGATACACCAGGACATGCTGCGTTTACAGCAATGAGAGCCCGCGGTGCACAAGCAACTGATATTGTGATTTTGATTGTAGCCGCCGACGATGGTGCTAAGCCACAAACAATAGAAGCTATCCAGCATGCTAAAGCAGCGAAAGTGCCAATCATAGTTGCGATTAACAAAATGGATAAACCCGATGCTGATCCGGAAAAAGTAATGAATGAATTATCAGTTCATGAAGTTATTCCAGAAGCTTGGGGTGGTGATACGATGTTTGTAAATATCTCCGCTAAATCAGGTTTAGGTATCGATTCATTACTAGATGCTATTTTATTACAATCAGAAGTTTTAGAGCTGACAGCCTTAACTGATGGCGCTGCAAAAGGGGTCGTCATCGAGTCACGTTTGGACAAAGGACGTGGCCCAGTTGCTACCGTTCTTGTACAAAGTGGAACATTGCGTAAAGGCGATATTTTGCTAGCTGGCTTCCAATATGGACGCGTTCGAGCACTAGTTGGTGATAATGGCGATCCTGTAGATAGTGCTGGCCCGTCTATTCCGGTTGAGGTATTAGGTTTATCAGCTATCCCACATGCTGGTGATGAAGCTGTAGTAGTTCCAGATGAGAAAAAAGCTAGAGAAGTTGCCTTATTTAGACAAGGCAAGTTCCGTGATGTAAAACTAGCTAGACGTCAGAAATCTTCGATTGAAGGCATTATGGAAAACATGACTGCTACTGAATCCAAGGTTCTAAACATCGTGTTAAAAGCTGATGTTCAAGGTTCTCTCGAAGCTATTTCAGATGCCCTAGTCAAATTATCGAATGATGAAGTTAAAGTAGAAGTAATTTCTAACGGTGTGGGTGGTATTACAGAATCTGATGTACATCTAGCTATTGCGTCTAATGCCGTATTAATCGGCTTTAACGTCCGTGCGGATGGTGGCGCTAAACGCTTAGCTGAACAAGAGTCAGTTGCCTTACATTATTTCAGTGTTATTTACGATATCGTTGATCAGATTAAGGGTGCCCTAACAGGTATGCTTGCTCCGCAATTTAAAGAAGAGATTATCGGTATCGCAGAAGTACGTGATGTCTTTAAATCTCCAAAAATTGGAGCTATTGCTGGTTGTATGGTCACTGAAGGATCCATCAAACGGAATAATCCTATCCGTGTATTGCGTTCTAACGTCGTAATATATGAAGGTACTTTGGAATCACTAAGAAGATTCAAAGATGACGTAGTAGAAGTACGTCAAGGTTTCGAGTGTGGTATTGGTGTTAAAAATTATAATGACATTAAGCCAGGCGATTTAATCGAAGTATATGAAACAGTTGAAATTAAGCGTGATTTATAAAGATGAGTAATAATTTTAAACGTACAGACAGAATTGCAGAAATGATACAAAGGAAGTTAGCACAGATAATTCCACAGGAAGTAAAAGATCCTCGCTTAAAAGGTTTTGTAACTATTTCAGCAGTCAAAGTGGCTGCTGACTTAGGCCATGCCAAAGTATATTTTACCGTTTTAGATGAAGATAAATCTTTAGCATTGACGGTACTTACTGCAGCAGCAAGTTATTTGCGCACAGCCTTAGCTCGCAGTATTACTTTGCGCACGGTACCGCAACTGCATTTTATTTATGATGAATCCATTGAATACGGAGAGCGTCTAAGCCGGTTAATTGATGATGTAAATCCACCTGAAAAAGATGATGAAAGTGAATGACGTTAAATTGTCTATTGATGGAATTCTACTTTTAAATAAATCCCAAGGACTTACCTCCAATACAGCGCTGCAAAAGGTTAAACGCTTATTCGGGGCCAAGAAAGCTGGCCATACCGGAAGTCTGGATCCTTTAGCAACTGGGATGTTACCACTATGTTTTGGTGAGGCCACTAAAATTTGTCAGTACTTATTGGATGCTGATAAATGTTATGAAACAACCGGATTATTAGGGATTAAAACAAATACGTCTGATTCCACCGGTGAAGTTATTGCTGAGGTTAATGAATTTAACATCCCAATAGACGTGCTTGAGGAAGTATTAGAGCACTATAGAGGGGACCTCCAACAGGTACCTTCAATGTTTTCGGCTCTAAAACACAAGGGACGACCTTTGTATCGCTTTGCCCGAGAAGGCATTGAGATTGAGCGTAAGGCACGTGATATTTCAATTAAAGAGTTGATACTGGATGGTTTTGATGGCAAAAACTTTTCCTTGACTGTGTCCTGTAGTAAAGGCACTTATATAAGGAATTTGGTTGAAGATATAGGTGATGACCTGGGTGCAGGAGCTCACGTTACACGCTTACATCGATTGCATACGGCAGGGTTCGAAAACCTACCTATGTACACCTTTGATGAACTAGAAGCCATGTCATCAGAGGAGAGATTGAACTGTTTAATCCCTATGGATAAAGCAGTAGATTATTTAGCAGCAGTAAATTTATCTGACGATGAAGTACTTATTATTCGTCAGGGACGGCCTGTAACAGGCAAAATTAGTGTTGAAAAAGCAGACTGTGTACGTCTATATGATGAAAAATCACAGTTTATTGGGTTAGGTGAACGACAAATCAATGGTGATATCAAAGCAAAACGATTGCTTTCTTTCGACTTCAGTCCGCAAATTTTGGACAAACTGCAGTCAGATTTAGAATAAATATGAAATTTTTTGCACAAATTAATTTCCAGCACTTGTTTCGTTTGGCATGCCTTGGTAGAATGTCCCCCTTTAAATGAATACTTAGCTTAGTTCCAGGAGTGTATAATGTCGCTAAATAGCGCGGAAAAAGCAGAAATTGTTAATCAATACAAACGTGCAGCCAATGATACAGGCTCACCTGAAGTTCAAGTTTCTATTATTACTGGCAGAATCAAATATTTGACTGACCATTTTAAAGATAACAAAAAGGACTTCCATTCACGCCGTGGTTTACAAAGTTTAGTAAACAAACGTCGTAAGCTTTTAAAGTATTTAAAGAGCAACGATAAATCTCGTTATCAAACATTGATTCAAAGTCTAGGTTTGAGAGACTCTTATTGATTGTTAAGATTAACGTCTCCTTTGAGGCAAATCTGATAATTACAGTCGTTTAAATAAAAGGCGCAGTTTTCTGCGCCTTTTTTTTCGTTAATATTACATAGAGAGGAACATTAAGTGGCTATACATACAATAGAAATTGGGGCCTTATCCCTAACAACTGGTGAAGTAGCACGACAAGCAGATGGAGCTGTATTAGCCCGTATGAACGGCACAGAAGTTTTAGCTACTGTAGTTGGAAGAAAACAAAGTGGTAACAGCGATTTTTTTCCTCTAACAGTTAACTACCAAGAAAAATTTTATGCTGTAGGTAAGATTCCAGGTGGCTTCAACAAGCGCGAAGGAAGACCAAGTGATAATGAGACCTTAACATCACGTTTGATTGACAGACCCATTAGACCTTTATTTCCTGACAACTTCCGTAATGAAGTACAAGTTATCGCAACAGTACTATCGTTAAATCCTGAAGTGTCCTCTGATATAGTAGCGATGATCGCCTCTTCTGCAGCACTTGCTATCTCTGGTATTCCTTTCAATGGTCCTATTGGTGCAGCACGCGTCGGTTACAAAGACGGTATATACCTTCTTAATCCCAGCAGAAAAGAATTAGAAGAATCACAACTAGACCTAGTAGTTGCTGGTACTAAAGATGCAATCTTAATGGTTGAGTCAGAAGCAAAAGAATTAAGTGAAGAAGTAATGCGTGGCGCAATCATGTTTGGTCATGAAATGATGCAAAGCACAATCAAAGCTATTGAAGAGCTAGCTGCCAAAGCAGGTAAGCCACGCTGGGATTGGCAAGCTCCACCAGTAGATACCGTTTTACAATCTCGTGTTGCTGATATGTCTAAAAATGAAATTGAAGCAGCATATCTCATCAGAGACAAGCAACAACGTTATCAACGTTTAGGTGAGTTGAAAGATCAAACTATTGCCGCGTTAATGGTTGAAAATACCGAATTAAAAGTTGACGACATTGCAAACATGTTTGGTGAATTAGAGCGAACCACAGTTCGTAACCGTATATTAGATGGTGAGCCACGTATTGATGGCCGTGATCAAAAAACAGTGCGACCTATTTCTGTCCGCACCAAATTCTTAGATAGAACTCATGGTTCTTGTTTATTTACTCGTGGTGAGACACAAGCCATTGTCGTTGCTACTCTGGGTAATGATCGTGACGCTCAGATGCTTGATGGCATCAATGTGGAAAGCCGCGATCGCTTTATGCTGCATTACAATTTCCCTCCCTACTCTGTGGGCGAGACAGGAATGGTTGGCAGTCCTAAGCGTCGTGAAATTGGCCATGGTCGTTTAGCCAAACGTGCTTTGATGGCAGTTTTACCTTCTGTCACTGAATTCCCTTATGTACTACGTGTGGTTTCTGAAATTACCGAATCCAATGGTTCAAGCTCTATGGCTTCTGTTTGTGGTACAAGCTTAGCACTGATGGATGCAGGCGTTCCATTAAAGGCACCAGTTGCTGGTGTGGCAATGGGCTTGATCAAAGAGGGCGATCGTTTTGCCGTTCTTACTGATATTTTAGGTGATGAAGATCATTTAGGTGATATGGACTTTAAAGTTGCAGGAACTGCAGCTGGTATCACAGCTTTACAAATGGATATAAAAATCACTGGAATCACTGGTGAAATTATGGAACAGGCTTTAGAGCAAGCTCTAGCTGGTCGTACCCATATACTTGGTATTATGAATAGTGCTCTAGCTGGTCACAGAGACGAGTTGTCAGAGCATGCACCAAGAATTATTACTATGAAAGTGGCTGAGGATAAAATCCGCACAGTCATTGGTAAAGGTGGTGCAACCATTAAAGGTTTGATTGAATCTACTGGTGTATCTATTGATATCGATGATACCGGACTTATTCAATTATTCTCTCCAGACTTAGCTGCCTTAGAAGAAGCGCAAAAGCAAATTAAAGCACTTATTGCTGAAGTAGAAGTGGGTCAAACTTACAAAGGTAAAGTAAGCAAAATAGTTGATTTTGGTGCCTTTATTAATCTACTGCCAGGCAAAGATGGTTTATTACACATTTCACAAATTTGTAATGACCGTGCTCAAAAAGTAGAAGACGTATTGCAAGAAGGCCAAGATATTGAAGTCTTCGTTGCAGGTGTTGATAAGCAAGGCCGTGTGAAGCTTGAGTGGAAAGATAAACCACAGGGTGAAGCAAAGGCTGCAACTGAGGAAACCTCAACTCCTGAAGCTGCTATAGAGCAGCCAGTAGAAGAAGTTGCTGAAGAAACTAATGGCAACACAACTGCTGAGTAATCATTTAAATCACCTACAAGACATCATTTTCTTGTAGGTGATTTCCTTCCTGTTGTTTAAATCTATTGTTGTTCAAATCGAATTTTTAATTTATTCCGTAAAGCCTGAACAACCTCAGGTGATGCTTTTTCAATTGACCCTGAATTAAAGGGTGGTTCTGGATCATATTCAATACCCAGTTGTATACTTTTAGCAACCTCTTCGCCTGCTACTTTTGCAGCAAAGAGTAAAGCCATATCTATCCCCGCTGAAACTCCTGCAGCAGTAATTATTTTACCGGATTCAACCACACGCTGATGTGTTGCTATTGCACCCCATTTTGCCAGCCTATCCATCACTGCCCAATGTGTTGTCGCTCTAACGCCCGTAAGTAAACCTGCAGCACCTAAAATGAGGCCGCCTGTACAAACCGAAATTGTCCAGGTAGTCGTTTCATGGATTTTTTTAATCCAAGCTAATAGCTCAGGATACTCTTTAAGGGCTGTTGCAGTCCCGGCTCCAGGCACCAATAACACGTCTGTGTGCTCAATATCGAAAATTGAAGAATCAGCCAATAACTTAAGACCAGAGCAGGTGCCAATTACACCTGCTTGCAGACCAGCTAACTTAATAGTTATACCAGGTAATCGACTCAGTACTTCGAGTGGTCCAATAGCATCTAGAGCTGTCATGCCTTCATACAATAAAAAGGTGATCTGCATGGTTTAACTCCTATTTTTTATGGAGTACCGCATGCTCATTATCGCCTTCAATGGTCATCACAGTACCAACAATAGTTCCTTTCAAAGGATAATCCTTTTTGCTTAATCCGGGTACCGGGTATTCGAGGGATAAATTGCCATCCTCACAGACTCCATCCATAGTAAACTGATCAACATCCATGATTTTGCAACCATCATTGGGATTAGAAATTTTTAAAATAAAACGAACATTTGTTTTATCTATATCTGCATTGACAGAAACGTCAAAACTACAGAGGCTTGCATCCCATCTTCCTTGCCACATTCCTGGTAATGATTGGCAGGGCATTGCTACAGTATTGGCACTGTAAATACTCATGAGAGCAATGAAAATCAGACTTGGTGTACTGCGATATAGCTTTTTATTAGGTGACATGGCTTGTTCCTTCAAATTAGTAGTCAATCCAAAAATAGCGGGAGTGCTGTTGAGGAAAATCTAGTGTGCCAGAACTGAAAGTTAGGTCAAGGAAGATATTTTTAAATAGGATTCTGCGAGGTGATTAATTATACGGAGGTCAGAATTTACAACTTAAAGCTACCCAATTAATAGCTACATATATCCCCACATAATCACATACGTGGGGATGCATGGACTTACTATTTAGGTTGGAACAAAGTACCATCGACGGCAGTCGTAGTCGATATAGCATTATTAAAAATACCAGGAGCAGCAGCTGTTTTTTCCGGTTTCGTTTCTTCTCTGTATTTTGTTACCACCTCACGAGCGATTGAGACCAGATTCTCTTTGAATTCCGATTTAACAAGTTTGTCATTTCTTGCTTTTATAGCAGGATAATTATTACGAATGTAATCGAGGTCTTTATTGCCCATAGCACATTGTAAAAGATGTACATCGATTGCCAATAGGTATTTATCTACATTATTCAAGGAGGTTAATTTTTTGCAGCTTACTTTTAAGATTTGTAGCTCTGTTTGACTCTCATCCAGTCGTGTTTTAACAACATTACCTTGTTTAAACTCTTTAGCAATTTGCGCTAATTGTGTAGTTAGAGTTTTATAAATTGCTAACTCTTCATTAATACAATTTTGGGCTTTATCAGCATCTTTATCCATATCCACAAGTCGTGCATTGTATGGGAAAATAAATGAATTAGTGTCGCTATTTCTGGCTTCATCTTCATAGGGTTCAAAAGAGGGGCCTTGATAAGGGAAGAAAGATAGAATGTCTTGATCCGGGAATTTCGTCTGTAAATAGCTTTGTAAATGCCTGGCATGGTAGATCCCTGTGATACATATCACACCATCTTTTGCAGCGCGTGCATGTTGTGTAAATTCAGCATCCTGAAAGGCAACTCGCATTTCCCAGGCCTCTTGATGATCCGCAATTTTACCAGACATTAACTCATTAAAGCCTTGAACATATCCTTTAGGATGGTTGTTAATAACACGCAGATTTTTTAGGGTTAAAGCTAAAATAGCTTGTTGTGGAATATCATAAGCATAGTAATTGAATTGATTTTTAACCAACAGGTCAATGGTATCTTTTTTTACGCGTACAATTTCTTTCTGCCAACTTCCTTCAGAGTCTGCGGGTATGAGATCTGCCTGTTTTAAAAAATCTTTCGAGACTTCTAGTTTTTCAGCAAGGGTTGTAGTCACTGCCTCTTCATCAAGAAAAGTTTTATAACCTTCTGTGACAAGTCCGGGTAAATTAGTTTGAAATAAGATCTCGCCAGCTGGAACTTGATTGTAGCTGAATATAAGGATAATTGGGTTGGGCATACGACTCTCTAAGATTAGTAGAAGAAAAACTTCTTGTTAAAAAGGCGATATTGTAGTCAATATTAAAACCAGGTGTAATTATAATTCATGATGAATCAATAATACATTTCACATCGCCCCATAATTGAATCCCCTCGAAGCGTATCGGTTTAATTATCGAGCAAATAGTACACTCAAAAAGGCGAACCTCTTTTTCGCCAGGAAAACCTCAGTGGTGGAATGGGCTGTTACTTTCTATTCTTAAGGAGTGCCAACAATTGGCGTTTTGTTAAATCAACCCAGAATCTTAATAAGGAATTTATAATGTCTGATTACAAATCTGATCAAAAACCACAAGATCGTGATGACAAATCTGCTCAAAATCAACAAGGTAAACCAGGACAAAATCAAGGCACACAAGTTAAACCTGGTCAATGCCAAGGTGCAAAAGACAAAACTGGTCAAGGTAGCGATGACAAAAGCAAAAACGCTCCAGTCCAAGGTGAAAAAAACCAAACTGGTCAAAACCGCGATGGTCAGCTTAATGCCGGACAAAGTGGCAAAAGATAAGACATAAGATTGACCACTAATCGCTAATTAGCGATTAGTGGTCTCATTTTTAAGTTGTAGATTCTCTTAAGGTTGCGTAGCTCTTAATTCTAAACTTTCACTCGTAGTTGCTGAAACGGTTGCTGCTGGGCCCCAACTGCTATATCGATTGCTTGATTGTGCGCACTCTACAGCTTTAGGCTTGACCATATCAACAAATACCTTCTGCATGGCATCATTAAAAGACTGATCCGTTAACATAATTTTGGTAAAGGTTCGCCATTTATCTTTCAAGTTATCGGTAGCAAGTAGATTAGTCGAGTCCAACCACAATTCAAAAGTTCCATTCGTCGTTAGCATCAATTCAGCAGACTTAACACTACTGAAAAGCGTGTAGTCGGTTTTGCTGGTTAATGCATGAAATTGCTCGACAGTAAGCTCATAGGGGACAACACTAATGATAGTTTCAAGCTCGCGCTCTTCATCACACCAGCATTTGTGTGCCTTAGTGACTATATCAGTAGGGTTAGATTTGGTTGGTGCTGTGGTAATAACGTTATCCGTTTCTTCTCCACCTTCTCTTAAAGCAGTGGCGTTAGGTGTTTCTTGACCGGCAAATTTAAAATACTCAACAAAACTTTCTTTTGAAACCGCGTCTTTTTTAATAATCCCATAATCGGATTTACCAAAAGTGCCAATTTCAAATTCATGCCTATTTTTTTTCTCGTTGAATCTCTCAAATAAAACCACTTTTGTCGTGTTATCCGGCGCTTTGTAGTAATAAATATAACCCGCGCTTTCAAATGGTTGGTTGAGTGTTGTAATTAATTTTCCATTTAGTAATTCGTACATATTGTTATCCCTTTTCGAATTTGTCTTACTGACACTATTACAAATCGTTAACAAGAGTCCGACCCTTTATTAACGGGTGCGAATGTACCATAACTTGATGAAATATCTCTAGAAGTATTTAAAATATAGGAATAGCTGGATGTTGGGCTTTTCAGCCCAACCTATGGAGGGATTTTATTTAATTTTATTTGCGTTTTGGCAAAGCCACATATAACGAACCAGTGTGATTCAGATCATTGGCTTCAATACCAGCTCTATCACCTTCACCTTTATAACAATCAACATGTGCACCGACAATGGCACCACCCGTATCTTGTGCTACACACCATGAAGTCGATTTTTTGCAGTTATACAAAAAGTTCATGCCAATAGGTATAACACTGTGATCTGTTGCACAAGACGCATGAGGAGTTAAAGAAATATTATCAGAACCATAAGGTCCACCATCTTCTTTAGCAAAAAAGACATAGCTTTGATCCCGGTTTCTCAGGTCTGAAGCTGCCTCTTCGTTTGAGAGGTTATCTAAATATTGGCGAATTTGTTTCTCAGAAGCAGCACTTTGCTTAATTTGTTTTGACACATTACAACGCAATTTAGCTTCATCATGGCATTTAGGATCTTTCGCACAACGTTGAATGGTTTCAAGATTACCACCACAAGTAGGGTCCTGCGCGCACTGCACGATGCGACCCAACATAGTACGTGGTCTACCATTATAGCCGTCATAATTGATATGAAATAATTTACCATCAATAATCAAAGATCCCGAACCTTCAACCATCAAAAAAGCAGGATCATTAGGATCTTTAACATAGCCAATAACATGTTTTTGATCCAAAGCACCATGCTCTATCTCGTGTCTATCCGGTGCAACCGAGTAAGTGCCGTTAGCATTTTTCATACAAAATCCACGCGCAATTTTAGTCAGTGGATCAACTCCGCAAAGCGGCGTCTTCAGATGATATTGTTTACTTTCTAGAGCGACATTAACTACTCCGGGATTACCATAAATAGGATACTTAAAAGCACCGCTAGGCTTGCTGCGAGCCTCAACAGCGGCTGGCGCATAATAGGCAGTAAATTGAAACTGCCCCTTTTTAAATCCCGCATGATTCTCAGGCCAACCATCACTTTTATACCAGTCAAACTCACTTTTTATAGTAGATAAATACTTTTGAAAATCGCCACGCGCCGCCTTCGCAAAACCTAGCATTTTTTGATTAGTATGAAGACACCACTCCTGATTTTTAAAGGTCTGCCCCGCAATCCTCACAGTCCCCGATCGACCGCGTTTTTTACAATTTTCAATCTGATTATTTAAAGCAGTAATCACCTCATCCATATTACCCACAGGATTATCCAGTGGTAACTCCGCCGGAGAAATTCTATGAAATTTAAAGCGCAACACACCCGGCTCCTTCGCCGCCATTTTTTGACGAGTAGTAAAATCCGCATACCGTCTAATATCTAAACAACGCTGAATGGGATCAACAGGAAGCGCTGCCTGGGCGAAAATGCTAAACAACATTAAACCCATTATTAAAGATGATCTAAACATAGTTCCAGCCTATCAAAATAAATTAAAAGAGATTATATAGACAATTAGTAAAATCACTATCAAAAATTTCTTTAAGGCTATTTCACCAATTTTAATAGGCCCCGTTTTTAATCCAACTGCTCCGCTCCTTCACAGTCGCGGCTCGGTTTGCTCCGTGCACAACGAACCACTAGAACCACCCCAACCCCCGTACATCCGAGCCGCGACCGTCAGGGAGTGGAGCCTTTAATCCCAGTGCTCTAACTAGGTCTTAAGTTCCTGGCAAGATCTATAATCTAAAACTAAAGGTAATTTTCTAACCAATTGCGTTATACTAGCAAATAAAAAATAATCGCCAACTGACCTACCTAGGCAACGACATGATCAAGCTGCATGAAATTAAAACCCTATCCGCACTAGTACTCCCCCTAATGGCCGCCTTCCTAGCCCAAAAAGGAATGCAATTCATAGATACTCTAATGATGGGCTGGATAGGCCCCGAAGCACTAGCAGCCGGCGCACTAGGCACCTCTATCTTCTTAGTAACCCTAGTCTTCTGCATGGGCATCTTAAGCCTAGTAGGTGTCGGCATAGTTCGAGCTAAAGGAGCGAACAACAATCACGAAATCCAATCCGGCCTACTCCACGGCCAAATCCTTGCTCTACTACTATCCATACCCGCCATGCTAATTATCTGGCATTCTCCACGAATACTCACCCTCATCGGAGAAGACCCCAAAGTAATACACAACGTAGTCCTACTTCTTCACGGCATCGTATGGGGATTTCCCGGCTATCTCATGTTCCTCGTAATGCGCGAATTCATCTCAGCCTTTTCACTCACACGAGTAGTGATGTTCGTATCCCTAGGATCCATTCCCATTACTTTTACAGCAAACTACATTCTAATTTATGGACTCTTTGGTCTACCCCAACTAGGAGTTGCAGGCATAGGCTACGCCAGCGGACTCATCATGTGGCTTATGTTCGCAAGCCTCCTAATCTACAGCAAAAACCATAAGGACTTAAAACAATACTTTTCCTTTGAATCATTTAAACTCGAACCCCAAAATCTGCTCACAATGCTGTACCTAGGAATTCCCAGTGGAATTATCCTCGTTTTAGAAACTGGCTTGTTCCTCTTTGCAGCTATAGTCATGGGATACTTCGGAGTAGCGGCGCTTGCAGCACATCAAATTGCCATGCAATGCGCAAGTATTGCATATACCATACCCTTCGCACTCTCGATGTCAACGTCTATACAAGTAGGCTACGCCATCGGAGCAAAAGATCCTCATCAAGCCCAACGCAATGCGTATATTGGATTAGCAGTAGGAGTATTCTTGACTTTCCTCATTGCACTGATTTTTGTTTTTACTGCACCCTATCTTGCAAGTATTTTCTTAAAAGGCGATGAAACCGAGTATGAAACAATTAAACAATTGGCCACGACCTTTTTAATCCTTGCTGCCTTATTCCAATGCTTCGATGGCGTACAGTCCATAGCCGTGGGAGCACTCAGAGGATTAAAGGATACCCTAGTACCTATGATTTTATGCGTAGGTTGCTACTGGTTTATAGGTATAGGCGGTGGTTATTATTTTGCTTTCTATACCAGCGCAGGCCCTGCAGGAATATGGTACGGAATTACCATTGGACTGATTAGTATAGGGATAATTCTTACTTTACGACTAATTAATAGATTGCGTTATGAAATACAAAGTGAGACATAAAAATACATATTGATAGGTTTTTAATGTATTTTTATTGATCAGAAGCAGGCCTTGTGGTACAATATTTGCTCAAAACGCCCTCCAAGAGAATTAGGTGTTGTATGAGCAGACAGAAATTTGATAAGCAACCTGGGAATGTACGCCAAAATCCGTACTCTATCCCAAGTGAAGAATACGCAATAATGTGGGTTAGAAAGGCTCAGTCTTTAGCGACCAACAGTTATTTGGAACGAATAGATGCATGGGCTCAAGCCTGTCTTTTTTTTCAAAAAGCCGGATTGTTTAACCAGTTAGATGATGCTTGTATAGAAATAGCAGATATTATCGCAAATATGACTAACCACGACTTGGGGATAAAACTTAACGGACTAGATTCTAAAATGTACCTTCCTTGGTTGGAAAAAGCTGCAGAACGTCAATTCAGTTCAAGGCAATATGCGCAAAGCGCCCGTTATTACGACAAACTACGAGCCTTGTGCCCAGGTACAGATAATCGAGCCCGTCAACAACGCATTATCTATTCACAATCAGTAATTACCTGTTTAGAAAAATATGACAACAAAACAACTGCCCAATTAGAGAAATTAGCCTATCACTGCGAGCATCTTGGGAACGAATTGAAGATTTTAGGCGAATTCGACCGAGCGATATTTTATTTTCGCGAAAGTGGCTACAAATATCGACAACTCAATAGAGAACAATTTGGGAGAGAAACCCTTAAGTCAGCTGCAATGCTATGCCGGAATTTGGATAAACAAGCAGATGAACTAGACATTTTAATGTATCTTGCTGACTGGGACTATGAAAGGTCACCTGATAATCTGCAAACCGCAGAAATTAGCTCTCAAGTATCCAAATTACTACACATTCAAAATCCGCAAGCTAATGCAGTTAAAGTGTTCGAATACAGTTTAAGAGCAGCCAGTGTTTTCAAGGATCACCAAAACTTCGGCTCAGCGGTTGCTGAGTATTGGGTATGCGCACTACACACTAATGATCCAAAAGCTCGGCGTGAGTTCTACCATGAAATAATTCACAATACGTTACAATATACTAGCGTTAGCACAAATCTATGCAAAACAATTGTGGATCAAATTACACCGCTCGCTAGGGAAGAGCAAATTTACATTTTAGAGAATATGAGTGAATTACTAACAAGAATAGACCAGCAAGAACAGCAACTATATGTTCTATTAACCTTAGCTGCTCGCCTCGACAGTATGCAAAACGCAAAAGCCTATACCATATTTTCCAAAGCAGCGAGTCTTGCGCAAAGAATGAATCAGCTGGATCTCTCGGGGAGTACTTTCATCGATGCTGCTTTAAGTGCTGCTAAAAGTGAACCCAATTTAGTTATTGCGAAACACAAATACCGTGATGCCTTAGGTAAAGCACTAGTAGTGCTGAATAGAATTCGTCCTCAGCCTTATGGCGAAATTGCTTATACCTATGAATTACTTGCCATGCGATTCAGTAATGATTTAATGGAAAAGCGACACAATTATCATCTTGCTTCTCTTAACTATTATAAAAACGGTAATATAGAGAAAGCCTTGGAGACAATGAGGGTTGTGGTACAACTAGCCTTCAGGCTCAATCTACCAAGAGAGCATATAGAACGGTTCAATAATGAACTAAGAAGGCTAGAAGAAGATGCACTTGCACTGGCGGCAGATGAGGCACTGTATGCTAGCACTCCACCTCCAACCTTCTATGTGCAAGATTTTAATGGCTATACCCGCTAGTAGTGTGTGAGTTTATAGAGTTAACGGATTAAATTTAAAAACTCGCCACGGCAGCTTGGATTATTACGCATCTCGCCCAACATAACTGATGTGGTCATTACTGAGTTTTGTTTCTCAACACCGCGCATCATCATACAAAGGTGCTTGGCTTCTATAACTACTGAAACTCCACGCGCTCCAGTGATATTTTCAATGCAATGCGCAATCTCACCAGTCAGTCGTTCTTGAATTTGTAAGCGACGCGCATAAAAATCAACTATACGTGCGATTTTAGACAAGCCTATGACTTTACCATTGGGTAAATAACCGACATGGCATTTGCCAAGGAAAGGTAAAAGGTGATGCTCGCACATGGAATACAGTTCGATGTCCTTAACTATGACCATTTCACTCATGTCTGAATCAAATAGAGCACCGTTTATGATGTCATCAAGGCTTTCAGTGTACCCTTTAGTGAGATATTTCATCGCATTAGCAGCGCGAGCTGGTGTATCAACCAACCCTTCACGGGTAACGTCTTCGCCAATTTCTTTCAGTAGCTTTGTATACAGTTGTTCCATTGCAGAATCCTAACCTGGAGGCCATGTCATTTGACGGCCGCCGAGTAAATGTAAATGAATGTGGTAAACTTCCTGCCCGCCACCTGAATTAATATTAAATATTAATCGGTACCCATCCTCGCTAAGCCCTTCAGCTTGCGCTAATTTTTTTGCCCTTAAAATCATAGATCCAAGCAGCTGTTCATCCTGGTCATTACAATCATTGATAGTGGCAATATGGCGTTTAGGTATCACTAATAAATGTGTCGGGGCCTGCGGATTGATATCGCGAAAGGCCATTAGCTCATCGTCCTCAAAGACCACGGTTGCCGGTATCTCTGCTTGAGCAATTTTACAAAACAAACAATTCATAAGTTATCCTTCAACTAAATCATTCTCAAAACGATTGAATTGGCAAAAAGCATCGGTCAAAGGGTCTATTATACATTGCCTTTAATAGATTGCGACAGCTTGTCTTTGCCTTTTGACAAGATTTTTCGCATAATACCCCTTTTTATTAGTGTAAGGGTGCATAAATGAGTTTAATGGAAATTAAGACAGGGCGTGATGTTCCTAATGAAATCAACGTTATTATTGAAATTCCCATGCATGGCGAGCCAGTAAAGTATGAAGTGGATAAAGCAACTGGTGCCTTGTTTGTTGATAGATTTATGGCAACTGCGATGTTTTACCCAACTAATTACGGTTATATTCCCAATACTCTGTCAGAAGATGGCGATCCTGTTGATGTTCTCGTAGTTACTCCAGTTCCTCTAATCAGTGGTGTGGTAATCCCTTGCCGTGTTGTAGGTATGTTGAAAATGACTGATGAGGCAGGTGTTGATGCGAAGTTACTAGCCGTACCAACAACAAAGTTAAGTAAAATGTACAAATCTGTACAATCGTATACAGATTTACCTCAATATTTACTACAGTCTCTTGAGCATTTTTTCAATCATTATAAAGATTTGGAAGAAGGCAAATGGGTCAAGATAGACGGTTGGGTTGGTGCTGAAGAAGCTCGTCAAGAAATTATGTCTAGTATCGAGCGGTTTAATCAGAGCGAAAAATAAGGTGCTATACAGCAGTTAGCACCCTATGATAACTTATTTATAGCGTATAGCTTAAGGAAACCCCGTGCATCTGCCCCTTTCAACCTTGTTGATTGTGTTAGTATTTTTGGTTTTATTTGCTGCTTTTTTTTCAAGCTCAGAAATAGGCATGATGTCTATTAACAGGTATAAACTGAGGCACTTGGTAAAAAAGAATAATAAGCAGGCTATTCGTGTCAATCAAATGTTGTCACGACCAGACCGGTTGTTAAGTGTCGTATTGATAGGGAATACCTTAGCCAATATTGTTGCATCAACCATAGCTACCTTAATAGGGCAAAGATTATATGGAGATACCGGGGTTGCCGTTGCAACTATCCTACTTACCATTGTTATTTTGGTTTTCGGCGAAATGACACCGAAAACATTGGCAGCTATTTATCCGCAGCAAGTTGCCTTTATGACTTCCCTTCCGTTAAAAATATTGCAATGGATTTTTGCACCTTTAGTACAAACCATTAGTATTACTTCCAATGCAATTTTGCGATTATTTGGAATCTCGATAGATAAAATCCAAAAAGAAGCCTTAACGGGCGAGGAATTACGTTCAGTAGTACACGAAGCTGGTGGATTGATGCCCGTCGAGCATAAGAGCATGTTAATTAGTCTATTGGACTTAGAGCAAGCTACCGTTGAAGACATTATGGTACCTAAATCGGATATCGTAGGCATAGATTTAGATCAACCCTGGTTGCAAATCATGGAGCAATTAGAGACAGCTCAGCATACCCGATTACCAATATATAAAGGTTCCATCGATAATTTAGAAGGAATGATTCATGCGCGCAATTTGTTAAATTTAGCGCTTGAAGACAAACTAGATTTGGCCAGTTTAAAAGCTTCTGCAGATGCGCCTTATTATATTCCTGAAGCAACACCACTCAATGTGCAAATCTTGAATTTCAGGAAAGTGAAAAAACGCAGCTGTTTTGTTGTTGACGAATACGGTGACATTCAAGGGTTGGTAACAATGGAAGATATCCTTGAAGAAATTGTTGGAGAATTTACAACGGATATCGCAGATCTGAGCCGTGATATTACTCCCCAAGATGATGGCTGGGTAATTGTAGATGCAAGTCTCACCGTAAGGAATTTAAATAGGATGATGAGCTGGTATTTACCCTTAATCGGTCCTAGGACCTTAAGCGGCCTGATTATTGAGTATTTGGGGTATATACCACCTGCTGAATCCTGTTTAACGATAGATCATTACCGTATTGAGATTTTGAAAGTTAGTGATAATACTATCAAGGGTGTAAAAATGATCAAATTAGCAAAGAAGAAAAAATAACGTTTAATTTTCAGGTTTCTTGCTCTAACATCGAAAAAACTTTGGGGGTGAACATGTACCCACCATTGCGTACCGTTTTAATCAGTAAAGGTTTTTTGGCATCCACTTCAATTTTTTGGCGTAGGCGACTAATTTGTACGTCTATGCGTCGATCAAAGGGATGTAACTCGCTGCTTTTGGTTAGTTGAAGTAGTAATTCTCGATCTAAAACTTGCTGCGGTTGCTGCACAAATATTAATAACAATTCGTATTCACCTGCACTTAATAGCTGTTCCTTATCGTTACTATCAAAAAGCTGCCTTGATGCAGGATTTAGATGCCAATTAGCAAATCGGAAGACTTCTTTGCATGAATAAAACTGCTCTCCACCTTGTAGTACTCGCCGACTTATTGCCGAAATTCTTGCGTGAAGTTCTCGGGGATTTAGGGGTTTCACTAGGAAATCATCTGCACCTGCATCGAGAACGGTGATACAGATATCTTCGTCAGTTTGTTCATTGATAATAATTATAGGGATGGGATAGGTTGTAAAGAGGCGTTGTATCTCATGTAGATTTTTTTTTATAAATGACCAATGTATAAGAATTGCATGAGGCAATTTACTTAAAAAAGAAATAGGATTCAAAGTAGTTTGCTGATCAATGCGTAAACTATATTGAGCAAAGTAATCTTCGAGCTCTTTATTGATAGGTTCTTGATCGATAACGAGCAAATAATTGCGGTTGGGCATTAATTCGCTCCTTGGGTTAGGCAATTAGTGCTTTAATTTTGGCAAGTTTACTCTTTTCTTGCAAGTTTGTGTTGATTTTATTTCTAAAAGAGGCGGATTTATTCGCAGATAGACGGTATTTTAAAAAAATAAACTTGGGGGTAATTCCTTTTCGGTGTTATTGTAAAAGAAGTGCAGGACAGTGTTTAGACGTCACGATGCTGCTTTGGGAGTTAGGGATGACTCAAAATACACCAGTTGGTCCGCATTGGTTTGTTACGGATGAAAACCGAGCCAAGGCGCAAATTAAGTACGAACTCAATCATTTGGAGAGTCGTCTCACCAAATATTTAGTCGCGCATCCGGATCAGGAGCAATGCCCGGATGAAGTCATTTCTTTAAGTGAAAGACTAGCCTCACTCTATTTAGATTATCTCAAGCTTCTGAGTGGTAATAAAATTCCCGGCTTTGATCCTGCAACGGTTGATTGCAGTTTGATTTGGTCCGAACGCATTTACAAAATTGAAGCTCTAAAACTGCATCTCACGAAGATTACCGATGAGCAAGAGAAATTAGTTACGCTCAGTAAAATTGCCTCTTTGTACCAGCAGTTTAATTCGCACAATACTCAGTTTACAGAAACATCTAGCAAAGTGGTTATACCACCACAAAGACCAGTCTGTGAATTACAAGTTTTGTTTCAAAAAGACAATCTCAAATTGTGGTTGAATAGCCTGGTTAATTTCTGGAATCATTATGAAATCCATCGGCTGGATCTTTCAATTCTTTTTCGTGAATGGGAATTGAAACAGCAACAAGTGGCGCTTAATTTTTTTTCGAATCCAGATTTGGTCAATTTGGTAAATACTATTTTCTTTTATAAATTATACCCGGATAAATTATTTAATGTTTTGATCCATCCGGAGAAGTTAGTGTCCGTGCGTATGCGATTAGGTGTCATTCATCATTTTATCGAAAAGTTGCAACAGCAATTATACAGTTCGGCAAAGCAGCATGGATTGAAAACTGGAGTCGATTATTTATTTCATGGTGATGAATTACCGCAAGGAATAATGATTGAAGACTATGGGGATTTTAGACAGACGATACAAGCAGCTGTTAAACAGGTGAAAATTCATTTTACCCCTGAAAATGAACAGCAAATAATGTTAGACAGACTCCATGATTTAGGACTTGCGTATAAGTTTTGGTTTAATCCTAATCGGCTTATAGATGCGGTAATGGTTTTGCAACAACGTTTGGTAAAAGTCAAATCAACAGAGGCATCGAATTTATTAGTTTTTCACGAAGCAATGGTAGTTTTGTATAGTCAACTGACAACCACAGAATGTTTAAATTTATACGGGTATTTTGCTAATAATGACAGTCGTTATTTACTATATACTCTGTTCACTATTCTACAAGGTAATAGCATTGATTGGTTGGGCGATTTAAGAACCGAGGAACTAGGAGCAATCAAAGCGGTGTTCAATGCACTGCAAACAGTGATGGAAGCCTTAAGAATTGCTTTAAAAAGCCGTCATGTCAGTACTGAGCCTTATATTTACGATTTAGCGAAGGAGTACATTAAAGCAGGACGACGTAACCGTGAGGCTGTTTTTAGAATCATTGCCATTTATAGCCGCGACTCATTAGCAACAAATGAAAGAGTTGAACAGTTATTCAGTTTTGTAGAAGAGAGCAATTAGGATTAAATGTACCTTGCTATTGAATATTATTACCATAGAAAGACTTTAGTTTTTGCAATAATCCAATAGCGGGTGTTCTGTTGGAAAAGTTATCGTTTAAATCATCGGTCCATTCTCCAGTTACCAGGTTTTGGATAACAGGAATAGATCTTTTTTCATCAGGGTAAATGGCAAGTATCCAATCTCCGCTGATAACTCCATAGAGTTTTTGTTTCGCAATGATCTTGAGTCCACGAGGTGTTATTTGCAGCTCCTCAGTTTCGAGATTGACTGTATACAATTCTTTACCAATGGAAAGAGCTTTTTCTTTGGAGATAATCTGATTTGGGAACATGCCACTTTCTATAAAAAAATCTCGCGGCGGAAGCAAATGCGTAGGATCTTTGATGGTATTGAGCAAAGAAATTCCATCAAAATGTGAGGGTAATGGCAAGTTAAGAAAAGATAAAATAGTTGGGGCAAGATCGATTAAAGCGACTCGACTGTTAATTTCACCGGCTGTTGTGATTTTTTGTCCATTGGCGAAAATAGAAACAGCTAAAATACTGTGGTATTGTTTAGGGCTTAAAATATCAGATCCATGCCCCGCACTTTTATTGAGCTCGGTTGCGGTATGCTGTTTGAAGTAAGCAGACAATTTGCTGGGTTGTTTGCCTTGATAATTCTGAAGGTTAGTCTGCCGTGAATTAGGGTAATACAGAGCCTCTCCATGATCACTTAGAATGATTAGCAGGCAATTTTTAAGATAACCTTTTTTTTCTAGCACCTGATAAAAAGCACTGAATTGTTTATCAACTTTCTCTAAAGCACTTTGATAAAGAGAGTCTCGCTTTTCTATACTAAACTCGTTATTAACTTCTTCCGGATTGGATTCAGCCCATGCGTAAGGCCAGTGTGGCAATGTAAAGTGTACGGCTAGAAACAAGGGTTTTTTAGGATGAATTTTTGCAAGATTTTGAATCAAAAGTTCATTAAAGGTTTCTGGATAATAGGAAAAAAAACTTGCGCGGTTACTGTAATTATAGGGAAAGGGCCTAGAAGCTATGCGAAAATTAATCAGCAAATTTCCCAGTGGAAAATCATTATAAGAACCTAAAATAACATCATTAACACCAAGCTTTGGACCTATAATCCTTGTAAAGCCAAAATCACTATCAATGCTATTAAAACGCCGATCGTCTGTCGCATAAATTGAAGTATATCCATGCTGATTAAGTTGCCAGATGATACTGGCTTTACTATTCACATCTAGTTTCGACACTAAATTTTCTTCGGCGTGGTGATGTTTTACATATTGCCCAGTTAATATAGAGCACCAGGCGGGGTAGGTGCGTGCTAAGGGACTGATCGCTTTGGTAAACTGGGTACTTTGTTGCAGGAGTTTAGATAGAAATGGCATGTTATTTTTATTGACGCTTTCAGGACTTAAGGAATCTATCCCTAATACGATGATATTTGGTTCGGAAAGGACTTGTTGATTTTTGAGCTTGGTGGCCTCCGGGCTCAGATAGCCCAAAAAAAAGATAATTACACAAGCCGACAGTATCAAGGTGAATCGTATGTGATACAACAGACTATTTACGAATAATAATCCTAGGCTAGCGATTGAAAGTATCAATAGACTAACGATTAGCCATTCTGGCAGAGGTGAAACTAACTTGCTAAAGAGACTCAGTGGAAAATAATAACAATTGGCAGACAGCACAGCACAAATTGTCAGTGACCAAATGATCACAAGCCATTGCTCATCTGAAAAATAATGCCACCGTCTTTTTACGATACTAATTAACAGAAAAGTTTGTAGACTTGCTAAAACAAGGTACAGACATATTTGTACGCCGAGAGTCGTAGCTAATTCCCAGTATACGTTCCAAGGTAATGTAATCAAACTAGCAAAATTACCTGTTTGCGAGTAGATATAGGCCAACTGCAAACAAAAAAAACTAAGATTAAATAATATGAACTGAACTAGAAATGCACGGCTTCGAAGGAGCGTACTCATGAATCGTTGGAAACAGGGCTGTTAATATGCCAGTTGTAGGTATAGCTATCAACAGAATTGATATGTTTCAACTGACTCAGTAAAGGTTCCTTCGCAAATTGCAATAAGTGCTTTATGACATAGGACTTAGTACCACCAAAATCCTCTTGATACCAATCATAGAGTTTCGAGATTATTAACTTTCCTTCAATAACTTGAACTCCACGAAGGGAATTCACATAAGCTGATGTTGCTTCGTTTAGCTGCTGCTCAAGGATAGGGCCTTGGTAGGCTTGTCGACTAAGATTGGGGGCGCCAATAGTGGCGTTGTTTATGGTGTATTGTGTGCGTGGGTCATTCCAAATTGGGCGAATAATACGATTGTTTATTTCATCCAGCGACAGAGGCGTATTTTGGATCGTGATAAGCATTGCACCCCATGGACCTACGCTGAATAGCCCAGGAGATACATTAACTTCTTGTATACTGGCCACCGGGTAATAACTAGCTACGGTTTGCACTGTTAAAGCATTATAAATATTAATCCAATAAGCTAGTTGCTCATTACGATTGTAGTTGGCAATTTTAATCTTGGACATTTGATTAAGGTAAGTAGTCAATTTTGCACAATCATCGGTATTAATATGAGCATAATCTACTAAATTGATTCCTTCTTCATTAGTGATGACATGCAGCTGTAGAAAGTCATTCCATAACTTATGAGAGATTACTTTTTTAGAAAGAGGGTTATTAGCTTCCCATATTGGCCATAAGCTTTTTTGGTAGGAAGCGTAGGCAAGGCTTGAAACTAATGAAAAGATGAAAATCAAAGCTAGGCTTTTAAATTTACTCATTTGTGGATTGATATCACTATGCATTGATTGCGGCCCTATTACGCAGTGCATTACCAATAGTTGTTCCATCCAAAAACTCTAATTCGCCACCAGAGGGTATACCATGGGCAAGTTGGCTGATGTGAATGGGTTGATCGCTTAGTAATTGATGTATAAAGTGGACCGTAGTTTGCCCCTCTATGCTGGGACTCAGGGCTATGATCACTTCTTTAATATTTTCTTCAATGATTAGGTTTTTAAGTCTTGGTAACCCAATATCTTCTGGGCCTAAACCATCTAAAGGGGATATTTTCCCCATTAAAACGAAATATTTACCGTGAAAATAGTTACTTTGTTCAATGGCAGAAACGTCAGCGGGGCTTTCAACTACGCATAGCACTGAAGCATCTCTATCTGGGTTTTTACACAGGAAGCATAGGTCAAGTTCAGTATAATTATTGCAACGCTGGCAATGCTGAATGTTATTCATTGCTTGTTCTAAACAAGCAGCGAGGTTTAAACCTCGCTGTCTTTGGTGTTGAAGTAGGTGAAAGACCATACGCTGTGCGGATTTGGGTCCTACGCCAGGCAGACAACGTAGCGCTTCTACTAGGCGGTTTAGAGTGTCCATAGCTAAATTTATCCTTTATCACCTTCGCCCATTAGATCAGTAGGGATGTTAAGGCCTGCTGTTAATTGGCTGATTTTCTCTTTTGATACTTTTTCAATTTTACGCACAGCGTCGTTGATGGCGGCAGCTACTAAATCTTGCACCATTTCAACATCTTCATCCATTAAAGTAGGTTTAATTTTTACTTCGGTTACGTCATGTCGGCCATTCATTTTGACAACCACCATACCGCCTCCTGACTCGCCACTAACTACGAGTTGGCTTAACTGTTGTTGCGCTTCTTGCATACGTTGCTGCATTTTTTGCGCTTCTTTCATTAAATTGCCAAGATTTTGATTGATGTCCATTTTACGGCCTCTTTCTTTAGGTTAGTACTACTATTATATGTCATCTTTTAGCGGGACAATAGAATTTTTGACCAATTCTGCTGAAAATTCCTGCTGCAGTTGTTGAAATAAAGGGTCATTATGTAGGGCAAGTTCAGCATTTTGTTGTTTTTTTTGTGTTGCTTTCTCTTTTTGCTGTGCGGGAGAAGATTGCACAGAAACATCGCTGTTTAGAATGACTTTTACAGGGTTTTGATAGTATTCACCTAACGCTGTTTCAATACGGGTTAATACGCTGGGAGTAAATAAGGATTGGTGTCCTTTCTCCACACGCAGGTGTATTTCACGCCCTTCTTTCGCGATAAACTCAGCATTCTCTATGGCGTTTAAGGCAAAACCGGTCAATTTTAGCAGTTTGATGATGCTTGACCACTCGAGGTCAGGGTTATTGACCACTGGTTCCTGGTGTGGCACTTCCTCTATGTGAGCCGGTATTAATACAGCGGTAAGTGCTTGTTCAGGAATTGCAGCGGTTGCAGCTTCAACAATAGCTACTTTGGGGGGTGCTGCGTCTATTACAGGAACTACAGGAACTGTGCTAGTTTTCTTTTCCGCGGTGACTAAGGGCGGTGTTACTGCAGTCGTTGCGGGTCTAAATAATAACATTCGTAACATAGCCATGCTAAAACCAATAGCCAAAGTCGGTGCAAGGTGAATCTCTTCGCGGCTTTTCAGTGCGATTTGGTAAAACAATTGCAGATCTTCACCAGTAAACAGTTTGGCAAGTCGTTTAATCTCACTGCTAGGGCTGATTAGAGGATTGTTATCACCAATGTTTTGATAGACTGTCATTTGATGCAAATGATTCAGAAGTTCATCAAGTACATAGTGAAAATGCCCACCTTCGCTGGTGATTTGATGGTTAATATGCAGTAAATTAGCAGCGTTTTGTTCAGCAAGCGCTTGCAGTAGCTGTATAGCGTAGTCTTGTTGCGTATAACCTAAGATCATCTTCACATCGCTAGCAAGTAACTTGCTATCACAACTAGTGATGGCCTGATCAAGCAAACTTAAAGCGTCACGCATACTGCCACGGGCAGCCTTAGCAAGAATATCTAGGGCTTCGCTTTCACATTCTAATTGTTCATCGTTTAGGATGAGCTGAAGATGTTGACTAATAAGCTCAGGTGCCAAATGTTTGAGATTGAACTGCAAGCAGCGCGACAAAACAGTGACCGGTAATTTTTGCGGGTCAGTTGTTGCTAAAATGAATTTAACATGCGCCGGCGGTTCTTCAAGGGTTTTTAGAAGGGCATTAAAACTATGCTGAGAGAGCATGTGCACTTCGTCAATTAGGTAAATCTTAAATCTACCACCTGCGGGAGCGTACTGCACGTTATCAAGTAAATCGCGGGTATCTTCCACACGGGTTTTAGAGGCACCATCTATCTCTATAAGATCTATAAATCGACCTTGTTCGATAGCAGTACAGGCATCACAAGTGAGACAGGGCTCAGAACTGATCCCTTGTTCGCAATTAAGCGCTTTAGCTAAAATACGAGCAACGCTGGTTTTTCCCACGCCGCGTGTGCCAGTGAACAAATAGGCATGATGCAACCGTTGTTGGTTTAGCGCATTAATTAATGCTTTATTAATGTGCTCTTGTCCAACCAGTTGAGAAAAGGTACGTGGTCGCCATTTACGGGCAAGTGCCAGATAGCTCATACATGTTTTCGCATTTGGGTGGCAGCTCTAAGAGCTGCACCTCGGCGCCCGAATCAATCGTTACCGCTGCTCCCTTCCGGGCCTGACGGGGTTCACAATCTATCGTCGCGAGGGAACCAATAGAGCCACCATAGTTGAATAGCGAAGAGTAACAAAAAAATAAGGGGATGGCCAGTCTTGATCTGATTTTTTATCTGAACTAATTGGGCAATTGAATTAAATGGGTAGAAGATTTTTTTTCTGCCACGAGTAAATAAAGCAATAAAGGTATTTCAAGGTAGGCATGGAAAAGGGCAACAATTCCATAGATTGGTTTAGTCTGTTTAAAAAATACAAGGAATAAGAAACCAATCAGCGCAAATAGAAAAATCTGACATTTGTTGATAACTATAGGTGAGGATGAGAGTTTGGGTAATACTCTTAGAACACAATAATAATGTATCAACTGTAAATAAACTGCTGCGGCAAAAAAAGCAAAATTCAAAGCAGTCAGTTTCGGTAAAAGAAGATAATGAGACAAATAGACACTAGATTGAGCAGGCAGAAAAAAGTAGGGATCTATAGTATGATTAAGCGCTAAAATGAAAACTAGTAGCGGATTTACCAAAAACATTACCCATGCCTTACCCGCGCATTTTTGCAGATGTAGAAATCCCCATGGTGTTAGGTTGTGTAGAAAGGCCAAACAGAATAACAAAATATAGGGATTGCAAAGAAAGCCCAGACAGAATAATACTAGCAAAATTGCTACTGAGAGGCGGGCGGTAAAGTACAAGCTACCTAGTAGCAAAGAAACTAAGATGGTTATTTCAATTGCCAACATATTAGGAATAGGTGTAATTAAATTCAGCGACCTAACCAAAACTAAGATCAGTAGTAAACCCATTATTAAGATCAGAAATTGGAAAGGTATTTTTTCGCTTAGGTTTTTGCGAATGTAAGCTAGTTCAAAAGCTACATGTGCAAACCCAAAAAAACTGATCGATATCAAATAGGAGCTCAGTGGAAAAATGGATGCAGCGATAATGAAGATGGTAATGGCAGTTGGGTTAACTGTAATATTTGAGTTATTGGCATTTGTCTTGTTTATCAAAAGAAAAGTACCTAAAGCAGAACGTAAATTATGGGTGGCTTGTATTATAGGGTTAAATCTTTTTACTAATCCACTAGCACAAGTAGTCTATTACAACCTAGCCCATTTGATGACAGATCTGTGGGGTTGGTTAAGTACGGAATTCATCGTTATCATAACTGAAGCCTTGTTAATTCATTGGGTTATGCAGGTACGTGTAAAATCATCATTTGTTTATTCGGTTATTTTAAATAGCACATCAATTCTACTTGGAGAATTAATAACATGGGTTTTATAAGAATAGTGTTGTCTTTATTATGCCTTTTGTCTGCAGTCAGAGGTTATGCGGATATATTAGTTGAACCAAACACTCAAATAGCCTCTGCTGGTTTTTTTAGCGAGAATGCTTCTGTGCTTTGGATTGCTGTTGGTCTTGGTATAATTATTTTGCTAATAGTTGCATTTTTAATGCGTAAAAAGTAAATATGCCCACAAATTGATCCTGGTGCTTCTTTATTGTATATTTCCTGCGGAAAAATAATAATAATAAAATCCGGAGAACAGGATCGTGCTAACCAATAACAAGTTACGTGCAAAAAAAATGATGCAGTTTTTAACGGCTAAGAATTTTGATACTAGTGGGTTTACAATTTCTAGTATTGAAGGCTTATTCAGTTTTAAATTTGATGAGACTGCTAAAGCTGAACAATTCGCCAGCCAAATAAATGCTTTAGTAGGTGATGAAGGTAGTAATTCGGTTATCGGGTCTATCACGCTCGCGTCTATTTTAGACAAGGAATTACAAGAGGCTACTTGTGCTGATAAGAAACAAGAAGCTTTTCATCTATCGGCTTGCAAAGAAATTTTAAGAATCATTAAAACCACTCATGCAGAATTTATATTTTCTGATGAATTAGGGCAATTGGAAGTAACCCTACCCAATCCAGCTTATGGGGTATTATTAAAGTTACTAACTTATCCCAATATGCAATTCACAGAGGAAGGTAAGTTAGTAATTAACATTAGAAATCACATAACTGCAACGCATTCCGTTGTTCGATTGGATGGTTTAGATGCACAGCAAGCCCCTCTGATTTTTTTAAATGCAAAGGCATTAGAAGCAAAAAAAATGTTTTATGTAACTAATGAATTAGCGAGCGGTAAAATAGAAGTTAAACCTTTCTTTTTTGTCCCAGCACAACTTCAACCACCTAAGTATCATTTTGTGATAGACCTTAGCAGTAGCATGGCAAATGAATTAAATGCACTACGCAGTAATATAAAGAAACTATCCAAAGCCCTTTTCCAAATACAACCTGCAGCCCAAATTAGGATTACTACCTTTAATAGACAAATTAAAGAATTAGGTACTTTCAGTGCAAATGAGTATGAAAATATGATTACCGCTGTAGATGGTATGTCAACAGTTGGTAAGACAGTATTATACAAAGCTACCCTGAAAGCTATTGAACAAGCATTAGAAAGTGCAGGGCAGACCAATGTATTGATATTTACAGATTGTGAAAATAAAGCTGATGATGGTGCTGAGGCAGAACTTAAAGCCTTGATTGCTAAAATAGGCAGCGAACCTAGCCATGATTCAATAAGGACTAAGATTCTTGTATTAAGCTGTAAGGTTCAGCAAAGTAAGTTAATGCAGAGTGTAGCGAAAACATTTCATAGTGAAATTATTGTTGTAGATAACTCAGATATATTAGGAACAGACGATGAAGCGGTAATAGAATGGTCTGCTTCTAGACGCCTATTTGTTCCACACGTACTTGTAACTAATAATTCCGGTAAAAATGAATCACATCAGGCGCTTTTAGCATTAGAACAATCCGGACAGTTAGAAGAATTGCCTACAGAAATCTGTGAGCCAGGAGATACTGTAAGTGTAACTATTAAGGATGGCGAGGGAGAGATAGTCAAAGAGAGTACAATAACTGTAAGTGCAGCTAAACCAAATCAAGCTTATTTAGATCAAAGACGTTCAGACGTGGATGCAATCCTTGCGATAGGTATCAGTAAAACGAAGCAATCAGAAACAATAACTAGTTCAGGGACTGCATTGACTAATAATGGTCCAAATTAAGAGGTATAAATTAGGCCTGCAGACCAACGCAGGCCGTATTTGCAACACATAGACTCTACATTCGCAATTATTTTAAAAAAAACGCAAAAAGTGTTTGACACTGTTGGCGAAATCAGTAGAATACGCAACACGCCTTCGGGGCAGATTCATTAAGAAGAAGAGAAGACAAACTGTGTGGGCGCTTTGAAGAAATTTGAGTGCTTAGAAAGA
>Ga0209174_10000016_pt1 | contig 152828 bp, 144 predicted proteins | sample JI91814BDNA_FD_187505 | JGI IMG/M metagenome (GOLD analysis project Ga0209174, IMG submission 187505) | Wastewater effluent complex algal communities from Wisconsin, to seasonally profile nutrient transformation and Carbon sequestration -... | ecosystem: Engineered > WWTP > Effluent > Algae...
ACTGTTTGACCAGATTCCTGGATACTGCGGTCAAGCCGCGGTACGTCGGAAAACGTTAAGTAAGTGCCATTCGGGTCATGCCCCAACCTACGACGAGCTGTAATACGGGTTTCATTAATTTTATGCTTTTTGAAGTGACTCAATAACAGCACCTAAAAATCTGGTTGCCTCGCCACCAGTAACAGCACGATGGTCGAAGCTGATGGATAAAGGCAATAAATTATGCGCCTCAACATCACCCTGATCATTAGCAACAACGCCCTTATACAAACGACCTACGGCAATAATAGCCACCATAGGCGGGACAATTATAGGACTTGCAAACTTACCTGCAAACTTACCAAAATTCGATAAAGTTATCGTGGCACCTTTTAGTTTGTCAGCAGTGATTGAACGATTTGCAACGTCTTTCTTGAATTCATTAATGGTTTTACGCAAATCAGCATCAGAGTGTTTACCAGCATCATGAATTACAGGTACAAAAAGACCCTCATCATTATCCATCGCAAGACCTAAATGGACTTGCTCAAAACATTGACGTGCACTATGTTTGGTATCAAACCACGCGTTCAAAGCCGGCTCTACTTTAGCGGCTTCAATGATAGCTTTTATCAAACGTACAGTAATGTCAGTGCCAGCTTTCCAATTTTGAATATCTGCTTCGTCAAAAATGCTTACAGGAACTACTTCATTATGGGACTGCACCATACTATTTAACATAGCACGTCTAACGCCACGTAAAGGTTCAAAACCTGCTGGTGGTTGTGCATTATGATCAGCCTTCGCTTGTACATCAGCTAGGGTGATAACCCCATGATCACCACTACCTTTTAGGGTTGCTAAGTCAATATTCAATTTCTTCGCTAACATACGTACAGCAGGTGTTGCTTTAACCCTTTGTCGTGTATTAGCCTGAGTACCTATACTAAAATTGTCTTCTGATATATCAGTGCTTTCTTCTAAATTACCTACAACGGTTCCTTTATCTGCAGGCTTTGCACTGGTAGATTCGAAGGCAACAAGAGGTTCCCCGGTTTTAATTACATGGCCAGTTGCACCGAATAATTTAGCAATTGTACCGCTTTGAGGACAAGGAACATCCACTACAGCTTTAGCAGTTTCCATTGAGACTAGGGGTTGATCAGTCGTTACAACATCACCCACTTTAACAAACCACTCATGAATTTCAGCATCAGGCAGTCCTTCACCTAGGTCAGGAAGATTGAATATATTCATTATTACTCCATTATGCTCATAACACTATTTTTAATACGTGCAACACTAGGTATGTATTGCTTTTCTAGTTGGAAGTAGGGCATTACCGTATCATAGCCTGTAACCCTTTGCACAGGGGCCAGCAGATCTGCCATGCAATTTTCCATAATTTGAGCGGATATTTCAGCACCAACACCACAGGTTTTTGCGCCTTCATGAACAATGACACAACGTCCTGTTTTTTCTACAGACGCAAGGATAGTTTCTATGTCTAAAGGTTTGATGGTTGCAATATCAATTACTTCACATGCTATGCCTTCGTCAGCTAATTGTTTGGCCGCTTGCTGTGTTTCATGAATGCTAGCACCCCAACTTATTAATGTGACATCATCGCCTTGTTGCAAGGTAAAACATTTACCTATTGGTAAGGCAATACCATCATCAGGTACCGGTTGTTTGACTAATCGGTAGATTCTTTTCGGTTCGAGAAAAATGACAGGGTCAGGATTTCTGATTGCAGCCAGTAATAAGCCATACGCTCTTTTGGGTGAAGAAGGAATTACAACTTGCAATCCTGGAATATGAGCAAAAAGTGCTTCAGTACTTTCGGAATGATGCTCCGGAGCTCGAATACCACCACCAAAAGGTGCACGATAGACAATGGGGCAATGCAACCGTCCACGAGTACGATTACGCATGCGGGCTGCATGGCAAATAATCTGGTTCAACCCGGGGTAGATAAAACCCATAAATTGAAATTCAGCAACCGGTTTTAATCCCTGAACAGACATACCAACTGCTAAACCGGCAATCATTGATTCAGCCAGCGGTGTATCAAATACTCTTTTCTCACCAAAGCGTTCCTGTAAACCAACAGTTGCTCTAAATACACCACCGTTTTTACCAACGTCCTCACCAAAAACAACGACATTGTCATCTTGCGCTAATTCGTAGGCTAAAGCCTGAGTTACCGCTTCAATTAAAGTAATATCAGGCATTTCCCGCTTCCTCCATGGCTATTGCACGTTGCTCGACCAAGTATTCAGGGAGCTCTGCATAGTGGTAATCAAATATACTAGTAACAGGTTGCGGGGTCGCATTTAGGTATTCATCTACTGCGCTTTCAACTTCCTTGGCACAATGCACGACTAGCTCTTCTTCCTCTTGGGCTGTCCACAGATTTTGTTGTACTAAAAAGTTTTTGAAACGAGAAATTGGCTCTTTAGGTTTTGCCAGCTCAACATCTTGGGATGGTTGATAACGTGTAGCATCGTCCGCTGTCGTGTGGTCACACAACCGGAAAGTCAATGCTTCGATTAAAGTTGGTCCTTCACCACGACGTGCTTTGTCAATAGCATCACCTATCACTTGACGGGTAGCAAGAATGTCATTGCCATCGACTTGTTTCCCTTCAAACCCAGCTGCTATTGCCTTCTGTGCGATAGTTTCAGTGCTAGTTTGTTTTTCACGAGGTACTGAAATAGCCCATTGGTTATTATTGACTACAAAAACTACCGGTAAATTCCATGCACCAGCAACATTCATCGCTTCATAAAAATCACCTTCCGAGGTTCCGCCTTCTCCTATACAAACCACAGCAACTCGTGGTTCATTACGGTATTTAAATGCAAAGGCAACACCGGCTGCATGTAAACATTGAGATGCAATAGGTACGCAAATAGGGAGGTCTTGCGAATCGCAGTCAAATTTACTTCCGCGTTCATCACCGCCCCAATAAGCTAATATTTCTGACATTTTAACGCCACGCTGTAACTGTGCAGCATAGTCTCGGTAATAGGGAACAAACAGATCCTCAGGACGCATGGCGTGACCAATAGCTGTTGAAATGGCTTCTTGACCATTGATCGGGGCGTATGTACCCATTTTCCCCGTTCTTTGTAAGGCAATAGCTTTCCTATCAAAGGTACGAGTGAGAACCATCACTTTATAAAGTTCTTTAAGTGCAGTATTATTTTCAGCAAATGGTGGTAATGAACCTACCAATTTACCTTGTTCATTGAGAAATTGTGTATATGTAATATCAAATTGAGCAACTGTTGTCACTTAAGGCTCCTTGTCAACAACGCGTGGACATAGGATACTCATAAATTAGTTTAAAAACCAGTAAAAGGAAGATGTTTTGGGGCAGTTTCTCGTTGTATCTCTTGGCTATACCACTGACTTACACTCACAGTATCAAAAATTCTCAGATTTACCTGGTTTTGTCCTTTTACAAAGTTCAGACACTACAAATGGTCGTTACGATATACTAAGTGCCTACCCCTATGACCGTATTAGTCTGTTAGCTACTGATGAAGATATTTCTCATAAATTAACGCAACTCATGGAAATAGGGTTAGAGGAATCTGTCTGTGACCTGCCGTTTCAAGGTGGTGCGATAGGTTATATAGCCTATGATTTAGCTTGCAAAATACAGGGATTACCCACTAATGCTCAAGCAGTACTAAGGGATGTGCCCCTGTTGGATTTGGGTATCTACGATTGGGCTATTATTACTGACCATCAATTAAAAACCATTACTTTATTTGCAGCAAATCGTCATAAAAAAACGCAAGAAATTACTCAAGAAATACAGCAACTCTGGCAACAAGAAACGACCGTCAGAGCTAATTTTGAGATACTATCAGATTTCATCCCACAAATGTCTAAAGATAAATACCAGCATTCCTTTGATGCTATACATGAAGCAATAGAATCAGGAAGATGTTATCAAGTCAATTTAACACAAAGCTATCAGGCAGAATTTCGAGGCGACTCTTGGAGCATTTATTACCAGGTCAGTCAAAGAAATCCTGTCCCTTATTCTGCTTTTATACGCACTCCAATAGTCGATATTTTAAGCTTTTCTCCAGAACGTTTTATTTTGAAGGATAAAGATGAATTGATGACGGCTCCTATCAAAGGAACAATTAAGAGATCCACTAATAAGGCGGAAGATAATAAACTCAAAGCACAACTTGAAACTTGTGACAAGAATCGTGCTGAAAATATAATGATTGTCGATTTATTAAGAAATGATTTTGGAAAAATAGCCAAACCAGGCTCTGTTAAAGTCGATAAATTATGTGAAGTTCAGAGTTTTCATTCAGTCCATCACTTAGTTAGTACTATATATGCCCAATGTTTGGATGGAATTAAACCTTTCGACGCCTTTCTCTCCTGTTTCCCAGGCGGTTCTATAACAGGCGCACCTAAAATTGAAGCCATGAAAATTATCAATGAAGAAGAGCCTGCATCACGAGGTGTATATTGCGGCAGTATTGGTTACTTTTCCGCACATGGACGTTTTGATACCAATATAGCCATTAGAACAATTACCGCAAAAGAGGGGATTTTACATCTAGCGGCAGGTGGGGGTATAGTTATGGATTCACAATGTGAAGACGAATACCTTGAGTGTTTAACTAAAATAGCAGCGATAGTAAATGGACTTGCTTAAAAATCAAAATGAAAGATTATCCGCAGTAGCGGTCTTAATTGATCTTAGTACAGAATGTTTGATATTAACAAAACGTTGCGATCACTTGCAGCATCATCCAGGTGAAATTTGTTTCCCAGGAGGTAATTGGGAGCAGAATGATAAAACCTTATATGAAACAGCATTAAGAGAGCTTGATGAAGAATTGGGCATCAACAAATCCCGAGTGACACTGATTAAAGAATTACAGATAGAAAAAACATTACTTGGATCAGTAATCCAACCCTGGCTGGTTAGCATAGATAGTGTATCGCCACTTTTTTTAAATCAAAATGAAGTTTCAAATCTCATCTCACTGCCATTATCTTCTGTAAAAAAAATTGATAATTATCAAGATATTATCATGGAAAAAGGTGGTGTACGATTTCCAAGCTGTTCTTTTTTACCCTATGAAGAACTAATATGGGGGGCTACAGCAAGAATAATGAAACAGCTGACGCTGTTCACTTTCTAGTGCCCCACCTTATTAAGAAGCAGGTATCAAATTTGCCTTATTAACTTGTGCGCGAGCATCAAAATCTTTCTCTTTCAAAGCACGTCGCATGATTTTACCCACATTTGTCTTTGGTAGCTCATCGAAAAACTCAACTAATTTGGGTACTTTGTAGGCAGTTAAATGTTCACGGCAGTGCGCTATTACTTGTTCTGCAGTGAGGGCAGGGTCTTTACGAACGATACAGGCTTTAACTCTCTCACCAGACTCCTCATCAAAAACACCGACGACACCAATTTCGAGTACACCAGGGTGCATACCAATTATTTGCTCAACTTCATTGGGATATACATTAAAACCAGACACCACAATCATGTCCTTTTTGCGGTCGACTAAAAAGATGTATCCTTCTTCATCCATTCTCCCGATATCACCGGTTTTTAAATACCCATCTTTTGTAAAGACAATTGCAGTCTCATCAGGTCTATTCCAATAGCCAGGCATGACTTGTGGACCTTTAATACACAACTCACCACTAGTACCAATAGGTACTTCAGCACCATTATCATCTCGAATAGAAATATCGGTAGAAGGGAGGGGCAATCCAATACTGCCATTGTATTCTTTAAGATACATAGGATTAATTGTTACTGCTGGACTGGTCTCAGTAAGACCGTAAGCTTCCAATACAGGACTTTTTGTAGTTTCAACCCAACGAAGGGATACACTTTTTTGCAAGGCCATGCCACCAGAAAGTGATAATTTCAAGTGACTAAAATCGACATCTTTGAATTTTGGATGGTTTAGAAGGGTGTTGTATAGCGTATTAACACCTGTTAATACGGTGAATTTAGATTTTTTTATTTCATTAACAAAATGATTTACATCGCGGGGATTACTAATCAGTATATTTTTTGCGCCAATTTTCATAAAAGTCAAGCAGTTAGCTGTGAGCGAAAAAATATGATAGAGCGGTAGGGCTGTCACTATAATTTCTTGCTCGGTAACTTTTAGTGGTGCAATCCAGCTATAAGCTTGTAAAACATTCGAAACCAAATTTCCATGCGTAAGTATAGCGCCTTTTGATACTCCGGTCGTTCCGCCAGTATATTGTAAAAAAGCAATGTTATCGTGATTAAGCTCAACATGATGAAGTGTCGCTTGCTTCCCTTCAAGTAAGGTGTAGTTGAAGCTCACGGCATGAGGTATTTTGAATGGAGGAATTAGTTTTTTAACATATTTGATTACCGCATTAAAAATAACTCTCTTCAATGTTGGGAATAAATCACCTATTTGAGTAACTATTATGTGTTTAAGTTTAGGTATTGAAGGCAACGACTTCTCAACAGTATGGGCAAAATTAGCTAAAACAACGATAGCTTCTGAGCCAGAATCATTCATTTGGTGGATTAGTTCGTCTCGCGTGTAGAGCGGATTGGTGTTGACAACTATGTACCCTGCGCGAAGGATGGCAAATATTGCAACGGGATATTGCAAAATGTTGGGCATCATAATGGCAATTCTTGCGCCTTTTTCAAGTCCAAGTTGCTGAAGATAAGCAGCGAAATTACGACTCAAATCGTCTACTTCTGCGTAAGTAAGATCAGTTCCTAAGCTGGAGTAAGCCACTCTCTTGGCATGCAAAGAACAAGATTTTTTGAAAAGAGCAACAAGAGATGGGTATTCGCTAGTATCAATCTCATGGGGAACGCCATTCTGATATTGTTCAAACCATCGTTTATCCACATTGATTTCCTTCAGTTATTGATTCCCTCATGCTAGTATAAACAAAAATATCAGTTATGGATATCATACAAATGAGTGAAAATACCACGAAAACTCAAGCATTTAAGCTAAAAGGTCGACTCTATACTTTTACTGTTTTGCATGTTTTAAACACAGAACCCAATCTTTTTGCACAGCAATTTGCCGAAACGGTTGTAAAGGCACCAAAATTATTTGAAAACACCCCAGTGGTTTATGATCTATCTTCCGTTCACCATCAAGAATTTGACCTAAGCGGTTTATGTCAAATAGCACGTGATTATGGAATGATCCCCATAGCCATCCAAGGGGGTAGCCCGCTGCATGATACTATTGCGCATTGCCAAGGTCTAGCAGTTCTTAATGCTTCAGCCACACAAGATAAACCTATAATTGAACGTAGCTTTGAAAATACACCTATAGAAAAGGCAAAATCCAAGCTGATAACAAGCCCTGTAAGGTCCGGTCAACAAGTAGTATCGAAAGGAGCAGACCTAATCGTTGCCTCATCAGTAAGTCATGGTGCCGAACTTCTATCCGATGGATCTATCCACGTGTATGGAGCGTTAAGAGGGCGGGCTTTAGCGGGTATTTCTGGTGATTTAGAAGCCCGTATATTCTGTCAATCGCTAGATGCAGAACTTGTTTCCATTGCAGGGTATTACCGACTTAGTGATTCAATAGAGCCTATAAATGGACCCTGTCAAATTTACCTGCTTGATGAACATATTATCATTGAGCCTATATGAGTAAAGTGGTTTTTATCTCTGATTTACACTTGCATCCAGCAGAACAAAACATTCAAGACCGGTTTAATATTTTTATTGAATGGGCGAAGCAATCGGCAACGCAATTGTATATCTTAGGTGACTTTTTCCATGCGTGGATTGGTGATGACGGTCTTGATGAATGGTCATTGACTATAGCTAATCAAATCAGAAGCTTAGTAGACAAGGGCATCCCTGTGTTTTACATGCACGGAAACCGAGACTTTCTAATTGGAAAAAAATTTAGCCGACTTGCAGGATGGAAACTCTTAACTGAACCAACATTGCTAGAACTAGGTTCAGAAAAAGTACTTTTAGCACACGGAGATGCTTATTGTACGAAAGATAAAGACCATCAAAGGTTTAGAATATTAACAAGAAACCGAATTTTTTGTTCGCTTTTCGTTTGTTTACCGCTAAAATTGCGAAAAAAGTTAGTTGATCAGGTTAGACAGCATAGCATGAGCAATACCAGTAAAACTCTAGAGCAAATGGATGTAGTCGCTGAAACAGTAATAAAAGTTATGAAAGATCATAAAATCAATACCTTAATACACGGCCATACTCATAAGTCTGGACTAACCAACTATGAGTTAAATGGGGTAAAGTTGCAACGTTATGTTTTAAGTGACTGGGATGACAACCCCCAAATATTGTGTTATGATAATACAATGGGCCTACATTTCACCCAATTGTAAGTTTTTAGGAGAATTTTCATGCCAGTATCAACCAATAGAGAAGCCCAACAAAAGGTTAAAGAAACGCTAACTGAGATGCAACGTCAAAAATATATCAATGAGAAACTTGCTGGTTGGCAGGCAGATAGAGCTAAAGACCAACAACAGGCTGCTGATGACTTACAAAAAGACAGCATGACAAGAGGGCCACGCGGGGAAGAGATCTCTAAATGGGACTATGCTATGCAACTTGCTGAAAACGCAGTTAACTCAGAGCAAACTACCTTTAATGACTGGCGAAACGCCATGATGAACATTCTTAATATGGCAAGTCATCTTCTTGATGCACTCGTTATAGAAAGGAAACAATTAACTAGTTCAATTTGCAATACTTTCACCAACATACTAGGTATACCTATTGACCAACTTCGATTGAAAATGTCTACTGAACCAGAGTTCTTTTTACCAACCCTTAAACAAGCTGTTAGTTTCGACAATGAGAATAAACTGACCTTAAAACCGCTTGAAAGCAGTGATGGACTTGATATGAACGGTAAATTTGATGCTTTGTATAAAAAGGGCGTTAATATGTGGTTGGAAGAGAATGGTTATAAACCCTCACCTCAAGATGGGTCTAAGTATTATAATGAAGATGGCGTCCAATTAACTAAAGAGACTTTTAATACTTTGAAAGATAACCCCAACAATGGCTTAGATGCCTTTTTATCTAGAGAACATGAAGTAACTTATACTAGCTCAATGCAGCCATAGGTTACTCCATACAAGGTGATCCGCTGTGAAAGCGGAACACCTTATCACTTGAGACTATAAATCTATTTTCAATATCTAAAAAATAAGCAATACGCCCCTCTATTTCACCACCATATAATGTCGCTAATGATAAGTACTCTCGAAAATGCCGCGCCTCCGATCGCAATAATGTTGCATAAAATTTAGCTAGCTCCTCATCTTCTAACACATTGATAATTGCACTAAATCGTTCACATGATCGGGCTTCAATAATTGCACCAATGATTAGCTGATCGCGTAAACGCTCTTTTCCATCTCTTTGAGTAATGTAACGATGCATGCTGGTTGCATAATCTGACGGAGTCAGTGGGGTGAAAGGAATGTTTCGTTGTTGCATTAAGCCAATGACTTTCTCGAAATGAAGCAGTTCCTCCCTTGCGAGGGGAGACATTAAGGCCACCAGCTCTGCTTTTTCAGGGTACTTACTGATAAAATTGATAGCTGTTGCTGCTGCTTTACGCTCACAGTGCGCATGATCGAGCAATAATAAAGGGATATGAGATCGCGCATATTCTAGCCATTCATGGGGTGTTTTAATTCGCAAAAAATCATTTAATCGTTGTAAATCAATAGCTAATCGTTCTAACATCTCTATACACTTCTTGTTTAGTATAAACTATACTTAAAAAATCATGCCGTTATATCATAGTAACGGATAAAATTAAATTAGGTGGAAAGATGGACATTGAAAATACGGATCTTGATTTAAGTAAGTGGTTTTCAACCTATGGATTCATTACTGCTGAAAGACTTTTAGGTAGGTATAATATAGTTTTACCACAAAAACAGTTATTAACCGCCTTAAAAATTCCAACTAGTCTTTACCATCGTATTTTACAAGTCCCTTTAAAAAACATTCTCAATGGTATCGTGTTTCAGCAAGCCCATGATTACCATGTTTATGCGCAAAAACTTTTTATTGATTACTTACTGTCTGGTGAAAGCGCTAAAGAGCCTGGATCGCAAGGATCTATGACTAGAGAAAACCTCGAGGAAGAACGCGTCACTTTGGTCAGTTTGGGAGAGAGCTACGAACAAAGCAAATTTGAACACGACTCTTTAATTGCATCAACGCAAAAAGTTATGATTCATCTAACCAGCAATCTTAATCAAGCGATAGAAAAAGCTATTAAATCCTTTAATACTGATCTGTCAAAAGCCGGAATTACTGTTAAAAAAAGTCAAATAAGAGCAGCTATAAGCCATGCATTTATACAGGCAAATCTCGATCAATTTCAAAATTCCGCTCTTGAAATGAGTTTCCTAGATAAAATGAATGAAGTTTTGAAAGCCCCTGTATCAGCTGAGTTGAAGAAGACACTAATGGGTTATCTAGAAGAAATGATCGCCATTTCTATCGAAATTGACACTAATATCACACTCTTTTTGGAGCAAACTCAGGAAATAAGTGTGATAGCGCGATCTTTTAGAACGCAGTTCTACGATACAATTTTACGAGTCAATACCCTGATTAGTTTGTTACCCGAATATCGAATAGATCCTATTCAAGATGCAATTAATCGTGAATCCTTGCATTTTGATAATAGTATTGGATCAAACTAATCAATTTAAGCAATAATGAATTTATATTAGCCAGACTTACACATCTTCATGTATAATAGTGCACTTTCGACTTAATCTTTATGGAGTGCACCATGGCTAAAGAACTCACACTGTCAATTATTAAACCAGATGCTGTTGCAAAATCAGTTATCGGTCAAATTTATTCCCGTTTTGAAAAAGCTGGTTTAACTATAGCTGCTGCGAAAATGACACAACTTTCCCGCACACAAGCTGAAGATTTCTATGACATTCACCGTGCACGTCCTTTTTTCAAAGATCTAGTAGACTTCATGATTTCTGGCCCTGTTATGATTCAAGCTCTTTACGGTGAAAACGCTGTTGCATTGAACCGCGATCTAATGGGTGCGACAAATCCTAAAGAAGCTGCTGCCGGTACAATTCGTGCTGATTTTGCTGATAGTATCGATGCTAATGCTGTCCATGGCTCTGATAGCGCAGACAATGCAGCCCGCGAAATTGCATTTTTCTTCGAACCACACGAAGTTTGTAACAAGTAATTGCTGGTTTGGAGTGTAAGATGTTAGATCAAAAGGTTAATTTATTGAATTATACGCTTCCTCAGATGCGTGAATTGTTACGCTCATGGGGTGAGCAACCCTATCGTGCCCAGCAACTTATTCAATGGATTCATCAAGCTGGTTTAAAAGATTTCACTCCAATGACAAACCTTAGTAAAGCATTAAAAGAAAAGCTAACTCGCCTTTCTTTTATTGCCTTACCAGAAATTGTAACCTGTCAAAAGTCTAGTGACGGCACCCACAAATGGTTGCTCAAACTGGATTGCGGAAATTGCATAGAAACAGTCTATATCCCCGAAGCAAATCGCGGAACATTATGCATTTCCTCTCAAGTTGGCTGTGCTTTAAATTGCTCTTTCTGCTCTACAGCCAAACAAGGCTTTAATCGCAATTTGACCACAGCTGAAATCATTGGACAACTATGGTTAGCAGTACGCGAGTTATCTAGCTCGGAAGGTGCACACGACAAACGAGTTACTAATGTTGTAATGATGGGAATGGGTGAACCGCTCCTTAATTTTGATAATGTAGTAGCAGCTATGGACCTGATGATGGATGATTTTGCTTACGGATTATCGAAACGACGGGTTACCCTGAGTACATCAGGTGTTTTACCTGATCTCGAGCGTTTAAGAGAAGTAAGCCCAGTTGCACTCGCAGTCTCACTTCATGCACCTAATGATGCACTTCGTGATGTACTAGTACCTATCAATAAGAAATATCCTCTCGAACAACTCATGGCATTGTGTAAAACCTACTTTAAAAACGAGCCAAGACGTAAGGTTACTTTCGAATATGTAATGCTAAAAGGTGTAAATGATCAGATAAAACATGCCGAGGAACTCGTTGATTTGCTCAAAGACATTCCATCAAAAGTTAATCTAATTCCCTTTAACCCCTTTCCCATGACTGAATATGAGCGCTCATCGCAAAGAGCTATTGATGCATTTAGGGATAAACTCATTGCAAATGGTATTAACACGATTACTCGAAAAACACGAGGTGATGATATCGATGCAGCCTGTGGACAGCTTGCTGGTGAAGTAATGGACAGAACTAGCCGTTCTGCGCGTTGGCAAAAGCTACATTTTATTCCTAAACAATCAGAAACGAATAATTAGTTTTAAAATGAGATGATAAACCATTTTTTATTTATCATTAAGTGGTTATAATACCGAATCGTTTCCAACGCCATGTGATAACTGTGTTAAAGGCTCTTTGTTATTTACCAATTTTAGCCTGCCTACTTTTGCAGTCATGTCAGCAACACGTAGAAAAAGAAGAAGTAGATGTTGAGCAGAAAAGTGCAAAGGTTGATTTAAACAAAGCCGCGTCCTTCAATATGCAGTTAGGTTTGGGCTATTTGAAGCAAGGAGACAGACCTAGGGCTAAAAAGAAATTTCTCACCGCATTGAAACAAGCTCCTAATTCACCTGATGTTAACTCTTCAATTGCCTATTATTTTGAACAAACCAATGAAGTGGCGGAAGCAAAAAAATACTACCTAAAAGCGCTGGATCTTTCATCGAATAGTGGTGCTCAACTGAATAATTACGGCACATTTTTATGCCGGCAAGGTGATTATAAAAAAGCAGAAACTTATTTTTTAAAAGCAGTACAAGATGTTCAGTATGTTCATACCTCCGGAGCTTATGAAAACGCGGGACTGTGTGCGCTTGAAGTACCGGATATTCAAAAAGCAAAAGGCTATTTTATTAGCGCATTAAATCAAGATCCCTCACGACGTGAATCACTCTATGAATTGGTGAAAATAGAAAGTAAACTTGGCCATGATGCTGAGGCCTTGTCCCTAGTACGTAAGCATCCGGATTTAGTTTTAAATGACAGGATATTTCTAGCCCTTGCTAAGGAAGTAGCTAGCAAGGCAGGCAATACAGAACTCGCTCAAGAGTATGATAATACCTTTAATACTTTGGAGCGCAATAAAGATAATAGTGGAGTAAATGATGAATACAACAACCACAATGGATGATTCTAATCAAATTGATATCAATAGACCAGAGTTAGAGCTAGCGACTATCAGACAGCAAAAAGGTTACAGTATAGAATACGTAGCTAGTAAACTACATCTTCGCGTACGCATAATCGAATTGATAGAAAATAGCGAGTTTAATTTACTACCCGAGCCAGTTTTTGTTAAAGGTTATCTACGTGCATACTCCAAATTATTGGGCATATCACCAGATCCTTTTCTTGCAGTGTTTGAAGAGCAATACGTACACGAGAAAAAACCAGAAAGAGCCTTATGGCAAAGTAAGCGCGAGTCTCATAAAGCTGAACACGTCATTCGCTGGGTAACTTTAGTTTTTGCACTTGGTGTAATGGTAGCTGTTGGTATTTGGTGGCAAAAAAATCGTGATATACCTGAAGTCTATTCCGCAACTGAGCCTACTAATGAAGTAGCTGAAGCAGAAACTACAACTATGGAATTGAAATTAACTGATCTTTCTAAGATGCAATCGCTTTTAACACCTAGTGCACAAATGACACCCTTGGAGAAAGAAGGTGGGTGATAAAATACAAGCAATTCGCGGAATGAATGATATAACGCCAGAAAAAACAGCTTTTTGGCGTTCAGTCGAAAGTAGTTTTTTGAATTGCATGATGCGTTATGGATACCAAGAAATACGTTTTCCTATCATTGAGAGCTCACAACTGTTTAAAAGAACAATTGGTGAAGTCACTGATATAGTCGAAAAAGAGATGTACACTTTTAATGACTTAAATGGTGATAGTATAACCTTAAGACCCGAAGGAACTGCCGGCTGCGTTAGGGCATGCATCGAAAATGGTTTATTATACAATCAACAGCAGAAACTGTGGTATATGGGTCCAATGTTTAGACATGAACGCCCACAGAAAGGGCGTTACCGACAGTTCACACAATTTGCTGTTGAAGCCTTCGGATTTTCTGGACCTGAAGCAGAGTTAGAGTTGATCTCGATTTGTCACAGATTATGGACACAATTAGGATTCTCCAGCTCAGTGGTGTTACAAATAAACACTCTAGGCGAACTCGCTGAAAGGCAGAAATATAAACAAATTTTGGTACAATATTTTAAGGATAATTTTAATACACTAGATGCGGATAGCCAAAAACGATTGGACCGAAATCCTCTTAGGATACTTGATTCTAAAAATCCGGAAATGCAAACATTAATAGCTAATGCACCAAAATTGATTGATGTATTAGGCCCACAAAGTCGAGCGCATTTTGATAGATTTTGTGAGGGATTGAATGCTCTGAAGATCCCCTTTACTATTAATCCCTTCTTAGTTCGCGGATTAGACTATTATGGCCATACTGTGTTTGAGTGGGTAACCGATAAATTAGGTAGCCAAGCAACTATATGTGGTGGTGGTAGATACGATATACTCGTGGAGCAATTGGGAGGTCAACCAACTCCAGCAGTAGGTTTTGCACTCGGTATGGAAAGAATCCTATTGCTGATGGAAACATTAAATCTTGATCAACAAGTTGCAGAAAAATCTGGTGTTTTTATTATAACAACCAGTGAAATTGGTCTGTTAAAAGGCTTAGTTCTAGCTGATAGCATTAGAACCGCAAACCCAACTTTAGAAGTGCATACTAATATTGTTGGAGGAAGTTTTAAGAGTCAATTCAAAAAAGCTGATAAAAGTGGGGCGCGATTAGCCTTAGTTTTAGGGGATGATGAAATTGCCAATCATAAACTAAGTATTAAGGATTTACGGAAAGAAACAGAGCAAATTACTATAGAGCAAAACAATATCAATCAATTTCTACATGATTATCTAGGGTGAGGGTGGGAGAGTATTATGTCAGTGTATATGACGGAACAAGAGCAGTTAGAGACTATCAAAAAATGGTGGCAAAGAAATGGTAATATTATTACAGTGATTTTGTCTATTATTTTACTTTGTGTCGCTGGCTTTAGATATTCTAATTGGCATCATCAAAAAATGGCGCAACAGTCTTCTATAACCTATGAAAACATGATGGTAGCTTTTTCCAATCAAAACATTAAGGAAGTACGTTCCTATGCTAATGAATTGATACAAAGCCATAGTAAATCCGTCTATGCTGATGTTGCACATATGACTCTAGCTAAAATATACGTAACCAAAGAAAATCTGGATAAAGCGCAATCTGAATTACAAACAGTTGTAGATAACAGTAGCATGTCTTCGCTAAAACAAATTTCAAAAATTCGCATTGCTAGAATTCTTGCAGCAAAGAAATCTTATTCTGATGCCTTGAACGAGTTGGCATCGATAGACGATAAAGCCTATCTTCCAGTAATTAATGAATTGAAAGGGGATATTTACGGGGCAACAGGTAAATATCAAGAGGCTATTGCTGCCTATCGTTTGGCAATTGATGAAGTAAAAACTAATGGCATGGGTAATTTATTTTTAGAAATGAAGACCAATGAATTAGCTACTAAAAGTCAATCACAAAACACTAACGATAAAAAAATTCAAACAGCATAATTTATTTACTAGAAGGTTTTTGCAATGAAAATTAGATTATTTATTATATTGATAGGGTCCTTACTACAAGGCTGCTCTCAAGTTGACGATTATATGTTAGGAAAGGACAACACCCCTAAACCAAAAGATTTAAAACAAATCGATTCTAAAGTTAAATTATCGCAAAACTGGTCTGTTCCTGTTGGTAAAGCCAGTAAAACCAATGAATACCTCAAAATTAAACCCGTTATTCGAGGCGATATCATCTACACAGCAGATGCTAGTGGATTAATTAAAGCAGTTACTATTAAAGACGGTAAAGTCCAATGGACTACACAGTTAAAGCATGGAATAGTAAGTGGCCCTACGGTAGCTGATGGTTTCATAGCAGTAGGAACAAATGCATCAACTCTTGCACTGCTAAACCAAGCTGATGGTAAAGAACTCTGGCAAAATAAAGTATCTGGAGAAATCTTATCACCACCAGCAATGGCAAATCAAAAAGTAATTGCCAAAACAATCGATGGTAAAGTGTATGCCTTTGATGCTGTTAATGGCAACCAATTGTGGACAGCAGACCATGGATCTCCGAGTTTAGTTTTAAAAGCGAGCTCTTCACCAATTATATTAGATAATCTTGTTCTAATTGGATTCTCTGATGGAAAACTGGATGCACTAGAACTACAAACTGGACGAATTGTATGGCAGCGAAGTGTCGCCTATGCTTCTGGAGCAAGCGACGTAGAGCGCTTAGTGGATATCGATTCAGATCCCATTATTAAAGACCATGTAGCCTATTTAGGAAGCTATCAAGGTTATATAGGTGCATTATCACTCACTGATGGGCAGTTTATCTGGAGAAAACCCGGTTCAGTCTATAAAAATATGATCTTAAATGATAATAGTTTATACTTAACCGATAGTAATGATGTAGTGTGGTCAATTGACAGTCATACTGGCACAGTGAACTGGAAACAAACTGCTTTAAAAGCACGTGGATTAACAGAGCCAGTCTTCGTAGGTAATGATCTTGTTGTAGGCGACAAAACAGGCTACTTACATGTAATTGCGAGTCAAACCGGTGAGTTGCTTGGTAGATCGCAAATGTCAGGGAAAGTCAGTGTGTCCCCAAGCGTAACGGGTAGGAATCTGTACGTATTAACCGATAATGGAATGCTTAATCAAATTTCTGTGAGTTAAAAGAATGGTTCCTGTGATTGCCCTAGTTGGGCGCCCCAATGTAGGTAAGTCTACTTTATTTAATAGACTTACCAAAACACAGGACGCTTTGGTTGCTGACTTTCCTGGCTTAACTCGTGATAGACAATACGGGGAAGCTCAATACGATGGTAAAACTTTCATTGTTGTTGATACCGGTGGTATAGGTGTAGATGATATTGCTGTTGACGGATTGATGTCTAAACAATCTGCAGTAGCCCTCAACGAGGCAGATGCCGTTCTTTTCGTAGTTGATGCACGAGCAGGCTTAACAGGCATCGATGAGAATGTATCCAATAACTTACGTAAACTCAGTAAAAAAATATATCTAGTAGTTAATAAAACCGATGGAATTGATGACGATGTTGCCTGTGCAGATTTTCAGTCATTAGGTATTCCTGATGTTTTCCCTGTTTCTGGATCTCATGGAATTGGTATTGGCGATTTACTCGATGTAATTTTAGCCCCCTTTGAAATTGAACCCGAAGAATCTCCTGAAGGCAAAGCCATTAAGATAGCCTTTGCAGGCCGTCCAAATGTTGGAAAATCAACTTTAATCAATCGTATTTTAGGCGAAGAAAGAGTTGTTGTTTATGATATGCCTGGGACCACCAGAGATAGCATATCCATTCCTTTTGAACGAGATGCACAACAATACGTCTTGATCGATACGGCAGGAGTTCGAAGAAAGTCACGTGTTGATGAAAAAATAGAAAAGTTTTCTGTTATCAAAACCTTACAAGCCATTAAAGAGTCTAACGTTTGCTTGCAGTTACTAGATGCTAGAGAGGGCATAACTGACCAAGATATGAATCTCTTAGGATTTATCATTGAATCGGGCAAAGCTCTAGTTATAGCCATTAATAAATGGGATGGCCTGGATGAAGAGCATAAAGAAAGAGTCAAAGATGAACTTTCTCGTCGTTTACACTTTGCAAATTTCGCCAAGATCCGATTCATATCCGCCTTGCATGGAAGTGGAGTAGGTAGCTTATTTAAAGACATTGATGAAGCTTATGCTTCAGCAACTCAATCATTCTCCACACCGAGACTAACTCGTTTATTACAAGATATCAGCACTAAACATACGCCTCCATGCGTTAATGGTCGTCGTATAAAATTGCGGTACGCCCATATTGGTGGACATAATCCCCCAGTAATTGTAATCCATGGTAACCAGCTGGATTGTTTGCCAGAGAGCTACAAACGCTACCTCAATAATGAATTTATAAAGCATTTAGAATTAGTTGGCACACCATTAAAAATAGAATTTAAAGGCAGCGCGAATCCATTTGCTGATAAAAAGATCAAATTATCAAACAGACAAGTTAATAAGAAACGTAGATTGATGAGTCGAGTTAAGAAAAAGAATAAAAAGTAATATTATTTTATCTGGATATGCACCAACATTGTATTGAATCGTGGTAGTTATAAATCTTAAGTGTAGCCTGGATGCAGCGCAGCGTAATCCAGGTTTGCCTTAGCAGGTAGTAACAATTACGCTCGGTTTACGTAAATGATAACCCGGTTTGCCCTGCGCTGTTTTTTTTTTACAACTTCAAAGTCATCACATCGCAAGGTGCATGATTAATAGTTGCACGAGCAGTATTTCCTAGTAAAGCAGGAATTCCTGTCGAAGAATGGCTACCCATAATAATCAACTGGCAATTCAGTGCTTTCACAGTACTAAAAATATGATCCTTTACCGATCCGATTTCAACTATTTGTTGTTCTACAGGTATATTAATACTATCACCTATCAAAGATAGAACCGTTTGTGCATCATCTTTCACGGGATTAGCTAGCTCAGTAAAACCAAGTCCTTGGGCTAACTGAATACTTGCTGGTAATTCGATAACATGTAAAAGATAAAGTTTAGCTTTGAAATGTTTAGCTATTTCTGCTGCTTTTGCTGAGAGATGATTATGTTCGTTACTCAAGTCTGTAGCATATAAAATATTAGTGTACATAAAAACCTTAGTTGAATAAGTGACTATAAGTTATTGTAATAGATCTTCCCAGACTAGTACATTTGTTACAATAACTCTCGTGTTGGATTAATTTCTAAAAAAGGCTGCATTACAAACTCACGCTCTAACATATGAGGATGAGGAATAGTTAGACCTTTACTGTTAATTGTTCGTTTAGCGTATAGAAGGATGTCTATATCCAGGGTTCGAGGCCCCCATGTCTTTTTTCTAACTCGCCCCTGATTATTTTCAGTTTCTCGACACCAGGATAATAATAAAGCAGGATTTAATTGGGTAACTATCTCGACAACAGCATTACAAAAATCTTGTTGTGTATGTATACCCCAAGCCTTTGTCCACAGTAAACTGGAGACGTTCTTTATACTCGTATTAGGAAAATTATCTATTGCTTTTATAGCCAACCGTAATTGGCGCTCTGGATTTTTTTGATTCGATCCGAGCGCAAGGTAACATCTATTCATTGGTCCACTTTGGGTTTACGGCGTCTTTTGGATTTACCAGGTTGGGCTGGAGTTATCAATCGAACCATATTTTCTCGTTCAGAATCATCAACCTCTTGAAACGTTGTCCACCATTGAGCAAGATCCATTGCCTCATCACCTGCTAAAGCTCTGATGGCCATGAAGTCATAGGCTGCTCTAAAACGTGGATGCTGTAATAAATTAAAAGCTCTACCACCTTGACGCTTAGAAAAACGGTATTGTAATAGCCACATTTCACGAATAACTTGAGTATAACGCTTCGGAACAGTGATAATTTTATTTTGTTCAGCGATAACCATAGACATAGCTTTTTCTAACGCTGGTAGTGGATCCATACCTGCTTTTTGCAATTGTTTTGATTGTTCAATCATTGGGAACCATAACAGTACGGCAAAAACAAAAGCTGGTGTTACGGGTTTGTCATCTCGTATGCGGGTATCTGTGTTCTCAAGCGCTATACCCAATAAAGCTTTAACGGGATACTCCCCATCTATTAATTGATAGGTTTGTGGATATAAATGCTCAAACAAACCATACTGCATTAATAATCTTTGTACTGTTTCAGCCTCACCGCATTGATATAACTTAGTCATCTCATCAAATAAGCGAGAACCGGAAACATGCGTTATTAGCTGACTAACGCCAGGGAAGGGTGCCTCAGTCTTTGCTTCTAATTTAAAATGTAATTTAGCGCTGAATCGAATTGCGCGTAACATCCTTACAGGATCCTCTTTGTAACGAGTCAAAGGGTCGCCAATCATCCGAATTAACTTTTTATGAACATCCTCAACACCACCAGTGAAATCAATGATTGATGAGTCAGTAATATTGTAATATAGAGAATTGATTGAAAAATCTCGACGCCAAGCATCTTCGTCAAGGGAGCCATAGACATTATCTCGAACCAACATTCCTCTTTCATTGGTTTCTTGACTCTCGTCAACTGCATCATGCCCTCGAAACGTGGCAACCTCAATTATTTCACGATGGAACAAAATGTGTACTAATTTAAACCGACGACCAATAATTCGACCATTACGAAATAGGTTTCTTACCTCATTAGGCCTAGCACTAGTTGCCACATCAAAATCTTTGGGTGCTTTATTCAACAGCAAATCACGAACACTACCTCCAACTAGGTAAGCTTGAAACCCAGCACTTGTGAGGCGATTAAGTACCTTTAAGGCATTATTGCTAATGTCTGACTTAGAAATGGAATGTTTATTCCGAGGAATTATATGGGCTGTATCAACAGGGGGATTATGGGTCCTGTTTCTTTTCAACAGCTTTTTGATAAATTTGATGATTGTGGATTCTCACATGGTTGTATAAACACTAATAATTATATAGAAGCAAATGAATAAAGTGAATCATTTACCTTTACAAATATTTTAGCGAGAATGGATGTACGTCGATTAATAAGAGAAATTACATGGAATTTGTAGATATTATTGTCAGTTTAATAGCTTTAATCATATTAGAAATAGTCTTAGGTATAGATAATCTCGTGTTTTTATCGATTTTAACCGAAAAATTACCCAGCGAAAAAAGGAAAAAGGCGCGGCAGTGGGGCTTAACTTTTGCCTGGGTCACTAGACTAATGTTGTTAGCATCTGCAGTTTATTTAGCCAAATTAACCAAACCTTTATTAATCATTGGTACCTTAACCTTTTCCGCTCGAGATATTTTTCTTTTCTTAGGGGGTATGTTTTTAATTTGGAAGGCTACAGATGAAATTCATCAAGAAGTAACAGACGAAGAAATCTCTACGACAAGCAATGCTCATCCCTACTCTACGGCAACTTTTAGAGGCGTCGTTATCCAGGTTGCACTGATGGACATTATTTTTTCGTTAGACAGTGTTTTAACAGCCATTGGGCTGACGACTCGCTTTTATGTTATGGCTCTTGCTATTACTTGCGCTATCATTGTGATGATTTATGCCAGTGAATGGGTTAGCCGATTTATTGCTAAATACCCAACTATCAAAATGCTGGCCTTAAGCTTTTTGATTTTGATTGGTATGATTTTAGTAGCCGATAGTTTCTCCTTCCATGTACCACGAGGTTATATCTATTTCGCTATGGGTTTCTCCCTTGGTGTTGAGTCACTCAATATATTCAAAACAGCACGCAAGGTTACTAAAAAAAATAAAAGGAAATAATATGTTGTATGTTAAAGCTTTCCACATTATTGCCATAGTGGCATGGTTCGCAGGACTTTTTTATTTACCGCGACTGTTTGTTTACCACTCTGAGGCAACAGATAGTATCAGTATAGAACGGTTCAAAACTATGGAGAGAAGGCTTTATTATGCGATCACTTGGCCTTCAGCAGTGCTAGCTAGTATTCTTGGACTTTGGCTTGTTAGCTATAATATGAATTATTATCTGCAGGCAGGGTGGTTTCATGCAAAACTAGGTCTCGTAATAGTTCTATGGTTCTACCATTTAAGTTGCGGGCATTATCTCAAGTTGTTTGCTCAAGACACAAACAAGAGAACCACACTATTTTTCAGACTTTTCAACGAAATGCCCACGGTATTATTAGTGGGCATAGTTTTGCTGGTAGTAATAAAGCCTTTTTAAACTTGCGTTAGCTCTATCATATCAAAATCTTCTTTACCCGCACCGCAATCAGGACAAAACCAATTTTCAGGTACATCTGCCCATAGTGTACCTGGTTCAATCCCATCTTCTGGCCAGCCCTCAGCTTCATCATAGATCAAACCGCAAATAACGCACATGAACTTTTTGAAATCTTGCATCAATATAACCCATTTTGAAAAGTGGATAATTTAGCCATTGTTAGGTTGGATGTAAAGATTTTTATTTTGCCTAATGATGCAAATAAAGTTAACATTCCGGGTTTGGATTTACAGAGAGTATCATTAAATGACGCGTTCAACAGATTTGTTCCATCAAGCGCAACAAATAATTCCAGGCGGGGTTAATTCACCAGTTCGTGCGTTTAAAGGGGTTGGCGGAGATCCGCTATTTTTTAAACAGGGAAAAGGAGCCTATCTAACGGATGTCGATAATAATGAGTACATTGACTACGTGGGTTCATGGGGGCCATTAATTCTGGGTCATTGTCATCCAAGTGTTATTTCGGCCGTTAATACTGTCTTGAATAGTGGGATGAGCTTTGGTGCGCCTACGGAATTAGAAGTCCAATTAGCTGCTAAAATTATAGGCTTAGTCCCTTCAATTGAAAAAATTCGCATGGTGAATTCAGGAACTGAAGCCACTATGACAGCCATCCGATTAGCCAGAGGGTTCACCAATAAAAATAAATTTATCAAATTCAATGGTTGCTACCATGGGCATAGCGATAGTTTGCTTGTTAAAGCGGGCTCAGGTCTTTTGACCCTGGGTATACCTTCAACTCCAGGTATCCCTGCAAGTATTACAGAGCATACATTAACTGCAGATTTTAATGACTTAGACCAAGTGGCTAAACTCTTCGACAAATACCCCAAAGACATTGCTGCAATTATTTTAGAACCAGTCGCAGGCAACATGGGTTTTGTTCTACCAAAACCTGAGTTTTTGAAAGGCTTACGTGAATTATGTGATCGTTACGAATCGATTCTAATTTTTGATGAAGTGATGACCGGTTTTAGAGTTGATTTAGCGGGTGCACAGGGTTTGTATAACATCAAACCCGACATTACGACACTGGGCAAAGTAATCGGAGGAGGAATGCCTGTTGGTGCCTTAGGTGGCAGCGCAGAAATTATGTCTTACTTGGCACCAGAAGGACCGGTGTATCAAGCAGGAACCTTATCAGGTAACCCATTAGCAATGGCCGCAGGACTAGCAACTCTGGAAGAAATAGAAAAACCAGGATTCTTTAGTCAATTAGCTAAAACAACAACTGCATTAACTCATGCATTACAAGACGTTGCAGAAAGTTTCAAAATCCCGTTGTTTACAGCTTCTTTGGGTGGTATGTTCGGTTTTTGCTTTACTGAAAAAAAAGAGGTTCATGATTACAATGACATTGCTGCATCTGATGAAGTTTTATTCAAAAAATTCTACCACGGAATGCTAGATAATGGAGTCTACTTCGCTCCATCAATGTATGAAGCTGGTTTTGTATCAATTGCTCATGGAGAGCAAGAAATTAAAAAAACACAAGCAGCAGCAGAAAAAGTACTTGGCATTTTAAGCAAGAAAGAGTAAAAGAAAAGAGAGTACCAAATATTATATTAGGTAGGATTGTTAGAGTTTGCAATCTGGCCCAAGCAGTAAATTTTCAAATAAAAGTAGTGAGTATGGTTCCTCATATAGGATGTAGCAGGAGGAACCATCAGTGAAAAAGGGATGTTTATTGATTTAACTACTAGACAGCAGTTTCTCCTCATGTCATATTTGAAGAGAACTCAGCTAGCAAAGGAAGGCATAATATGTCGATATTGGGTAGCAAAAGAGATCTATGGAATTCAATGCCACAAGGAACTGTAGCACTTTTTTTCATACAAGTTGTAGCCACTCTAGGTTTTAGCGTACTTTATTCAACACTTGTTCTCTACATGGAAGGTAAACTGGGAATAGGGGTCAGCACAGCAAACAGCATCATGGGCGTCTTTATAGCCTTCAACTTTGCATTACACTTATTAGGCGGATATTGGGGAGGGCGACTTCTATCGAACCGTGCTCTCTTCTGTGTGGGAATGGCCACACAATTTGTTGGTTGTCTACTCTTATCAGTTGGTAATACGACTTTTCTCTATTATGGACTTGCTGCCTTTTTAACAGGTTCAGGGCTTAATGTTACCTGTTTAAATTGCATGTTAACCCAACGCTTCGGCCCCAATGATACACGCCGCGAAACAGCTTTTCTTTGGAACTATGCTGGAATGAATATCGGTTTCTTTGTCGGTTTCAGTTTAAGTGGATTTTTTCAGATTAGCCAAAACTACGAACGCCTCTTTCTACTCAGTAGTTTAGGCAATCTTATCGCGCTTATTATTTGCTTATATTGCTGGCAACAACTTGCTGACAAAGATACTCAATACGCTAAAAAAACTAAAGAAGAACAAAAAAAATCAAATTGGATTGGTATAGGGTTTATTCTATTGCTACCTTTTTTCCTAAGCCAAATGCTTCACTATGCTGATTGGGCAAATAAACTGGTTCTAGTGATTGGATTAACGATGCTAGTTCTCATTTTGCATATAGCCAGCCTACAAGATACCAAAGAAGCGAAGGATAAGATCAGAGCCTTTGCAGTTCTAATGGTAGTCAGCACCATATTCTGGATGCTTTATCAAATAGGCCCAATGGGACTCACGGTTTTCATCGATAATAATGTTCAACGCGAGTATTCAGGTTGGATAATTCCCCCACAATGGTTTCAAAATATTAATACCGTTTCAATAGTAATAGGCGGACCTATCTTAGGCATAATATTGCATCGCATGCGCAACAAAGGAGTACAAGTTAATATACCTACCCAATTTGCACTAGCATTACTTTTCATTGGTGTCGCTTTTGCAATACTGCCGATAGGAATTGCTTACGCAAATGACCAAGGTATGGTTAATCCTACTTGGATCCTAGCGAGTTATATTTTACAAAGTATAGGTGAGCTCTTAATCTCACCAATTGGTTATGCCATGATTGGATACCTTGCGCCACCTTCATTACAAGGTATAATGATGGGTATGTGGATGCTGAATACAGGTGTTGGTGCAACATTATCCAGTTACAGCTCCAACCTTATGATAACCGGTCAATCAGATATGTCACCATTGCTCACCAACAGCGGCTATAGCCATGTGTTTTTAATTCTAGGTTTATTTGCAATTGCATCGTCACTTGTTCTGTACCTCTTGGTACCACATTTGCGCAAATTGATCAAAGAAACAAAAACCAACTTACTTAGTGACATCAATCTCGGAACCACGGAGCGAGTAGCTGTATGTGAGTAAATTATTTGTACCCATTGAAACGGCGGACTTAGGTTGGTTACATAAGCTGCCGTTTTCAAATCAGTTTAAGGATATTTACTATTCCGAGGGTGGTTTAGAACAAAGCAGGTATGTTTTTATCGATGGCAATAATCTCATTGAACGTTGGTCTAATATAGCAAACTCCCGTAACACTTTTTTTACTATAGCTGAAACTGGCTTTGGTACGGGTTTAAATTTTCTTCTAACCTGGAAATTATGGGAACAATACGCACCAGCTGATGCTCAATTGCATTATTTAAGTTGTGAAAAACACCCTTTAACAAAAATCGATTTACAAAAATGTCTAAGCCATTGGCCTTCTTTGAAACAATACGCTGATGAACTACTGGAAAATTATCCTACTTTAACTCCTGGCTATCATCTAATCTCCTTAGCGAATAGTAAAGTTAAGCTGACTCTTATGTTGGGCGATGCCCTAGAATGTTTTGAACAATTACTTTCTTGTGCTGATGCAGAACTTGAATCAACTATTCGGACGACACATGTAGATGCATGGTATTTAGATGGTTTTGCACCACGAAATAATTCGAGTATGTGGGATGATTCACTAATCAAAGTAATTGCTATGCTTTCAAAAGAAGGGACTAGTTTGGCGACCTTTAGTGCGGCACAACCCGTTAAATCACGATTAAGCGACGCTGGCTTTACAATCACGAAGAAGAAAGGCTTTGGTCCAAAACGCCACATGTTAACCGCTCGATTTAGCCACCCAGTTCCTCACCGTTTAAAAAAACGCTATACACCATGGCACGTGAACAAAACCAGCAACTATGAAGAGAAAAGTGCAACCATAATTGGCGCTGGCTTAGCAGGCTGCTTTACCGCCTACTCGCTTGCGAAAAAAGGTTGGGAAGTAACTGTGATTGAGGAGAAAACAGCTGTTGGGATGGGAGCCTCAGGTAATCAACAAGCAGTTTTGTTTCCTAAACTTTCTGCGTTTCAATCACCGCTAACTGAAATGATGCTTGCTGCATTTCTATATGCACATCGATTTTACGTATCTAACAAAGAGTCACTGCATTTAAATGCACTCACAGGCTCTTTATTGCTAGCCCATAATCATAAAGAATTGATGGCACAATTAAGTTTAAAGGAATGGTTAAACTTCTACCCAGATTTAGGAGAGTTAGTTGATATTGAACAAGCATCTGAACGCACTGGAATTCCTTTAGATAAAACAGGATTATATATTCCCAAGTCTGGTTGGCTAAACGCACCTCAACTTTGCCATTCATTGCTCAACAACAGTGCTGTGCAAGTAAGAACTAATACTAAAGTTGATCATTTAGAACAAACGAAAATGGGCTGGCTTGTGGATGGCAAAGAAACACCGGTGCTAATTCTTACAACTGGGCATCAGTTAAAAGAATTTAGGCAATGCAGTCATCTTCCTATTAAGCCAATACAAGGTCAAATGACCTCTGTCGAAGCGACTCTAGACAGTTCACGCTTGAAAATACCAATAGGCGGGGAGGGTCACGTTCTGCCTTGTGTTCAAGGGACCCACAGTGTAGGTGCAACCTATAATCTGGGACTTGATACCCCACAACCTGTAGCTTCTGATAATCAACTTAATATCAATAAGCTAAAAAAAATTACAGCAAAGGTTAATTGGTCAGATTGTGCAGTGGATCAGTGGGCAGCTGTTCGTGCATCTACCCCCGATTACTTACCCCTGGTTGGCCCTATAGCACAAGCAGACCAGTTCATGAAGTTATACGCAGGATTGGAAAGTAATGCTAACCGTTGGATACCAAATCAAGGAGTGTTTTATCCTGGTTTGTACAGCTGCACAGGTTTTGGATCAAGAGGTCTGACGACAATCCCACTTTGTGCTGAGTGGTTAGCAAGCTTAATCAATAATGAAATGTCTAGTTTACCCAGGCATTTAATCCAAGCAATTTCTCCTGCACGATTTCTAAGGCGATCCATTATCCGTGCGAAAAATTTATAACGTATATCCACTTAAATAGCCCTAGGTTCTCGTGTACAATTCTCTGCTGCAAACTCGATTTACAGGAGTAACGAATAATGTCGGAATCCAAAGGTAAGTTATTTAGAAATGTAGTTAAAAAAAATAAACCTGTGCAAGTTCTTGGAACTATCAACGCTTATTCCGCAATGTTAGCAAAAGCGTCAGGCGCTCAAGCCATCTATCTTTCAGGCGCAGGGGTCGCTAATGCCTCATATGGATTACCTGACTTAGGGATGACAAATTTACCAGAAGTGCTTGAAGATGCACGCCGCATAACAGAGGCCTGTGACTTACCCTTGCTTGTTGATGTAGATACCGGTTGGGGGCATGCATTTAATATCGCTCGTACAGTCAAATTAATGGAAAAATCCGGTGTTGCTGCTATACATATTGAAGATCAGGTTCTAGCAAAACGTTGTGGTCATCGTCCCAATAAAGCTATTGTTTCCTTAAAAGAAATGGGCGATAGAATTAAAGCGGCCGTTGATGCAAGACAAGATCCTGATTTTGTGATCATGGCTCGAACTGATGCCTATGCGGTTGAGGGAATGAATGCTGCTATTGAAAGGGCGTTATTATGTGTTGAGCTAGGTGCTGATATGATTTTTCCCGAGGCTATGACTACCTTGGATGAGTACCAAACCTTCGTGAACGGCATTAAGGTGCCTGTCCTTGCCAATATTACCGAATTTGGGAAAACCCCATTATTCACGAGGGATGAACTAGCTAGAGTAGGAGTATCATTAATACTTTATCCCCTAAGTGCTTTTAGAGCTATGTCAAAAGCTGCTCTGAATACTTATCAAACAATTTTAAACACCGGCAGTCAAGCGACATTACTAGATAGTATGCAAACACGAAATGAACTTTACGAGGTTCTGGGATATCACCAATACGAACAAAAATTAGACCAACTGATGGAGGAAGAGAATGAGCGCTAAGAGTGGAGGTTTAGCAGGGATAGTAGCAGGGCAGTCTGCAATAGCAACAGTTGGTTTGGCAGGTAAAGGATTAACCTACCGCGGTTATTCTATTGAGGATTTGGCGAATTATGCTTCTTTCGAAGAAGTCGCTTATTTACTCAACTACGGAAATTTACCGACTCAAACAGAATTAGACGATTACACTAAAAAATTAATAGATCTTAGAGACATACCTACTGAGCTAAAAAACATTTTAAAATTGATTCCTAAAAATACCCACCCTATGGATGTACTTAGAACTGCTTGTTCATTTTTAGGAAATCTGGAACCTGAAACCAGTTTTTCACAACAGAATGACATAGCAGATCGACTATTGGCTCTATTTCCTGGAATCATGTGCTATTGGTACGCTTATCATTTCCAAAATAAAGAGTTATCTGGATTTACTGATGAAGAAACGGTTGGCGGCCATTTTCTCGCAATGCTGCATGATCGTAAACCGAATCTTCTTGAATGCAATATGATGAACGTTTCTCTGATTTTGTATGCTGAACATGAGTTTAACGCATCTACTTTTGCAGCACGTGTTACAGCAGCCACTCTATCGGATTTTTACTCAACAATTACCAGCGCCATTGGCACTCTAAGAGGACCCTTACATGGTGGTGCAAATGAAGCCGCAATGGAATTGATTGAACAATTTAAATCACCCGATGAAGCAGAGCAAAAACTTAAAGTGATGCTGGCTAATAAAGCTACCATTATGGGTTTTGGACATCGCGTATACACTACCTGCGATCCTCGTTCTGACATTATCAAAGCCTGGTCATTGCGTCTAGGTGAAGAGAAGGGTGATCTCTTGCTTTACAATATCTCTGAGCGCATAGAAGAAGTCATGTGGAATGAGAAAAAGTTATTCCCTAACTTGGATTTCTACAGTGCTTCTGCTTACCATTATTGCGGAATTCCAACCGCTTTATTTACACCCATTTTTGTCATGTCACGTATCACTGGATGGTCTGCTCATGTGTTTGAACAAAGAGCAAATAACAAATTAATCAGACCAACATCAGAGTACACAGGTCCAGAACCACAATCCTTTCCAGCAATAGCAACAAGAGGTTAATACTATGCACAGCTATGTAGAAGACAATATTAAGCCCGATTATGATCAGGTTATGGTAGATATCGCCGACTATGTTTTAAACAAAAAAATTGATAGTGTTTTAGCGTATGAAACTGCTAGGCTATGCCTGATGGACACTTTGGGATGCGGCATCTTAGCGTTGAATTTTCCTGAATGTGTCAAAATGCTTGGTCCAATAGTTCCCGGAGCTTCATTAAATGGAGGTGCGCGTGTACCTGGAACCTCTTTTGAATTAGATCCTGTGCAAGGGGCATTTAATATCGGCACTATGGTCCGTTGGTTAGATTTTAACGATACATGGCTTGCCGCAGAGTGGGGACATCCTTCTGATAATTTAGGGGCCATTTTGGCTGTTGCTGATTATTTATGTCGTCAAAATTGTGCAAAAAATAAAGCACCGATACTCATGCAAGATGTACTTACTGCAATGATTAAAGCGCATGAAATACAAGGCTGTTTAGCCCTTGAAAATAGCTTCAATCGTGTAGGCCTTGATCACGTATTTTTAGTAAAAGTTGCTAGTGCCGCTGTGGCAGCCGCCTTATTTGGTGCTGATAGAGACATGATGTTACGCACTTTGTCACAAGTTTTTGTTGATGGACAAAGTCTACGTACATACCGCCACGCTCCAAATGCTGGATCCCGTAAATCATGGGCGGCTGGAGACGCTACTTCAAGAGCTGTACGTCTTGCCCTAATTGCGCAAACGGGAGAGATGGGTTATCCCAGTGCCTTAAGTGTACCTACTTGGGGATTTTATGATGTTTTATTTGGTAAGAAACCTTTCAAATTTCAGAGACCTTATGGTAGTTATGTAATGGAAAATGTTCTGTTTAAACTGTCTTATCCAGCTGAATTTCATGCTCAAACTGCGGTTGAATGCGCTGTAGCCTTGCATCCACAAGTTAAAAGTCGGTTTAACGAAATTCAGAAAATCGAATTAGTAACGCATGAGTCAGCAATACGAATTATCAGCAAGCAAGGTGCTTTACATAACCCAGCTGACCGTGATCACTGTTTACAATATATGGTCGCAATTGGCCTACTATTTGGTGATTTAACCGCAGAACACTATGAAAATGATGTCGCCGCTGACCCACGTATAGATCTCTTACGTTCAAAAATGCAGGTTAGTGAAAATGAGCAGTTCTCTAAGGATTACCATGATCCTGAAAAACGGTCGATAGCAAACAGTATGAAATTAGTTTTCACTGACGGTACAGAAAGTGAGTTAATTTCTATTGAATATCCTATCGGTCACAAGCGCCGCAGAGAAGAGGGCATTCCTGTATTGCTTAATAAGTTTAAGAGAAATCTAAGCACACAATTTTCTGCAGATAAGGTAGATAAAATAACTCGAGTAATGAATGATACTAATACCTTAAGTGCTATGAAGGTGAGTGATTTTATGAGCTTGTGGGTCATTTAGGACAATGTTTTCCGACGTACCGCGGCCTGTCCGCGGTACGTCGAAGAACCTTAAGCAAGAGCCATTCGGTTATGAGCCTGCTCATCTTAAATTTTTCGATGGACCCCAGAGGTCGCAAGAATTTTTGTTGCTATCTCTTCAATTGAAAACTTGGTGGAATTCAAGTAAGGAATTTGTTCTTTCTGATACATAGCTTCCACCTCGTTAACCTCAATTCGACATTGCTCAGCTGAGGCGTATTTACTGTTAGGTCTTCGTTCAGATCGTATTTGTTGTAAGCGATAGGGGTCAATAGTAAGCCCAAAAAGCTTCGCTTTATAAGGTCTTAAAAGATCCGGAAGGTTAAATCCAACGAGATCATCTTCAGTAAAAGGGTAATTAGCAGCTAAAATCCCGTACTGAAGGGCCATATAGATACAGCTAGGCGTTTTACCACAACGGGATACTCCAATTAAGATAATATCGGCCTTTTCATAGCCACGAGTTTTAACCCCATCATCATGATGCAAGGCAAAATCAACAGCTTCTATTCTGTGCGTATAGGATTTATCGTTTGCAACACCGTGTGTTTTACCTACTGTGTAGGATGATTTCTCGTTAAGTTCTGTTTCTAATGGTCCTATGAACGTGCTAAATAAATCGAAGACACTTCCATTGGCTTTTTTAAATAGCAGTCTAATTTCAGGATTTACTAAGGTCATGAAAATAAGAGGTTTTATCTTATTTTCCTCATAATTTTGATTAATTTCAGCCACTACTTTTTCTGCTTTATCAACAGAATCGATGTATGGAATTGTAAGTTTTTCAAATTCTGTATGCTCAAATTGCGTAATTAAACTATTACCTAGGGTTTCAGCAGTAATACCTGTTCCGTCTGAAAGCATAAAAACTGTTCTTTTCATGAAGTTCCTCGATGTGTAGCCCTTAGGTATTTCATAGCATCTAACAATACCATCTGCTAGCTTAAACTATAGAAAATGTCTCTTTTTGGAAGACTAACATGGAGTGCACGGGATATAAAGAGAATCAAATACACGATAAGTCCTGGTTATTTTCCGAATACAATTTATAATTTAATAATACAGTACAGAATAAAGGGGTCTTCAATGTTAAACTTTACCGGCTGGAAAATTAAAAGAATAACTAAAAAAATCAAAGCGATGCAAGCAAATCGCGTGAGTAATCAGCCTACTGATGAGGTCCTCAAAAAAGAAATTGCCTATTATTTTGAGCTAGCGGCCTTGTTTAATAAATTGAAGGGCCATAAAAAGTACCCTTATGCAGCTGTTATGGAAGAGGAGTGCTATCTTGCCGCTGCAAGCCTTGAAAATGCTGAAGCACATTATCAACTGGGTAAAATGTACCTAGAAGAAGGGCGTTTTAGACAAGAATTAGAAGCGCAAGGAATTTATAATAGCGAAAACAACACCAAACAACGCAATGCTATATATGAAGCAGCACATCTGCATTTGTTGGCGGCTGACAAATTACAGCATATTCAAGCTAAAAGACTTCGGGGCCTTTCTATTATTAACGGGTGGGGAACTGAAAGCGATAAAGATAGAGGTTTCGAGCTGGTTGTCGCTAGTATCGATCAGGAAGAAAGCTGGGATAAGGTGCCCCAAATTTTTGCTGCAATAGGATTAAATAAACCTGAATTCTTTGCTGCAATCATGAAACGCAGAAAGGACACGCCAAGCGTTTAACTGTATTTTTGATATTGAATAGGTGAATTTTTAATGACAATGGTTAACCGATTTATTTTGCTTGTAAGCCTGTTATTTTCCAACCAACTTCTATCCGCTACCTGGAGTAGTTACTTACCCACTAATAAGGTAATAAAAGCCAAAGTTATGGAGGTAAGTACGTCCAAGGAACTGGACAAGATCGGTCAAAAATTACAACAAGGGCTGGCAGCCCATCCAGACTGGTATAAAGGGTACTTGAGTAAGCTCAAGCCTGGTGAGGAAATGCCTTATCATGCCAATATGGGCATCACCAAAGCAGAGTATGAACTACTGCTTAAACCTGCGGTTATGAAACTAACCCAAGTAGGCACTATTGATGTAGAGTTTAAGACCGACAAACCTGGATCTGTAATTATTAAAACAACCCCCATATCCCCTATAAATGGTATAATTGTAGGTGAAAAAGCAGCCATTACACCCCTTGGACCAACAGTTCACTTTAGCAACATCAATAACACCGACCCCAAGTCGATTACTGGACCATGGACAGGATTGCAATGGTCATTTAGTGATTTTGATAATATTGATTTGCAAAAAGTTGATTTAAATAAAGTTAAGGGTAAGCAGGTCAAGCTTGCAGTTGGTAAGTTGACCAATAAGTCAGAAGGAATACTTTATTACGATGTTAAAGATGTGGATATTCCTAACAATAAAAAGGTCGTTTATTCCTATATTATCTATTACCCATTAAATAAATAATAAAGCGTAGCCCGCGCTAATACGGGCCACAATGCTATTACTATATATTTCCTACCATTATGGTATTATCAGCAATTAACCTTCGCTATTTGTCTCAAAATATGACTATAAATTTGAAAAATATTTTCCCTTGGCTCAAAGAGGCCTGGAATTCCTACTCGCAACATAAAATGATGCTTTGGTGGCCGTTGAGCTTTCTATTCCTCACGCCGCTAGCTGTATTAATTGTATTCGGTGGAATTATTCCTTTTGGATTGAATAGCTTAGGCTGGATAAGTTTCGATCACAGGTTTTTGAATTATCCTTACTTGCTGCTTGTTGCAGGCTTAGTTTTTTGTGCCTGGTTTCCTTTTATTGATGGAATTTACCGCTTGATTAATGACTGTCTGCAAGGCAAGCCAATTAATGAAGATACTGCATTTAGTAATTTGTTTAACTCGCAAGACATGGGAAAGGCTTTGCTCGTCATTCTAGCTATAACCGTCTTTTTGAATGGGCTTGGTGCAATATTCAAACCGCTTTCCCTACTGGCCACTTTAGCCATTATTCTTACTATTTTTACGCCTGTAATAGTTATAAATAACAATACATCTCCCTGGAAAAAGGGCTGGGAATCAGTTCAATTGGCTCTGCAGAATAAAAAATTAATTGGTCAAGTCTGGGGCTTACGCCTTACTATTATTCTATTAATTTGCTTGCCGTGGATTACTGTGGCCTGTTTAAGTGGACATTCAGGTATGCAACTACTAGCATCATTAATTGCATTGCCTGCATTTGTTTATCTATTAGTTAAAATGCTTCCCTTTTATTTCTATTATCCTGCTTATGTGTATGAGCAAATGAAATAAAGCGCGTCTCGGATAGCTTGCTCGTATATAGTTAAATATAAAAATTGACTAAAAAATCAATAAACCTTAACATATGTGGTTTTTTGATCCAATATAGTCAAAGGTAACTCATTCATGAAGGCAGTTCTCATAACCTCCAAAGCAATCGTACTTTACAATGAAAAAAAATACGATCAAGCCCGTGATTTATATCTCGCAGCAATAAATGCAGATGATACTTATGCCAAGGCTTATTATTACCTCGCTTTATTAGAAAAAGAATGTAATAACCGCGCAAAAGCTATTGAATATTGCAGCAAAGCGGTTTCTTTGTATCCTAATTTTGGTGTTGCTCATGCATTGTTAGGAGATCTCTATTTATCCGCTAGTAACGACGCCTATAATAATGCAAAGAATGTCTTCAAAAAGAGACCCCGAGATGAAAATATCAGTGAGCACGTAAGTAAAGCGCATATAACAGCTTCAAAAGTCACTTTAAATGATAATAGCAATTTAACATTAAATACTGACAACTTTGCCTTCTTTACTCCAACCAAAACAAGAGCAGGAACTATACCCGCAGAAGGCCAAAAGCCTGGGTTGTTATGATTAAAGAACAAAGTGCTTTAGATAGGCGTTAATAATAGTATGTCCCCAAAATAAAGAGACAAGTCCCGCAATACAGAGAAAGGGGCCAAAGGGGATGGTGGTTTCTTTTGATTTATGGTTTATTCGCAGATAAATAATACCAATCACAGCACCGCTTACAGAAGAAAGTAACAAAATCATTGGTAAAAAAGTCCAGCCAAACCAAGCACCAAAGGCCGCGAATAATTTAAAATCCCCATTTCCCATGCCAATTTTACCAGTTATAAGATAAAAGAGCTTAATAAATAACCATAAACTTAAATAAGCGCCTGCAGCGCTTAAAACCGCATCTGGTAGGGTGGTAAAGAGGTTTTGAGTGTTTGCTATCAATCCCAACCACAACAGGCTTAGCGTTAAGCTGTCAGGCAATAACTGCTGATCGAAGTCAATGAAGATCAGTGCAATTAAAATCCAAATCGCCAAAAGGGCGAAGATTAACGGCAGCGTGAAGCCAAAATGCCAACTAGCATACACAGAGAGGGACATTGTTAGTAATTCAACTAAGGGATAGCGAACTGAAATAGGGGCCTTACAACTACGGCAACGGCCTTTTAACAACAGATAGCTTAAAATAGGTAAATTTTGCCATGCTGTAACTAAATTTTTGCAATTTGGGCAAAATGATCGAGGAAAAAATAAGTTAATCGGCTTTTGTTCAACAGATTCAACGCCCATCACCTCACAGCAATGCTCTTTCCACTCAGCTTGAAGCATAAGGGGTAGACGATATATGAGCACATTAAGAAAGCTTCCTACGGATAACGAAAAAAGCGCAACAGCACAGTACAGAAACCAGGCGTGATTAATAATGAGTTCTTGTAGCATGAATTAAAGGCGTCCTTGTATTTTAAACAGCAGATCCCAATTTGAAGATAGGCAAGTACATGGCGATAACTAAACCACCGACTAAAACCCCTAAAATCGACATAATAATTGGCTCAAGCAAGCTGCTTAACGAATCAACCGCATTATCTACGTCCTCTTCGTAAAAGTCTGCTACTTTACCCAGCATTTTCTCTAAAGCGCCTGATTCCTCACCTATGGCAACCATTTGAATAACCATATTAGGGAATAGATGGGTGTTTTCCATGGCCACATTCATTTGTTGGCCTGTGGAGACCTCATCCCTAATTCTATCAGTTGCCTTAGCATAAATAATATTACCTGTGGCGCCAGCAACTGATTTTAGCGCTTCCACCAAGGGCAACCCTGCAGCAAACGTAATAGAAAGAGTTCTTGTAAAGCGTGCTATAGACGCTTTTTCCAAAATAGGTCCGATTACAGGCATTTTTAATAAGGCTTGATCCACTTTCTGCGCAAAATCGAGGGAATGATTTTTTGCATAAATAAAGGCGTAAATAGCACCGCCTATACTGCCGAAAATAAGATACCAGTATGCTTGGAAAAATGCCGACATATTTACCACCAGTTGGGTCATGGCGGGTAAATCAGCACCGAACCCCTTAAATAGGGATTCAAATTGTGGTACCACGAAGATTAGAAGTCCGGCAGTTACTATAAAGGCTACAGCAAGAACAGCCATAGGATAGGTTAGTGCTTTTTTGATTTTCTTCTTGATGGACTCAATTTTTTCTTTGTAAGTTGCAACTTTATCCAACATGATATCGAGGGAACCTGACTTTTCTCCCGCATCTACCAGGTTACAAAAAAGCTCATTAAAATACTGGGGATGTTTTATTAAAGATTCAGAGAGTGTTAGCCCTGTTTCTACATCATTCTTAACATTACCAATAAGGTCTTGCATTCTTTTATTAGATTGCCCTTTGGAAACAATATCAAAGGATTGCACTAAGGGAATTCCAGATTCAATCATTGTTGCTAGTTGACGACTAAAAACAGTGATATCTCCTGGAGTGATTTTTTTATTCTTCTTATCAAAAAAAGGCTTTCTTTTTTTTCCGACTTTATTGGCGATTATACCTTGCTTACGCAATTCGGCCTTAGCCAAAGCTAGTGTGCGTGCCTGGACATCGCCGACCATCTTTTGACCTGTTTTATTGACACCTTCATAATGAAAGGTTAGAACTTCATTGCTAGTATTGGCCATAAATTAATCAACGGATACCCGATTGACCTCCTCTATGGTTGTAACGCCTGCCTTAATCTTCTCAAGACCAGACTCAAATATTGTGAGCATGCCATCAGCTTGCGCTTGCTTAAGAATATCCAAAGAATTACCCCCTGACATAATAATTTGCCCAATGGTTTTGGTCATCGGCATTACTTCAAACAATCCTAGTCGTCCACGGTAACCATTAGTACATTGACTACAGCCTACCGCCTTATATAGCTTTATGTTTTCTAATTCAGATTCCTTAAAACCTAATTCTATCAGGCCTTGCACGGTAAAATCATCCCTTATTTCTTTGCACTGTTCACAGAGTTTTCTTGCTAATCGTTGTGCAATAATAATGGTTACTGAGCTGGCTATGTTGAAAGTAGGTATACCCATGTTCACCAACCGATTCAATGTTTCCGCTGCGCTATTAGTATGCAGAGTAGAGAGCACTAAGTGACCTGTTTGAGCAGCTTTAACTGCAATTTCTGCTGTTTCAAAATCCCTAATTTCCCCCACCATGATAATATCCGGATCCTGCCGGAGAAACGAGCGCAATGCGCCTGAGAACGTTAAACCTGTTTTTGGATTGATATTAACTTGGTTTATACCTGGGACTTTAATTTCAACAGGGTCTTCTGCTGTAGAGATATTCACTTCAATCGTGTTTAGAATATTAAGCGCTGTATATAAGGTCACTGTCTTACCGCTACCAGTTGGTCCAGTTACCAGTATCATTCCTTGGGGTCTTTCAATTGCCTTAACAAAGTGAGCACGTTGTACAGGGCTAAATCCCAAGGCCTCAATGCCCAGTTTCGATGCACCAGCATCTAGAACCCGCATAACCACCTTTTCACCGCCAGCAGTAGGACAGGTACTAACCCGGAAATCGATAGCACGGGTCTTAGATAATTTCATTTTGAAGCCGCCATCTTGTGGAACTCTTCGCTCTGAAATATCTAAATTAGACATAACCTTGATTCTAGCTGTAATTCGTGAAGATAAACTAGCTGGAGGGCTGGCAACTTCATGTAATATGCCGTCTTGGCGGTAACGAATGCGATATTCTCTTTCATAGGGCTCAAAGTGAATATCTGACGCGCCTTGTTTTATAGCTTCCAATAAGATTTTGTTAACAAACTTAACAATAGGTGCATCATCAGTAACGGAAGAGACATTGTCTGCATCCGGATCTTCATCATCCGCACTGATTTCCAATCCTTCTAAGTCACCAGAATCATCGACATATTCTGAAAGCCCCTGACTTTCCTTAGCTGTTAATAAAGTATCAATTAATAGGGTAAGCTTGTCAGTTTCTACAACAATAGGGTGCGTGTTTAAACCTGTATGGAATTGAATTTCCTTCAACGAAGACTGTTTACTAGGATCATCTGTAGCTAGATAGATGTTATTTCCTCTACTAAATAGCGGGACCATAGCATGTCGGCGAATAAGTTTATCATTAACCAGAGCAGCAGGAATGGACTCTAAATCAATACAGTTCACATCGATCATAGGAACGCCGAAGCTCTGTGCTGCAGTCAAGGCGATTTGCGAAGAGGAAAGGATGTTATTTTTAACAAGATATTGCAGAAGAGAGACTTTTTCACCAGCCGCGAGCTTACAGTACTCAATAGCCTTTGGTTTTTCCAAAAGCTTCTCAAGAACAAGTAATTGTCCTATTCCCTGTAATCTCTGTTCATCCGCTGATAAAACCATAATTTTCTTTCTTATTGTAAATTACAAATAACTATAGTTAAGATAGCAAAGAATTTCACAATGTCTAAGAAGAAATTTAATGCACTCGTTATGAATAAGTATATACTTAATTTTAGAAAAACTGTTGTAAATCAGCTTTATTTTGATTTTTAATACAAATAAAAGGTTAAATTTTGTTGGAATTACACATAAAACAGTTGCGTGCACTCGACGAATGGTTTCAAACCCCATTAGGGATGGCGGTTGCGCATGAATTTATTGCTGACTTAGAACCTGTTATTGGTCATTTGAGGGGCGAAACACTACTCCAATTAGGCCATTGTGGAACAAATCCTTGGTTAAATAGCCTAAAATATGACCGTAAATGGGTGGCTTCTCCCTTTATTATTGACCAGTCAATTAATGTCCAATCCTCTCTAAGTCAAATACCTCTTGCCAGAAACAGTGTAGATTGCGTCATTGTCCCTCTAACGTTAGAACCCTTTGGACCCAGCTTCAGTCTAATCGATGAAATCGATCGAGTACTGAACCCCATGGGTTACGTAGTTTTTTTATGCATTAATCCCTATAGTCTATGGGGAGCAGCACTAAAAGGGGGCTTACTTGGATGTTACAGCGATAATAAAGTTAAATTGCGCACCCCATTTAATCTTAATAGAATATTTTTGCAACGAGGTTACAGGCAAAATTCATTAAGTAACTTTTGTTATATTCCACCAATCAATAATCAACGCTTAATTAAAAAACTCAGTTTTTTAGATGAGGTTGGCAAAATGCTGTGGCCTGTCCCGTCTGGTTTTTTTTGTTACATTGCGCAAAAATATGAATTTATACGCCCAACCCTCATAAAAAAAACTGTTGAACAAACAATTAGCCAAGAATTTAAGTCACCGATGCAACCCGCTTTAAATAGTTAGCTATTTTTTGTATAATGCACCCTAGGTGTAAAACAGGCTATCCAATGACTAAAAAAACTTTATTTAGAATAACTTTTGCAAATCAAGAAGCAATTTACGAGGTTTATGCGCGCTCCATTAAGGAAAGTGAAATATTTGGGTTTTTAGAGGTTGAGGAATTAGTTTTTGGTGAACAGACCGCTTTAGTAGTAGATCCTTCTGAAGAAAGACTAAAAATGGAATTTAACGGTGTAAAAAGAACCTATATACCCATGCATTCTGTTTTTCGCATTGACGAAGTTGATAAGCAGGGTGTAGCAAAAGTGAAAGACAAAATAAGCTATGACAACAAAGTGAGTCCTTTTCCTGGGACTGGAAGATTAAAAGATTAGTCACAGGCACAAATTACTTATAAAGGATCATTCATGTCAATTCCAAATAAAATTAAAGAAGTTTATGAGAAATCAACCTGCCTGTTCACCACTAATGAAGTTGAAGCAGCACTAGACCGAATGGCAATTAAAATTCATGAAAAATTACACGATCAAAACCCAGTACTAGTTTGTGTGATGATTGGAGGCCTTGTGCCTCTTGGTAATTTATTACCACGACTCGATTTTCCTTTAGAGGTTGATTATATTCACGCGACGCGATATCGAGGAGATATAACCGGTGGTGATATTCACTGGAAAATTAAGCCCTCTACCAATTTGAGTGGTAGAACAGTCCTAATTGTTGATGATATCTTAGATGGTGGAGTTACCTTAGCTGCAATTATTGCTGAAATTAAAAGCCTTGGAGCTGAGCAAGTATTAAGCGCGGTGTTAGTTGATAAATACCGTAAACGTGTTCCTAATGGTCTACAGCAGGCAGATTTTGTCGGTTTGGAGGTTGATGATCATTATATCTTCGGTTACGGGATGGATTACCATGAATATCTAAGAAATGCCCCTGGAATTTTCGTTGTACACCCAGATCATGAATAAATAAAAAATGGAGAGCAGGATGCTAAAAAAATCAACGTTTAACTTACTGATAATTATAGGATTATTTTTTTTCAACTCTTTGGGCTTCGCAGCCACCCAGGATTTTGAACTATTTCCTGGAAAACCGCTAAGATTGACTTCAGGACTTCCATCACCTTTAGTAGCTTATTGTGAGGTACGCTTACTTTCTAAAGATAACCACACTATTGCAGTGAAGATGTTAAACGGGTCAGGGCAGATACATGGTACTAGCCTGAGAAAGGGCGATTCACTGACTCTAACTGTCAATCATGGCCAAATAATCGAGATTATTGCCAATCCAAATTCAGATGCACTGTTCACCAATTTAGGCCCACAAATGGTTAAGGCGATGTGTAGTTAAATCGTAGGTTGGGTTATAACCCAACAACAATCCTTCGTGGTCCATCAAGATTCATGTTGGGTTGCAACCCAACCTACAAAACCAGGATTAAGATATAACGTAGGTTGGCTTTACAGCCCAACCTACATTATTTATTAATAACCACTCTTAATGCTTGCAGTTTCAAAGTTGAACTTCCGATATAATGTGCACTTTCTGCTATTTGCTTCTTGAAAAAATCAATCTCATCTTTACGAATAGCTGGGTTTAGCTTTTGTAGTGCTTTTAATCTATTCAGCTCAGCGTTTAATTCCGTCTCCATCTGAACTTGAGCCAAGGCTATAATTTCTGTTTTTTGTGCCTCAGCGGCTTTAGTGCTGTGATCAAGGATAAGCTCAATATCTTCACGAATTTGTTTGACAATGGGATAACCCAAATGTCTTTTTACTTGTTCACACATATCATTTAACTGACTGAAACTTAATACTTTCGCGAGATTTTTACCCGAAATATCCATTAAAATTCTAATCGGTGTTAATGGCACTATACGATCCAATTGCAAATACTTAGGTGCTGCACAATTTATCGTAAAATAAGTCTCTAGAAATAAAGTACCCGGTTTAATGCTTTTTACAGAGATAGTTGTAAGTGTTGCGTTGCCAATTTCAGATTCGAGCACCATATCCATTGATTCATTGACGATAGGGTGCTCCCAGCTTAAAAATTCCATGTCCTCACGCACTAAAGCTTTTAAACGAGAGTAGGTTACTGTTAAGCCATCTTCTTTCAGCCCTGGAAAATGCCCGGTTTTCATATGATCAGTCGGTCTAAGTATTTCCGAGGAATTCGAGTGGAACTCATGATCTACGCCAAACTCTTGATACATTTTAGCCATATAACCTTCAAGCGTGAGGTTATTTTCCTCGGCTTCGATATCGGCTATATAATCTAGAGCCCGAGGTAAATTACAAGAATTTAATTCTAATAATTTATCGCGACCTTCACTTAAGGACAAATTCAATGCATCGGTAAAAATTTTTGTGTCTGTTATCAATTTTTCTAGCAAATCATCGTATTTATCAGAGTAAAGAATGGGCAGAAGCTGTGCTTCAAAATGTTCAAATATTGTTGAACCAACCGAGCAACTTTTTACAAATAAATTAATACCCTCGTTGTACCAACGAAATAACTTTTCTTGCGCAGTACCAGTAAGGTAGGGTACGTGTATATTGATAGTGTGCTTTTGACCAATCCTATCAAGTCGGCCTATACGCTGTTCTAGTAAATCAGGATTTAAAGGAAGATCGAATAAAATCAGATTGTTAGCAAATTGAAAGTTTCTTCCTTCGCTGCCTATCTCAGAACAGATAAGTACTTGTGCACCATTTTCTTCTTCGGCAAAATAGGCAGCAGCTCTATCCCGTTCAATAATAGACAAACCTTCGTGGAAAGCACTTGTACGAATACCTCTATTTAATTTTAAATGCTGCTCAAGAGTGATTGCGGTTGTTGCTTTTGCGCAAATTACTAAGACTTTAGCAGGGCGCAGTTCTGTTATTTTTGTAGCTAACCAACTAACACGTGGATCATCAACCAGCCATTGGTCTGTGACAACTAAAGTTTCAGGATACAGATTAGCAATCCCCAACTCTTCGTTTAATTTCTCCTTCGTACCGACTGTTTTCAGAGGGTAGGGGTGGATTTGGCGTTCAGGGAACCCTTTGATTGCAGCTCTTGTATTTCGGAAAAGTACGCGTCCAGTTCCATGCCTATCTAAAAGGTTTTTGATGGCATCGTTTATACTATTGGAGGTCAATTTCTTAAGATAAGTTTTTAACTCTTTTGTTAAGGCAGGGCTTAACTCATCAGTTTGGGTAGATTCTTGATACTCAATTAGGTTTTGTACTAACGCATTTATTGCTTGATAGCTTTCTTCCTCTTTTTTAAACTCAGAAAAATCATAAAAACGGGAAGGATCAAGTAGTCTTAAACGTGCAAAATGACTTTGAATACCTACTTGTTCAGGTGTCGCGGTCAAGAGTAACAATCCTTTACTCTGGGCGGCTAAAGTCTCAACGCAGGAGTACTCCGGATTTTGCTCGGTCTCAGACCAATGCAAATGGTGCGCCTCATCCACAACTAAGATATCCCATTGCGCCGCTGAAGCTTGGGTACGTGCTTCCTCATTTTTCATCAGAAAATCAATGCTACAGAGCACTAATTGCTCTGATTCAAATAAGTTTACTGGCTCTTGTACTCTAGGTTCTTCATCATCTAACGCACCTTCAAGCAAGTCTTCCTGCAGTCTGTCAAATCGATTTTGGTCAAAAATAGAAAAATAAAGATTAAAACGCCGGATCATCTCTACTAACCATTGATGAATTAGCGTATCTGGAACGACAATTAGAACTCGACTGGCCCGTCCAGTGTGTAACTGGTAATGCAAAATCATTCCCGCTTCGATAGTTTTACCTAAACCTACTTCGTCGGCTAGAAGTACTCTTGGGGCGTAACGTTGAGCGACTTCGGCAGCTATATAGACTTGATGAGGAAGATGATTAGTCCTAGATCCTAATAATCCTCTAACTTTAGATTGTTGCAATCTACTAAGATGTTCTAATGTTTCAATACGGAGTTTAAAGGAGTTGAGTTTATCCAACAAGCCACTGAATAGACGTTGTTGTGGAGTACTTAGTTTAATAAAACAGGATAAAGCTAATTCAGGAACTGCAATTTCAATACCTTCGTCATCATTACCCGTGTATTCAATTAACCCGTTACTCTCTTTAAGATGATGAACTATCACTTTATGCTGACTATTGGTGAAAATTTCGTCGCCTTCTTTAAATATAATACGACTAAGTGGGGCATTATCTATTGCATATATACGTTCTTCTGCAGCTGCGGGAAAACTAATGCTAACTTGCCTTCCACTCAGCTCAGTAATAATTCCAAGCCCTAATTGTGATTCCGAGTTGCTGATCCAGCGTTGACCAATAATAAATGTCATACAAATATTGTCCAAGTTATTAATCTATGCCTTATACAGCAATAGTGATGATAAAAAACAGCTATTATACTGAGTATTTTTTATCTTAAAAGTAATTAAAGCTGAAGTTTATAAAGTATTTGGTCTATTTTTTAAGCACTTACCTGCATGCTGATGTATACTATAAGTACAGTTTATCCTCAAACAATCAATATTGAATCTAAATTATACTCTTCAGTGGGAGGAGAGAATGATTAATAAAGTGAATTTCTCTTTTGCTTTTCAGCCTATTATTGAGGTGAAAGCAAAGCAGGTTTTCTCCTATGAAGCCTTTATCCGAGGTATTAATAACGAATCGTCTAATTTTATTCTATCGCAAATAAACATAGCGAATATGAATGAATTCGATCACTATGCAAGGCAGAAAGCTTTAGAGATTGCTGCAAAATTAAACATTAGGAGTTTTATCAATCTTAACTTCCTCCCAGGATGTCTAATTAACGCCCACTACCTAGAAGATACCATTGAATATTTTAAAACAGTAAATTTGTCACCTCGACAGTTGATAATTGAGATTAGTGAAGCTGAAATTATTCAAAGTCGTACCTCTTTTATGCAAAATATTACTAAGTTTCGTGAAATGGGCATCAAGGTAGCCATTGATGATTTCGGAGCAGGGTACGCCGGTCTGAATTTATTTACAAATTTTCGTCCTGATTTTATTAAATTAGACATCAATCTAATAAGAAATATCGATGTCTACGGACCTCGACAAGCGATAATTAAAGCAATAATTTTGGTTTGTGAAAGCTTAGGTGTCGATATCATTGCCTTAGGGGTTGAAACACAAGCCGAGTACCTGTGGTTGAAAAAACAAGGTATTGATCTGTTTCAAGGCTATTTATTTGCTAAACCTGGATTTGAACAGTTGCCTACCATTAATTATCCAACTAATTAACTTCTTTCAAACTCACCACATACAATCACTAGAATGCAAACCACATTTTGATTGCTACTTATAGTGCTGAATTCTATAATCCAAATCCCAAAAACAGTCAACAAATCGCTATAGGAAATACTATGTTTATTAGCCCCTCTCAATTGATCTGTATGTTTTTGGTTGCCTCAGAAATGATAACTAAAGCCACCGGCTCAGTAACAGAATTTTGGCAGGTAGGGGGTAATAACACTAATTACCGATTCTTTTCACAAACAGGATCTATTTTGGGAAAAGTACAAGGTCAGTGCAATGAAAAGGTGGAACTTATTGATTTTAGTAATAAAACATATTCGAATGCGATCGTTAATCGACAGAGTGGTACAACCGATTTAGTCAGTTTATTTCGCGAGGAAAACACTATTGCTTTAACGGGATTTGAAAATTGTTCCGCAAGTTTAAGTCTAGAAGACAGGTTAACCACCTTATTAACTACGACGACAAGCACTACTACTTCTACGACCTTAAGCCATTTAAATACGACTTTACCTAGTACTAGTGAAACCTATAATACCAGCACTACCACATCAGATTTGTCCACTACAGCGACTGTCAAACAAGATATACAAATAGTGTCTCTTACTGTCGTAATAATCGGTATCGTATGTATAGCAACTATAGGTTTGTTTTATTGTATGGATTCAGATTATTGCAATACAAAAAGCAATCCACCCAGCCCAAACCCAAACCCAGATCAAGATGATTTCCGCTTTCTTTCCGATAGCGAATCTGAAAAAACTGCTCTATCAAGCAGTGATGAAGACCTCGAAAACGGCACAGCAAGGGCCAGAAGATAAATCAATAAAGCAGAAAGGGGGTTATTTTGGCATCGTTTCTTGTGTGTCTGTTATAGCATTACCCTCATCAGAAACATCAATCCCTCTGGGACTTTCCATGACGTAATTGGAATAAGGTTTAAAATGTCTAAAGCGAGCTAAGTTTGGGTTTGCTAATATCTCGAAGGAATTACGTACGGCCATAACTTCATTTAAGGAAACCAGACCATTTTTGGTCGAGTGATAAACTTCCATACAATGCGCATATTTATTATAAGCAGCAGAACAAATTGCGTATTTATCATCTACAAATACAAACCGTATACATTCATTAGGATAGCGCGCTTGAGCATCAGCGATAATCTGGTCTAATTGTGGATTCTTACTAGGATTGTATATCGACCTCATTTTTCCTTTGATTGCTTCAGGCGTCTGCAAAGTGATAGATTTCGTATCCAAATCTAATGTCGCCAGCATCTTTTCTTCGTGCGGCTTATGGTAATCGTTAAACACTTTCCCACATTGGGCATTTCCTTCAAGAGTTACATCATCCAGAGTAGAGCAGCCAAAGAAAGGCACATTAGTTTCTTTTGTGAAGTTTTGTGCAGCAACTGTCGGGAGAGCAGAGATAAACTCATCAAAATCAATTTTATGAGTCTTTCCTTTAAGATCTTTTAAAGCCAATTCATTTTGAAATTTGACATCAGAAGAAGCGTAATTGGCATAAAATTTATTCACACCTTCAAAATGCCGTGAGGTACAGATATAAAAACCTGCAAATGCTTGCGCTTGATTTTTGACCAAGGATAACAGTTCTGGTGACAAACGATGTGCTTGCGAAAAATCCACAGAATCGGTCCCGACAAAAGTTCCATCAAAATCGGAAATCAAGATAATAATAGACATACAACAAACCTCAAAATGTTTTCACCAAATAATATAGCCGCAGATGGGCTTCGTCAACCAATGCGATGGCATGATAGTCATTTGAACTAATGGCAGCGGGGCACATCTCTTAGGTCTGATTATTTCGATAATCAGACCCTAATACTTAACCGTTCAGAACGTTCACAACGTTGATTAAATACTTTATATTTAGCAACCTTTGTGGAGCGTTAACATGAAAGTTCAGAAAGTCCTTGTCAGTCCTTATGAAGAATGTTGGCTTGTATTAGATAATGAATACAAACCGATTAAACCCATTACTGAGTTTATAAAATATTTACGTAACGTAGATAAATCTCCGTGCACCATAAAAGGCTATGCCCATAGTCTAAAACTGTATTGGGAATTTTTAGCGGCTAATGAAACCGTCTGGACTACGATTAACATCGGAATACTCGCTAAATTCGTCGGTTGGCTCAGGACCCGCGACAATGAAAAAAATGTTATTGATCTCACTCAATTGCGCATTGAGCGCCATAACTCAAGTATTAATGCCATTTTAGGCGCATTGTCTAGTTTTTATCGATATCACAATCAGGTTGGAAACACTGACTTTACGCTAACGGAGGCGGTAAGATTACCGGGAAATCGTTTTAAGTCGTTGTTGCACCACGTGTTTAAAGATAAACCTGTGCAACGTCGAATTGTGAGTGTCAAACAGCCTAAAAATCTTCCTAAAACGGTAACTCAAACGCAGTTTATGCAGCTTAGTGACGCTTGCACAAACTATCGTGATAAGTTTCTACTATGGCTGTTATATGAAACCGGCATTCGCATTGGACAAGCGTTAGCGCTACGCCATGATGATGTTATTTGCTGGGACAATGAGATTCATATCAAGTACCGTACCGATAATTTAAATAAAGTACGAGGAAAATCATTACAACCCAATGTAGTACAAGTCTCTACTACAGTAATGAGCTTATACGGCGACTACGTTAGTACGTTAGATCAAAACCGACTTACTGAATATGTGTTTATTAATTTTACCGACTACAAACCCCTCGAGTATTCTTTAGTCAAGAAACTCTTCACCACTCTAAGCAAAAAATGTGGTTTTTATGTGCGACCCCACATGTTAAGACATTCCCATGCATCTGATTTGCTAAAGGCGGGTTGGGAAATGGCGCTCATTCAAAAACGTCTAGGTCATGCAAGCGTTCAAACAACGATTGATACTTATACTCATATTGATACAAAACAAATGAAGGAAGCCTTTCAGCAGTACTTAGTTAATAAGGAGAAAGGCCAATGAATCCGACTATCGTTAATAAAAGAGTGGAAAAACGCGATGAGCTTCTTGAAAAAGATAAATGGCTTGCGACTGATCTTGGACTTAAACCGGATAATACCCATGCTATTTACTCTCTCCATTTTAATAAGATCAAGACTGAATGGTTAAAGTTAGCAGCAAAAAAATTTGTAAGGCTACAATCTGCAACACGAAGTTTTGCGACCTGCCGAGGGTACATTCGTGCATTTAATCATTTTGACGAATACCTTCAAACAGTCGACGATGCCTTTGTTTCAAGTGGAATAAGTCGGACTCATATTATAGGCCTTATGGAGTTTCTAAATAAAAAAGGTTTTATGCCAGAAACACGAAAGATTACTTTGGTAAATTTAAGAGTCTTCCATCAAGTCGTGCTACTTGAAGATTGGCTTGATTGGCCCTCAAAACCCTTGATATATCCGAGTGATTTACCCCGAGAGAGAAATGTAACGCCCAAATTCATTGGCGACGATATTCTCGCTCAACTCAAAAAGCATTTATTCCATTTACCGTTATGGATGCAAAACCTCGTTACCATTCTAATGGAGACAGGACGGCGTATTAGTGAAGTATGTGCACTTCATTATGATTGTCTTGAGCAAGATGGTGACGGGGACTTAATGCTAAGGGTTAAGGAACAAAAATTAAGCCGCATTAGACTCATCCCTATCTCAAAGCATTGTATAGATGCAATTAAAAAGCAACAAAAACTTACTGATGAAAATGGCTGTTCTAAATACCTCTTTCCATCACAAAGAAGCGACTCAAAGTCCCCCACTGTTGTAGCCCCCCATATTAATCGAGCTTTAAACAGGCTTGCTATAGATAACAGCATAAAAGACAGTAATGGCGTCATTTTTAAATTCAGCACGCATCAATTTAGACATACTGTGGGCACCCAGATGATTAACAATGGTGTTCCGCAAGTGATTGTTCAGCAGTATCTCGGTCATGAATCTCCTGAGATGACGGCTCGTTATGCGCAGATCCATGATGCTACAATGAAAAAAGCGTTTATCAACTTTCAGGAAAAGATGGTTGATGTGAAGGGAAATATTTCTTCAAGTGATGAACACATCAATGCGAAATGGCTGAAGCAAAATATCATGAGCCAATCGTTACCGAATGGGTTATGCGCCCTCCCCTTAAGTCAAAAACGCTGTCCACATGCCAATGCTTGCCTCACGTGCTCTAATTTTAGGACTACAAAGCAGCATTTGCCTAGCCATAAAGCTCAGCTAGTGGAAACAAATAAAATCATCGAAAATGCAAAGCAAAACGGTTGGCAACGCCTCGTTGAGATGAACACCGATGTTGCGTGCAACCTAAAATCTATAATAGAAAAATTAGAGAATGATAATGATAGATAATGAATCAAACCAGATAAAAGCCTTAAAAGATGCAGCACGAAAAAAACGTTCTGCGACATTGGAACGTGTTCTTATTGCTCTTAAGGTGATGGAAGAACAGCAAATGCCCATTAATTTTGAATCAGTGGCTAACTTTGCTAAAGTATCTAAAACGACACTTTATGCTGATTCTGCGATAAAGACCCAAATTAATAAAGTTCGGGAGAGTTTTAAGCGTAATCACTACATGCAAGAGCAAGCAATAAAGATCAAGTCTAAAGATAAAGAGATAGCCATTTTAAATAAGCAGATTAAGAATCTAAGGCAAATAAACGATGAGTTAAAAAAACAGCTTGAGGTTGCTTATGCTTCTTATTTAAAAGATTAATTTTTTATTATTATATGTATTGAGTATATCAGCCATAGTATTGCTTAATAAATAAATGAAGTTTAGCAGAGTGACTGTTATTATACATAAACTGTGCTCCGGCAACGCATGCTCCTTTTGTTAATCATCTAAGGGATACCATATGATATGTCAATTTTGTAATTTAGCTAATGGGCAAGAAGTTGCTAATATTATTTATCAAACTGATCTCATTTGTTGTTTCTTAGATATCGACCCAATCAGTGAAGGGCACACATTAATTGTTCCAAAAAAACATTGTTTGGACCCTGAAGAGTTGGATCAAGAAACTCGATTGGAAGTAATGAATGCCGTTGCACTTCTGTCAACAGCAATCAAAAATTTGAATAACCCCGATGGAATTAGTGTGATGCAGAACGGTGGATATTTTAACGATGTAAATCATTATCATATGCATGTATTTCCACGTTACAAAAATGATGGCTTTAGTTGGGTAGAGCCCGCTCAATTAAGACGAACAAGTCTAGCTCAAACTGCAATCAATCTGATAAAAATAATAAATGGACGAAAAGGTGAAGCTGAGTAAAGTTATTCAGAAATTCCTACGGTTAGCTGCTACCCAAAACTGCAGAATAATATTTACAACAACAAGTATAAAATGCTAGTCTACCATTCCAACCTTGTGAACGATCTGAACGGTAACTTCAGGGCTCCTTTAATATATATAATCAGACCTTAATGATTTTCCGTTCAGGCGGATTCAACTCGCTAATGCAACACAGCATTTGCGGTAATTGTAAGCACTAGTCTGCAATCCCCTTCAAAGGCATCGATAACTACTTGTTAAACATTTGCAGCCGTTTTTCTATTAACTTTTCTTAAGAATGTAAATTTACTTTTTCGCTCGACTATCGAAACGATAGCTTGCTGATGATTTTTACCGATAATAGTATCTATCTCCCAATCACCTATTCGTTCCATTTCGTCTACAATGCTAGGCCGCTCATTTATAAATCGCCTGTTACGAATGGAGCCTTGACGTTTAGGACTGCCATAGCGCGTCCTGTATTTCTTATGTTGATGTCTTACGGCATGAGGGTCAAGCCCTGAACGTTAAGTAATAAATGGCTGAATTGCCCGGCCTTGTGATATAACGACATAATCGTTCAATCTTCTCTTTCTGGTAGGATTATGCGCTGACACCTGCGTAATGAATTTTTTCAGCGGCACTGCAGATAAATGCAGTGACGCTGGTAGCTTCACTTTTTTTTCACCCAAAGTGAGCAATTGATCTAAACTGGGGATCTGCGTCTTTTTTTTGCAAAATCGTAATTAAATTCAAAACTCAGATGTGCAATGACGGTTTTAGAGGATCTGCTTCTGGTTTTCCTGCATCACGGGCTGTTTTATCAAAAAAAGGTCTAATGCCTGGTGTTTTTAAGACTTGATTACTAGGTAAGGCATCCCCTGAAGAAACAGCAATTTGTTCATTTTCCACCGTTACAACTAATTCCGAATCATCACGAAAATTAGCCACAATATCTGCTGCAGATTGGTGCCCCATGGTTGCAGCTACTTTTAATAGGTTATGAGCATACTTATCCAGTTTCTTTCCATCGCTTATGGCAGCGATCAAATTAGATATATCAACTAGTAAAGTATCCAAGCCATTAAGATTTTCGGTTTTATCAAGGTGTGCTAGCGCAAATTGGATACTATTAGACGCTGCATGCATTGAAAGGCCTACTAATGTTTGTATCTCTTTTCTAGTAGATTCAGTATGTTGTCGCTCGTCCTTTGTATTGCACCTAGTTGCTTGACGATCTCGCTTTGCAAAAAATTCATCTAATTTTTCTGATGCAGTTTTACTCGAAGATTGAAGTAAATGAATTGTATATTGGTCTTCAGTAAGTTGATCTGGTTTTTGTTTATTATTGTTCTCTATACCTGCATTTGCATCTTTAGAGAGCAGAAGTTTAATAATAAATGTCTGTCTTTTTATAGCAGCCCAGTGTAATGCAGTATTACCATCTAAATCACTGAGATTAAAATTCAACTCGCGCTCCTGAGATAACCGTTCTGCAATTTGGATATGTCCCTCTCTAGCAGCCACGATCAAAGCAGTCTCCCCTTGGTTATTCGCGGAATTCACATCGTTCCCTGTAATTGAAAGCAAAGAATTTACAATAACAGCTTGATTTCCCTGCGTCGCTAAAATTAATGCGGTATTACCTCTGCTGTTCGTCGCATTAATCTTGAGACGCGTAATTTGCAGAAGGTATAGGCTGACATCATCATGCCTATGTATAATTGCTTCCATTAGTGCGGTATTACCCTGTGAATTAGCGGCATTCACATTAATAGAAGAATCGGTTGCAAGTTTTTTTACTATTTCGATGCGCCCTTTTTCAGCGGCTAATATAAGTGCGATGTCGCCTTCTGGATTAGTACCATTATTGTTTTGTTTTTGGGCTATCAAAAAATTTACCAAGTCGACTTCACCCTCAGCAACGGCGCGGGTTAAAAGTGTGTCACCTGAGTTATCGACAATACTGATGTCTAAGCCTGCACCCATGAGGCAGGTAAGAACTTGTATTTTTTGCGTTTGGTTACTAATGAGAGGATTTGCTTTAATAGCTATCAGGGCTTTCTTGCTTTGATTCGTTCTAATGGTTGCGCCTGCAGCAATAAGCTTTATGATGGTATCCACACTGCAATTATAAAGAGCAATATCTAAGGCAGTTTGGCCGCATGAATTCTCGGCCTGAATGTCCAGCCCTGAAGCATTTAATAAGGTATTAACAACACCAAGCAATGAGTCTGGGTCAGATTTGTGTCGAGCATATAAAGCGCTCATCAGTGCATTAAATTTGCCATGTGTAGACTTAAGGTTTAGGGTATCCGTAGTAAAAAGGGGAAGTAAAAGCCTAACGACTTCAACATGATATTCTGCAGCGGCAAGTATTAAAGCGGTTTTCCCGTCGTCGTCCCTTACGGTAATATCATTTTTTTTGTCGATATATTGTTGTACAATTTTCAAGTCTCCTTTTACAGCAGCATTTAAAAAATCTTGCGGAGAAATTTTATTTCGAAACATACTAGTTCCTTAAGTATTGTAACCCGTTATCCCAAGTAGCCCGCTTCTTTGTGATAGCGTATAAACTCTAAGTGTTTATACCATTTGCCGACCCCGTTTGCGTGACAGCGATTATTTAATCAATAAGTGAGAAGCGATTATCTAAAGCTTATCCCCAAATGACAAGTATTTATCTCCCCTAATTAGAACTATCCCGCTAACCCAATTTTTATCAGCTTAACCAGCCCGTTTTCTCAAACCACGGAAATCTTGATTAAGAATCATTTGACTTGCTTTAACTTCAATACCAATAATCTTGCATCCTCATGTGCCACAAATGAAGAATTTCCCGCTTTATTATCTTTAATTTTAAATTCTCCATGGCGTTTTGCAGTGCGCTCCTCTTTTAAAATAGCATGTCGCCTTTGCAATAATTCAATTAATTCATCTGCATTTTTTGGGGTAATACACATTTCTGAATAATCATCTGTGATTTGATATAGAGAACTTACATCACCTTGCAAGGTCGTCAAAGTTTGACTAGTCGCGCTTGCGCGGTCGTATACGTGAAAAGATAACTACCCCCGTTGGTGCAAGCTCAGCGGTATCTCGATCAATAACTTAGAAGATATTCTCCTATGTATACAGCCCCAGGCTACGCCTCTAATGTAAATTTTGCTTTGTATGAGACAAGTACTAATTCGTACACTGTGAAAGTAACTTTTAATGGCAATCCGGTGGTAATCCCCGCGTGTGGCGGAACATCTTGTGAGTTACAACAATTCATAAAACTAGTAAAGAGTGCGAGTAAACAGACCAGGGAGTAAAACGGTGCCTGTATTACACTACGCTAATACGGGCCACGCGTCCTCATCATTACAATTATCTATTCAAGAATTCGGCGCTGTACTATTGGTGGCCCTAACTGCGCCGATGCAGAGAACCCCGTTCATTACCGCTTCAATTGATTTAAAAAAGTTGCCAAAAATACCAAAATTTTGAGGCTTTAATTCAAGTAAATTTCTGTATAATCCTTGCTTAAGCACAGCATTACAATGCTCTGTATTTAAAAAGTCCCACATTATCGCGCGGAACTTATTTAATACCACAGGGTCATTATTTTTAAGAATAAGATGAATCAAAGCGCTATATTTCTCTTCGTTCAGAAGAAGACAATGCTCAGTTCGCTGAAAAATTACCTCCAATTTCTTATAACTTGCTACTGAATCGCAGCTACGCTCCTGGAAAAGAAGATACAGCTGTTCACTTAAGTTGGCCGTAGTAGGAATTCTATTGAAAAAGTCGAGCTCGCACACTCTATACCTATTCCAATATTTAAAATCAAATGGGGCTTGCTTCTCGTCAAATAATTTAACGCGTAATCCTCTAGAAAACTTATCGGATGTTGCATTACTCTGCCCAATCCAAACAAACAACTCAAATATGTTGTTATACCCAAGAATATCTTTATGTAAACTACTAAGCTGCTCTTGATCCGCCACCTCCAATTGCCTTAACAAAGCGATCATTTTATCTTTTAAAGGATCACTAGCTAATGAAGTGCGATTTACCCTACCAAGAAGCGTCACAAGATCTGGCAGTAACGAAGAAAATTCCACTTTATAAAAGAGGTTGAAACTGAATTGCTGCGCATCAACCAAATTTAAATTAGATATCTGTCGTTTTAGAACTAAAACGAGTTTATCGGTGACTTCAAATTGCTCCATTTCAACACTAAGATCCTGAGCGCTTTGAACTAAGGCCTCCAGTTCAATTGTAGGATTCATATAAAGCGAATTGACTCTATTTTTTAAACCTTCTAATAAGCTTAATCGCGCAGGAATAGTATCCAGGGGCTGTAGCGCTGTTAATTTTTCTTCTACTACACGGTTGCTGGTCACAACTCTATGCGCCTTTTGGATAATGCCATGAGGCGCATAAATTTTTTCTTTACTATTCGTTGCTTGTTTAATACAACTGCGCACTTGCGTTTTAAAAGACGCACTTTTGTAGCGCTCCAATGATGATGCATTAAGCTCGCTAACCATAGTGTTTTGTTTGATTATCGCTGCATGGTTTAATGCGCTAAGTTGTTGTGCTTTATATTGAGCCATGGTTTCTTGATTTTGTTGCTTTTTATTTAAACCATCTATAAAAGCGGCAAGTTTTGAAGGAGTAGTATCGCTACTGAGTGCAGGGTATCTTTTTAAAATATCCGCAAATTGGTTCAAAGCGGCCCTAAGTCCAGTTCGTTTGTTCGACTCATATTGATTGAGACTTATAATTATTTCCTTAATAAGCCGTTTATCATCTTCAGAGAATAGACTTACCCCCTCGAGTAAATTATGAATTGAATTTCGACGGCGCATTGAAATGAAGTCGCTTAAATTACGTGCATCATCACTACTGGTATCGCCCCAAAGTTCAGCAATCACCCGAGCGAGTGAAAAATGATCGCTGTCTGTAGATGGATTGAGATTTTGATCATCCCACAATAAAGGATCTACAAATAAAGCAGTGCCGGCGAGCTCTTCGTTAAATATTCGATTACTCCATGCAGCCAAACCATAATCAATGAGATTAACTGTGAGGTCTTTGCTCAATAATAGATTATGAGGTTTTATGTCCTGATGAATTAGATAGACGTCTTGATCATCTGGATGCTTATAATCAACCGTTTGTTTATCAATGATGCTTAATAAATTCATGGTTATGATCAGGCGTTCTCTATCGGAGATTAGACTGGGATCAACTTTTCTGGCTTGTAGGATAGTCTCAAAACTTACGCCAGGAAGCTGGCGCATCAATAAAAACCCGTTCTTTTGATCAGGACAACTGGTTTTGTAACGATATCCCATATGGGATGCATACTGTCCAATTTCATGTTCTTTAATTAAGGTTTTAAGTGAAGAGTTATAATTCTTACTTGTAGGCCCAAGAGTGCTATTGGTTTTGACTACTCTTTTGTTACCAAGGGGCTTTGTTTTGATAATCCATTGCGGACTATCTAAATCAGCGCCTTTCTTTAATGTGCAAACAACAGGATGTACCGAGGCAAAACCTCCCTTGCCTAGAGCAAGAGGATTAAACACGCCATAAAAATCTTCTTGCTCTTTTTTCTCTGCAGTTTTTGATGTTCGTTCGGGCTTGGTAAATGGAAAAACGGATTCAGTTAAAACCACGACCATGGAGTTTTGGGTTTGGGGATGACGAATTGTCTGGGGTGAAAATGCAGGCACCCAACCTTTCTCTTTGCTCAAAGTACTGAGCAAATTGGAAAAATTATCTTCAGGGTCTGATGGGGTAATAACGATTTGCTGATCTAGATAATTTTCCACAAGCATCACCACCATAATTCAAAAATTGCATGCTAAATAAATAACTCATTTATTACAAGACCTTTTAGGTGAGGTCTGAAACTACCCCGTGGGGGTCACTGTTTCACTAAAAATACCAGACACCGGCACGGCATTTTTAATACCACCTAGCTTGGACTGTAATCCATCTCGTCTGATGATACTTCTATTGATTCGTAATCCATCGGTTCTGCCTGTGCAAAAATACTCAGACTTGATACGTTGAGCGACTCTAATTCATCAGGTGATCCAAATAACTCCTCCGCTAGATGCATTAACCCGGTCCAATCCTCTTGTTGATCAGTGGCTGGCACATTTCTATTATTTGCACTTCTTGTGGGCCAAAAGTATGGGGTAAATGAATTCATTGTTGGAAAATTGTTTGTATCTAAGCCCTCAGGATAAGGCTGGTTACCTACTTCTTCTGTATCCGAATTATCTAAATCTTCTAAATCATTCATTTCTTAACTCGCTCAAAACAATTGGTATGATCAATTAGGATGACAATGATACCAACTTGGCTATTTTTTTGTCAATCATTGAACTATCCAGCTGTAGGTTGGGTCGAGAACCAACATCGGATCTTTAACCTGCGGAGGATAAGAGAAATAAACCACATCTTTTAGGTAATTCCCCAAATATTAATTGTCAACAATAGAACTTTTTTTGTTCTCGTAGCCCAGGACTAACTATTGACGTCCCGGAATTTACGAAGACTTGGCTCGCTTGCGAGTTTAGTCTTCGTTAATGTCCGGGATCCATTTCCTCAGGTGGCTCCAATTTGTTTAGTTAGTACGATGTAATAGGTATTTGCTACGCATGTGGAACTGTCCATGATTTAGTATATTCCTGTCCAAGGTTACACAGTGAGACAGGGTGTATTAAGTGTTTAGCTCATTCTTTTTTGCTAAAAATAATAGAATTATTTTAGATACTAAGAATCCTTATAATGTGCTGCCTGAATTACTTGCTGTTCCTTTAACTTTGGATAAAGCGTTTGAGCTGACATGGCTTGATAATTATCAAATTAATGATATTGCGTCTACTTTAGTAGAACGTTTGTACATTAAAAAAGAAAAACATGACAAACAGGAAATAACTTATTTTCAGAAAGTTGAATTGAGATTATGTTTCCCTGGGCATATTATTAAATCGCTCAGTGAAACAAGAGAGTTTTTGAATATTCACCAGGTTGGAAAAAACAGGGAAGCTGTTAAAAATCGAGCAATAATTGAAGCCACATTCCTCGAGCTTCCCTTTGAATTATTTGATCCTAATAGTCCAACTTTAGATTATATAAATGATGAAAGGTTACATTATCTGAGGCCGAAATACGTACTTTGCCATGATGTATCTAGGAGTAGCTTGGTAGGAAAATTTACTTCATTGCAATATGGTAATTTTACTGCTGTTTTAGAAGAGCATGCTAAGCACCGTGCAACATTCACATTCTATGATTCTTTAACCCCTATTTTAGATAATCCCACACATACATTCTATGCATGCTATCAAAATAAAAGTCCCTATGAGGGGCAAGTATTCGGACATATAGGCATTGCTGAGGATGTAAAATACTTTCTGGTGAATGCAACAGCACTTGTATTGGAGCGTGAAGCTATAGAACTATTAAAAACTTTTGGCAAACCTATTTATAATAGTGTTACAGGAGAAATCTTGTTTAAGCCACTAGATTTTAAGCGCCATGATGGGATTTTAGCACTGTGACGTGCGAACCTAATGAATGCATGCAACCTTACAATATTATTAATCGAGATACATTTCCACTGGCAATTAACAGGTTTTGAAAATACTACAGATATTACTTTGTGGGAGTGCCACAGCAGTGCAGTCCCACATAAAATGCTTAAGGTGGCGCTATTTAGCAACCGGCCAATTACTTAAATATTTTTAAAGAAGTATGCTGTGATTTACCTTCGATGGCTGATACCTTTGCTGTTAATAGGTCGACACGGGAATTTAATTCGCTAATGGATTTTGCAACCCCTGTAACTTCTGCGCTACTAGCTTTAGTTTTTAATTCATCACGAACATTTTTTTGTTCTAAGGACAAATCATCAAGCTTGCGCTGTACATCATCTAATTTACGCAGTAGATCTTGTTGATGTTGTTGCACTCTTTTTAACTCAGCTATAAATTCAGGATAGTTTGGTGTTTTTTGATCATTGTCAATTTCTAAAAATGCAGCTCCAAGATCATCAATCGCTTGAAGGGTATTCTTTATTTCCAAACTGTCCATTCTTACATTGTTTTTGGTTCGGATATTCTCGAGTGATTGTTTTGCAATAAAAAGTATCAGCGATAAGGAGTTAGCCTCTAACAAAGAATTTCTATTATTTCCAAAATTATGTAAATACGCATTATGTATATTTTCTAATGTAAGGTTTTGCCATTTCTCTTTTATTAATACCGCCTGTCCAAAGGTAGTAGTTTCAAGATTTTTAAATATAACGTTTATACAATCAATTAAATTACTTTTTTGTTCTTTATTTAAAATCATTTTTTTTCCCCAATTAATAGACTGTGGGAATAATAACAACCTAGAAATTTGATGAAATACGTAGTGACTACCTAATTCTTCGTGTCATTGGCCAAGCTTTAGCATTACGGCATGAAGATATAATCTGTTGGGATAATAAAATTCATGTGAAATATCGCTGTGAAAATCTTAATGAAGTTAGAAATAAAACCACTAAGCCCAATGTGCTTCATGTATCAAATACTGTAATGGAGCTATATAGCGAGTACGTTATAAATTTTTTAGGTCCAATTTGCATCTCAATTCCCTATTCAATCTCAATCAGTTAACGATAATCGATTTACCTCTCACAAAGCAAATTGCATTGACTGCTGCTCGTTCGATGCAATTTTCACCTGCTCTAACGCTTGTGACAACGGCGTATCAATCACTGGTGCTTTATGGTTTTCATCCTGTTCGAGGATTGATCTGTTATGGTAGATGAATGCTAAAACAATTAGAGAAGAAACTAATGAGGATGCTACTCTATCCGTTATAGAATAAGTGGTAGGCAGCCAATTAAAATTGTAATTAAGTATGCTAAACGAAACACTTAAACCCATAACTACACTCGATGCATTCATATACCTATCCATTACTTTAACGGCTTTAGACATTTCCCTTTTTCTGAACAAATTATAAAAACCATAAGCCTCCCCTTTGGGTATCTCTGATCCGTGAAGCAGCATATCAAGCGTTTGATATACTGTTTCTAAGTACTGTTCATTATGATGCGGTCGTATTTTAGAGGCTATTTTAATTTCCTTAGCGATGGTCCTAGCTGCACCGCTTTTAGGGTCAGTTGAATTTGATCTAGACCAAAAACCAAGCGTAGTTGCTGCTAATTCCACTTGAAAATTCACTCGACTTAAGGGCCGTGGTGCATGATTTATCTGCTGGTCTTTATGGTCCCTAGCCATATAAAATATATTTAAAGGTGATAAAATAGGAAGGGGTATTTTTGCCCAGGAGTTCACTGAGAGAGGTACTAAATACAGAAGTCTTAAAGGTAAATTAATATTTGCTAATCCTAAGGCATAATGTGCGGCATGGGCGCAATTATGGCGCATCATATCGTATCTTATTGGCTTATTGTACTCAGATTCGGAAAATTGCTCACAGAAGGTAGCAAAAGGAACGGTGCTTTTAAACGTGACATAGTCATCATTGTCGTAATTTGTCGAGTTCCAATTGGCATTTAAGCTTTCTGTACGACCGTTATGCCATATTTTAACTCGTCGTGTAAACATAGTGGCACTCTGATAAGGAGCTTCATGCGGCTCCGTAGAAGCAATAATTTGCGCACAAGTCCCGTTTTGGAGCACGTTTAATTTAATATACATTCTATGACCTATTATTAAAAAATCTGAGTGTAGGCCAACGAAGGAACGAGAGCTACATGCCAGACCGCTATTAATTTACATACTGGTAGTATAACATACGACAAAAAAAACGAAAAATTTCTGAACACATTGAGCAAAAGCACCTTGATTTTATGCCGGATTTTAGCACAAGAGGCTAATCAAGTCAGTTGTGGCGGTTCCGGATTTCTATAGGTTTTTGAGGTGCTCGCTTGTTCTTTTTTCAGATCAAAGCAACCTCCATCCAAATTCATTTGTTTTCGCTAATGATATGGAGCGAGGATTAAAAATACCTATACGTGGACGAATACCTGGTTATTCTACAAAACCGTATACGGTGCCATGGGTGGTGGTGTGCTGACCAGCATCATTTATACCTGTGAACATGCTGCCGCCAACCCACGCTAACGTAGTTAACGCTATGAACGGATCCAATCAGGCTCCTTTAATATAGATAATCAGACTTTGAATAACTATAGTATTCAATGCGTGTTGTGTGAAGTTTTAAGATTATGCTAAACATAATAGAGCGGGATTTTTGGTTATTTTTTTCTTACGTTAGCTAGATGACTATCCTTGTTGATGCTACTTTTAAGACTTCTTAGAATGCTTTTGTCATTTTCCCCCAGCCATACTATGCAAACTGGTTATTAATTATATCCGAGCTTGATTGTCTTTATTTACTTCTTCATTATACGCAGCTTGATAGTCTGCACATTGCTAAAAAGTTTTCAACAGGCTCTTTAGCAAAAAGTCCAACGAATATCAGACCAATTCCCACAGATGTAGCTGTAACGGAAAAACCTAACATTGCTCCGACTTTATATAATGCCAATGTGGCACCAGCGGCAGCTAAACCGCTTACAAGCAATGTGCCAGTAGTACTTGCATAGTGATATAAAGTTAGAAATTGACTATAGGAGTTAATATCATTATTTTGTGCATCATCATTTACATTTGCTTGCATATAACCTCTACATCACGCTTGTACATAATAAAATCAATTATCAATGCAAGCAAGTTTTCGAACATTTGTTCAGTTTTAGAAAATTACTAAAAATCGAAAAATACAGTTTGGGGCTCAATAAGTCTATATCAAGAATTCCATTTTACTTATAGCAATTCATCTTGGTGAAGGTGATTGGTACTCAGTAATTTCATCTATTTCTACTTCATTAATCTTATGTTCATTAATGAATTTACCAATTCCTTGTATTACATGGCTTAATTGCCTTTTTTCAGAGCAAAGATTTAGAATCTCATCCCATGTCTGTTGTGTTTTAAGGTATTCAGGTATTAGGTACCATAATGCTCGAGTATCACCGTGCACATCCAGCAAACACTCTTGATTTCTATCGAGCAGTTGATCAAATGTGTTTTGATTCAGGATTTTCGCTGCAAGTAAAAAATCCAGTGCTCGAGCAAGATTTAAATGGTTATTTTCAAGATTCATTACTTTATCTATATTCTTACTTGAATCGAGTTCATTTTTTTTTAATAAAGATAAAGCGGTATCTGTATAGTGAGGCATTTTACTATAAACCCGTTAAAATAGTTGGTGATTAATTATACATTAATTGTTGGGATAAAACAATACATGCATCGAATATCTAGAAAATACGGTATACAGGTTGGGGGAATTTAGTGACAATTGAAAGTGATTACTAGACTGTTATTATATATATTTACGTTGCACACGTTATGAACGGTAGTTTCTGGGTTTCTTTAATATAGTTTATCAAACCTTAATGCTTAGCCGTTCGATACGGTCATAACGTTTAATATAGATATTCAGACTTTTATAAGGTATGAGAACAAAGTGGCTACGTCCTGGACTTTCTATAGTCAAATTGCAATATTTATGAGAATACGGTAAAATATTGACCGTTTATTTATAGTCGGTCGATCCATGCAAGTTACTGTTTTATTATCAATTCATGGCGCATCAATTTTTTTATCTGACGTGACTGAACTCCCAGCAGAATACAAAGAGAGCGCAGAACGTGTTGCCAAAAGCCAGTTCGAGATAGCATCGTTCTTAAAAAAGCAATCTCTTCAAGATAAGCAAATGCTGGTTATGTATGAGCAATTCGAGACAGAATGGCATGTACCAAACAGTGTGTCACATTCCAGAATCAGCTCAGCATTTCCCCAAGGTTTACCTGAGCAGTATTCTCTACTAAGCGCTAACCAGAAGCGCATTTTACAGCGCGAATCGCAAATGTTTGCGGTGAGATATGGGATAATTCCAGTAGTTCACGGTAATTTTTTTGATGATCCTGGTGAAAATAGGAAGTTAGCAAATAAATATGCGCGGGATATGCAAATAGTTACTCATGGTGAGAACTTTACTAAGAAACAACTTTATAGCCTTTTATCCAATCAATTCGAAAGAGAATTTATTACGATTAAAAGAGCTGTTGCATTAGCTCAGCAAAAGAGAAAAGAGCAAGTATATGTCATCTTTGGTGCGTACCATAAGAATGGTTTTGAACGAGTTATAGAACATTGCTCCAAGCAATTTCCCGATATAAACATTAATTTTGCACCAACCACAATTCCTAACAAAGATACAGGTTATGACAATGAATTCCCATACGCTAACGAATGCGAACGATTAAATCTATTTGCTAATAACACAGTGTTAGCTCCTTTTAATAATCCATTAGCACAAACCCAGGGCGAAATAGGATTGGGTAACGAAGCCAGTTATTTCAATCTGCTCCAAATCGGATCTCTCGCTTTATTACTCCTATATTTGTGTAAAATATTTAAACCCAACCACACAAAAGAAGATATAGGGTTCAGACTCAGCCGCTGGAATTAAACTTTATCACAATTCCCGTAATAAAAAGCATAACGGCCGTGATCGCGCAGTACTCTATTCACAGATATTAAAACTATCCGTAGCCCGCGTTACTCAACATAATACGAGCTACGTTTCTACTACATACCTAAACTAAATCGTAACGGTCTAGATCCATTACTTTGCTCCAAGCAGCAACAAAGTCTTTTACGAACTCTTCTTTTGCATCATCACAGGCATAAAACTCTGCAATAGCACGGAGTTCAGAATGAGAACCGAAAATAAGATCCGCGCGTGTTGCAGTCCATTTGACTTTATCAGTCGAACGATCGCGCCCTTCATAAATCCCTGAAGTACTTGATGGATCCCATTTGGTATTCATATCTAGCAGATTAACAAAAAAATCAGTCGTTAAAACGCCAGGACGATTCGTAAAGATACCATGCTTGGTGTCACCAAAGTTGGCATTCAATGCCCGCATTCCTCCGATTAAAACTGTCATGTCAGGTGCTGTCATGCGCATTAATTGCGCCCTATCCACCAAACACTCTTCCACTTTCATGTGTTTATCTTTGCGTTGGAAATTTCTAAAGCCATCTGTTGTTGGCTCTAATACGGCGAAAGACTCAACATCGGTATCTTCTTGTAAGGCATCGGTGCGACCTGGAGAGAAGGGAACTTTAATGTCATACCCCCCCTGCTTCGCGGCTTGCTCTACAGCTACGCACCCTGCCAATACAATGAGGTCGGCCATTGACAGTTTTTTATTACCTGATTGATTAAACTCTTGTTGCAGGCCCTCTAATTTTTGCAATACTTTTGCGAGTTCTTTGGGTTCATTTACTTCCCAATCTTTCTGCGGAGCTAGACGAATTCTTGCTCCGTTTGCACCGCCACGTTTATCCGATACACGGAATGTTGCAGCTGATGCCCAAGCAGTCTTTATGAGCTGAGAATTAGATAAGCCAAGCGCAAGAATTTTAGGCTTTAACGCGTTAATGTCTTTCTCGTTAATTAACTCCCCTTCTACTGCCGGCAATGGGTCTTGCCAAATCAATGGCTCCTGTGGCACTAAGGGTCCCAAATAGCGTGAAATCGGTCCCATATCTCTATGAGTTAATTTATACCAAGCTTTAGAAAACGCCTCAGCAAGAGCTTCTGGATTTTGGTGGTAATGCCTAGAAATTTTCTCATAGGCTGGGTCAATGCGCAGCGAAAGATCGGTAGTGAACATAATGGGTGCATGCCGCTTTGTTGGATCGTGAGCATCTGGAACTGTTCCATCTGCTGCTGCACCCTTGGGTTTCCACTGATGAGCCCCGGCTGGACTCTTTGTCAGTTCCCATTCAAAACCAAATAGATTATTGAAATAATCGTTGTCCCATTTAATCGGGTTTGGTGTCCAAGCACCTTCTAAACCACTGGTAATACTGAACTGACTTTTACCGGTACCCAAACTGCTTTTCCAACCCAAACCTTGTTGTTCAATGGGCGCGGCTTCAGGCTCCGGTCCCATATATTTTCCAGGATCACCAGCACCATGTGCCTTACCAAAAGTATGACCGCCGGCAATGAGTGCTACGGTTTCTTCATCGTTCATAGCCATACGTGCAAAAGTTTCGCGAATATCACGTGCTGCTGCAAGTGGATCGGGTTTACCATTGGGACCTTCGGGATTAACATACATTAATCCTAGTTGCACCGCAGCAAGTGGATTTTCAAGATCTCTATCACCGGTATATCGCTTATCCTCTAACCAGGCCTCTTCCGAACCCCAGTAGATTTCATCTTCAGATTCCCAATGATCTATGCGACCTCCAGCAAATCCGTAAGTTTTAAGACCCATTGATTCTAAGGCGACATTACCAGTGAGAATGATTAAATCAGCCCATGAAATGGCAACACCGTATTTTTTCTTAATAGGCCATAGTAAGCGTCGCGCTTTATCTAGGTTGACGTTATCGGGCCAACTATTCAATGGAGCAAAGCGTTGCGATCCAGTACTCGCCCCACCGCGCCCATCGCTAATTCTATAAGTTCCAGCACTATGCCAAGCCATACGAATGAAAAATGGACCGTAATGACCAAAGTCAGCAGGCCACCATTCTTGCGAATCGGTCATCAAGGCATGTAAATCTTTAATAACGGCTTTTAAGTCGAGCGTTTTGAACGCTTCAGAGTATTTGAATTGTCCACCCATAGGGTTTGATGAGGGCGAATGATGGCGTAATAGTCTTAAGCTCAATTGCTCTGGCCACCAATCGGTATTCGATCGCTTGCTAATCATAGTAGTTCCGTGAATTGCACCGGACATCGGACACTTTGATTCGGTCGACATAATTCTCTCCGTTTAATTATTGACTCAAAAGATCCAGTTTAGAGTTTCACCAACTCACATGCAATTTTTTTCTGACTTTGATTGTAACTTTATGAATAAGCGAACTTTTAATAAACATTATGATATTCCGGTGCGGATAGCGTATTCAAAACGCATGGTGCAGACCCGTTTGCATTTGAATCGGTATGATCTATTATTAGACTAATATTGGGAGATTATATGTCTAAATCAAAAAAATACGATGCTGAATTGGCTATTCATAAATTGTCTCTAATTTACAATGAGTTACTTAAGCTGCCAGCCAATCAAATAAAATTTATGACTGGTAATGATGACGTTAAAGTGAATGATAATAATATCCTTGTTAATAGGCGTCTTCATAAATTTGGAGTTGACGGGTCACTTTTTTCTTCGCAAAAAAATTATCAGGAATGGCAAGAAAAACTTATTAACGCTGTCATTGAGAGGCAAAATAAACGAGATGCTCGTATATATAGCGTTGCACAACAACAAGATAAGTTAGATGAGCTAACAAATTTTTTCAAAAACTTAGACCAAAAAAGTAAGGATTATTTTTTTGAAAGCTCCACAGATGTAGTGGATGACGGCATTTTAATAGCTAGACGTCAGCTTAGAGAGGGTGTCAGTGGGTCATTATTTGCATCACAGGCTGATTATTATAACTGGCGTAGAACTATTGTCCCAAGTAAGAGATGTCCTATATTGATTCCTAGTCATGTAGAAGAAATTAAGGTGGAAATTGACAAATTATTACTAAAATTTGATCAACTTAATGAAAAAGTTGATATAAAATTTAAACAAGCGCCTGAAAAATATAGGGATTTGTATGATGGGTCCAACATGATGCTTATACAGTTACGTGCAAACTATGAGATTTTATTTAAACCATCGAACCGTATAATAAGTCAAGATGATATTAATCTTTTTTATACTGAATGTCAGTCCTTATTAAATATCGGGCGCGAAGAATTTGCTATGCATAGAGGTTTTGGAGCATGCAACTCCATTATTAAAGGGATTCTAGGCGTTTTAGCGGCATTAACTGTGATCCCTGCGTTAATTGTAGAGAGTAAATCAAAAGAGGGTTACATAGCGACATTTTTCAAACAAACAAAGACTGATTCTGCCGATAGTTTTGACACAGTTGAAAAAGAATTCAATGAAAGTAAAAACAAGCCTACTACCTAAAATAATTTAAAGGTATATAGCATTGAATTCCTCCTCATTGACCATACCGGTCACACGATTTACAAGATACTGCTCCCTAACTGTCGCTGCTCGGCTTGGTAGTTCATACTCGGATTGGTCGTTAGTATTTTGAATATTTTTCATGTTAGATTAGTTATCGATTGTTACTTAGCTAGAGTATTAAATCATGACGATACATACCCTTAAACTAAAGACGTTGACAGCAAAACAATTTGAACACGAATTTCATGGCATTCCATACGGCACTAAAACACTTAGTATGACTGATTGCGCACTCACCAGACGGCATACTGAACTGTTGGTTAACGCTTTTTCTTGTATTGAAAATTCAGTAAAAAAAATTGATTTGAGTTACAACAAACTCTGCAGAAAACCGGCTAGAAAGATTATTGAACTATTAAGAACTTTACCACTCTCTATCCATACTCTGGATTTAAGCAATAATTTATTTTACCGAAGAACTGCTTCGGAGCTGTGCGCAATTTTTCAGAACATACCCTCTTCAGTAAAACGTCTAAATTTCAGCTATAACAATATCGGCGGAAAACCAGCAGCTGAACTAGCGCAAATTCTTTCAGCTATTCCTGCCTGGGTAAAAGATTTAGATTTAACTGGAAACAATCTTTATGGAGAAGATTTAGGGCAAGTTATTGCAGCCATTCCACAAACAGTTGAAGTATTACGTTTAAGTAATAATGTGATAAATCCTTCTCGTCTGGCAGTAATTATTAAAGCGCTCCCTACCTCAATTAAAAGGCTTTATCTTGATCAAAATCAATTGGGAGATCAGTTACAAAAAACGTTATTTGACTCTCTAAGTGCACTTCATACTAATGTAAAATTTCTTTCTTTACGCAATAATGACCTAGGTATGAAATCCTATACCGATTTGAGAAATTTTTTTTTCAGCATGCCAAAATCTGTTTCTTCAGTAGACATCAGCGGTAATAATTTCAATCTTGAACCACTTGAAATCCTTGCCTTGATGCCCCCACATATTACCAAGGTATATTTAGACGGCAAATCGCTCAATTGCGATAAGCTTCGCGCCAAGCAACTTCAAAACCAACTACAAACCTTTTTAGAGGAAGGACATCCATCAGACTCCTATTACCATGCTTTCAAATTAGCAGTTGAGATTGATGATCTCATGCTCAACAAGTTGGTTCGCATTTTAGAAAAACAAAATACCTCCCCTTCCCTATTACTTTGTGGATTACTGGTTGACGGTAAAATTGAAACAACCGCAGAGGAACAACCTAACGAAGCTGCCTGGGAAAAACGCACACAGGATGCAATAAGTTTTTATACTAAAGCAGTGAAATTAAGTACCCATAAGGCGGCCCGCGACTATGCGGAATTTTTGCTCTGGGATATTAAAACTATTGATAACAGACCATCAGTAAAATACCGAATGTCTTTTTTTGATAGCAAGCCGCCGGTAAGTTACATTCGATCTTATGATCAATTTAGCCAGAGAACAGAATTATTGAATGTTATTTTATATAATGACAACCGATTTTTCTCACAAGACCCTACTTACCGTGCTTTATGCACGGTATCCAGACGATCTTTGTTTGAGATCGGAACTGGATTCCGCGCACAAAGCGCGGAAAGTAGGCAGATGAATTTATTGGTATGAATTGGATAGATTTGCCTTGGGGTCAACACTAGCAATTTGTGCCAAATTTTCAATTAAATCATTAAAAGTTCTTTTACCAATTGAGCGTAGAATTTGCACTCTAGAGTTTTCATCAGTACTACCATCAGCAAACTCATAAGAAGTATCTAATTCTAAAGCTACAGCCCTGCTATAAAGCTCTAACTTTAATGCCTTTAGATCTAGCTTATCTTTATAATGAACTAATAAATAAGACTCACCTTTCGCTGGTACTTTTCTTTCAACCCTAACTTCCGCATCTATCAATTGACTAAAAATCCCAGACAAGTTGCTTTTTTGGAGTGTTATCAATTCCAAAAAAACTTTATGTTTTAAATAGTTTTCTAATGATTCTCGGAGTAGTAAAGAGTCCGAATAATCAATGGTAACCGTAACTAAAGGTGGCGTGGGGTACTTATGATACTTATAGGGGCAGACTACTTTTATGGTGTTTGGTAAATTAAACGCTTCATAGAGAATATCTAAAATGAAATCCACTCGAAGAGTCGAGTCGCATTGTTTTCTGGATAATTGTAATTGCACATAATAGTCATCATCTCCTGCAACTATAGAGCTCATTGCAAAAGGAACATTCACAAGCGTTTGTAAAATTGGAGTCAAATGTTGACGAAACTCTACTGCACTTTCCCGCTTTGAAAAAGTCAGCCTTACAGTATCTGCCAGTCCCCTTCCATATAAGGAAGCATCTTTTCTATAATACACACCAACTGAGGATATATGTTGTAATTCAATCATCTAAAATCTCTAAGTGTTTTTAATTTCAGCATTGTATTTAATTAAAGAACGGACATCAATATGGCATCAGCAATTCTTCAATTTGGTGGCGCGTAGCGCCCACCAAATTAAAAATTACTGATAATGCATCTTAGATTATGCAAACCTGTATTGAAATTTCCTGATATTTCACATAAGGTGTCGATTTTGGAATGCTAATACAAAGGGACAAGGATGAGTCATGGGAAAAATATACCAATTAAGTGAATACGAAGTCCCCGATTTTTTCATGACCCATGTTGATTTAGAAATCGATATTACAAAAAATCCACCACAATCAAAAGCCCGTTTAACGCTTAAACCCAATCCTGCAATTTCCATTCATCCCTCCAATTTAATTTTGGACGGTGAGAATATGAAACTCAGTTCTTTACTACTCGATGGAAAGCCCTTATCAACAGAAGACTATTCGGTAACAGACAAAGAGCTCAATATAAGCACTGTGCCTACCGATCGAGAATTTAGCTTAGAAATTACTGCTATTCTAGGCCAAAATACTGATCTATTTGGCTTGTATGAAACAGAAGGCACAGTACTAGTAAAAGCAGAAACGGAAGGAATGCGACGCGTATTTTATTGCCTAGATAGACCTGATAATGCCGCAACCTATACGACAACTATTATAGCAGATGCGGAAAAATACCCTGTTTTATTATCCAATGGCGAAAAAATTGCTGAAACAACATTACCCAATGGTGCCCACTCGGTAGTTTGGGAGGATATGATTCCAAAACCTACCTATCTCTTTGCTATGGTTGCAGGAAAATTAGAGTATTCTGCTACTAATTATCAAAGCCAATCAGGTAGGACAATACCCATTGAGTTTTTTTTATCAGCCGGAGCCACACAATACTGTGATTTAGCAAAGGAAACTATCCAACGCGCCATGCGGTGGGATGAAGTAGTTTTTAAATTACCCTGCTATTTAAAAAACCACAAAATTGCAGGTGTTGATCGATATGGCTCTGGAGCCTCTGAACCTACCACCTTAAATCTTTTCAATACTGCCTTTCTCTTTGCATCACCAAAAACTAAAACCGATGCAAGCATGTTGAACGTTGTGGAGGTCGTTGCACATGAGTATTATCATTTATGGTCAGGTAACAGAGTAACTATTCGTGATTGGTTTAATTTGTGCTTTAAAGAAGGTCTCACTACTTTTAGGGCGGCCTTATTTCGCGAAGAACTTTTTGGCAGCGATCTAGTCCGACTTATTGACGGCAAAAATTTAGACGATCGTGCCCCCAGGCAGAGTTCCTACACAGCGGTTAGAAGTCTATATACAGCTGCGGCCTATGAAAAAAGTGCAGATATATTTCGTATGATGATGTTGGTCATCGGAAAAGAGCGTTTTATAACAGCGATGAATAAGTTCTTAACTGACAATGCAGGAGGTGCCGTCACTATAGAAAGTGTACTCGACTCATTAACTGCAAGCACAGAAGTCCCTTTAACTAATTTTTTACCTTGGTTTACAGAGCCTGGTATTCCTAGAGTTAATGTACAGAGTAGCTATGACGAAAATGCAAAACAGTACACACTTAAAGTGCTTGTTAAGGATAGGAAATCCAGACCTATACCGCTTGCTATAGGGCTCATAGATCAGGAAGGGAATGACCTTTTGGGCGATAAAATTCTACTAGTTGACCAAGATGAAATGGAATTTCAATTTGATAATATAGCTGGTAAGCCAACCCCTTCTTTATTACGAAGTTTTTCAGCACCAGTCAATTTATTTTATAACTACACTAATTCTGAATTACTACATTTGATGCGCTACGATACTAACCATTATAACCGCTGCGAAGCAGCAAATAGATTAATCGAAAAATTGGTTCAAGAGCATTGTGCCGGAAAACCGGTAGTCTTATCTCCTGAATTTTTTGCCACCTATAGATCACTGCTAACAGATCCCAATTTATCCCAGTGGATAATCGCCGAAATATTAAACCTTCCTAGTGAAGAAGACTTATCTACGTCATTTAATAAACCCGATTTCGCAGCTATAGCCGAAGCCAGGAGAACTATACTTTCAGCTATAGCTAAAGAATTGCTTCCTGAATTCAAAGCGTTATTAACACAATTGGAAAACCAAACAGAGGTGACTGATCCCCAATTTAGCATTTTAGACATACGAGATGTTGGTAAACGTAGGTTAATGAAGTTATGTCTCTCTTTCATCCAAGTAATGGAGCCTGAAGCGACGTTGAAAGAACTTAGTGTACGCTTTAAGAAATCGCTTGGCGTAAACATGACAGAATCATTGGATACCTTAAGTCTTCTTTCAGAGTCGGACTGTGGAGAAAGCCAAGAAGCACTTGATTTATTTTATAACTATTGGCAGCAAGATAGTAGCGTTCTCAATTACTGGCTGAGCATTCAGGCCTCAGTTCACACCAGTACAGTCATTGAAAAAGTTAATCAATTATTACAGCACCCTGCTTTTGATATATCAAATCCTAACAAAGTCTATGCTCTACTCGGCGCTTTTGGACGCAACCCTTATGGTTTTCATGATATCAGTGGTAATGGCTATAAGCTGTTTACTGATACCATTTGTAAACTCGATAAGATAAATCCCGCAGTCGCAGCTAAACTCACTACTAATTTCGTTAATTGGGATAAATACGACACCAAGCGACAACGCATGATGTTTAACTGCTTAATATTGATGAACACGCAAACGACTTCAGTAGATGTAAAAAATGTATTAAAGATTGCATTGGATAAATCACCACCCGGCACATCAGAGTCTTTTAGTCATATGTTCAAAGAACCAAAAACCAATGTCGATCCCTTAGAAGGAAATAACACCTGCATCACAGTAGGACCTGTATAAAATAGTAATCCCTCTACCATCACGATTGGTTCAAACTAGAACAGTCAAAACAATGACTGATTTTTCAAGTAATTCACAACTCTATGCACAAGGTTATCCACAGATTTTGTGGATAACCACAGGGGTATTCTGTCAAGCAGGTAGCCTTAAAATACAGCTAGGCAATAGGTTGTAGCCATCGGGTGGTAGTTTTGAAATTTTAGGATTGAGTTAACTGATATATTTATCCACAGGGGAATTTCATTGTGAATATTTTCTGATGCCCACCTATAATAGCAAGAAAAAAGAAAAAAAACAGTCTTGATTTTAATTTTTTTTTAAATATTTTCTTTGAATGCTCGTAAGCTAGATCTTAGTCTTTGGAAGTAATCAAAATAATCAAGAAGTGAACATCATGGTACACGTGAAGGATACAACTGAAACTGCAATTTAGTGTTTATCACAAACTGCAGTTTCAATTTTTAAATTAAATAGGTAACTTTGTCATATCAAAAGGTTTGTCGTTTACTAAGACTTGTCCTTTATCAATAACAAGATCAAGTGTATAAAGAGAATCTTTCACCACAATAATACCTTGTTGCTCCAAGGTAGCCAGTTGTTTATCCATGAACAAAGTTGCTAATTGTTCCTGGGTTGGCTCAACCTGAGCAGTTTCAGGATGTGCGGCCTTATATTCCATCACTAACTGATCGTGCATGGCTGGTTGTGATCCCAATTTAATCATTACAGATTGCAGGGTGTATTTTTTAACTAAGGCTACTGGGCAACTGAAGGTTGCATGGCCAGTCGCTTTTTGAAACAATTCTACGGGATTAATATTTTCTTCTTTCGGTAAATTTAAAACAATTTTCCATTCAACTAATCCCTGTGGAAATTGCATGTTCAACGTTGAGTTAAATTCAGCACCTTTATAAAAAATTGCAGGCGCTTGTGTCATTAGGGAGAAGACTAGAGCATTTTTCTCTGCTTCTGATTTACCCTGTGACTCTATGATTTGTTCAGTTACTTTTCCAAAAACATCCGCGTCTAAATTCTTTATACCTACATTTAAAACACCAGGCCCATAAGTTTCATTATTAAAGGTTACTGATTTGATTGAATAACCAGCATTCGCTTCGTATAGATGACTGGATATCGAACTATCCGTAGTAAAGGTAAATTCTTGCAGACCAAATTTTTTCACATTACTTTCAGTATAAGTAATCGTGTTGAGAGTCACATTCCCTTTTCCTAAAAATAAGCCAGGCGAACTTTTGTAGAAGTTGTAGGTGCTTGAAATTTTACCCAATGAAAATTGCTTCTCTTTATTCGTAATACCAGCACCATTAAAACCAATTTTCCCATGCAATTTTTTATAATTTGAAGAATAAGTAAAGGTATTGTTCATACCCAACCAATCCAATTGAAAATTTTCCTTCAATGCATTTAATTTAAAAGGCAGAATGTCAAACTTTAAAGTTTTTGTCGAAAAATAGTTCTCAAATACATTAACGATAATTTCGGGTTTGGTAGACTCTGCACTAAAATCCTTTCCAAATTGCTCTTGATATTCTGTAGGGATAGTGATCTTGGAGACATAATTGCTTCTACCGAAACGCAATCTATTATCGACATAAATAATAGGTCCGTGGTAAATCGATACCAAGGTTTTTTGAGGGATATATTTCTTATCTTTCGCGCCCACCTGATCAGTGGCTACATTCCAAGTCACTAAAGCCTCAGAAGTAAACCAACCTCTGTGATAGTAATCAATCACTGCGTAACCGGGTTTATTAAGATTAACTTGGTCGATTTGATATTTGAAATCTCGCTCGGCACTGTAGCCAAGATATCCATAGCTAGCCAATAGAAGCACCAGTAAAAAACATACCAATCCGATTAGCTTTTTCATTAATATCTCCATATATTAATTGATATAGCGCAATGCGTATTTATAAGTTTTAGCATCGAAAGGACAATAAATCCATTTTTGAAGCAAATTTAATTGCTTTACTCATATAGCCTACGTTCCGCGCTTTATGCGCGGAATCCAGCTCCAATCTTATTCATAGATCGCCTGGATACCGTGCATAAAGCACGGTACGTAGTGAGAAGTGAAGCATAAAGTGTTTAAATGCCCTGTGATTTAGCGCTATTAGAATCCAACGATATTCTTTTTTAAAAGGATTGCGTCTTCAACGTCGTTCAGGTCTTTATAGTATCCAGGTTTAATATCTACCTGTTCAAAACCCATGGAATAATAGAGATTCAGGGCCGCTGTATTACTTGGTCTTACCTCTAAAACCATACAAGAACCAGGCCTCGAATCAGATAAAGAGTGTAATACTTCAGTGAGTAAATAACGTCCTAAACCCTGTGATTGCAGGGATTTGTCTATACAAATGTTTAATATATGGTACAGATCGGTAGAAACTCTAGAAATGATATAACCAGCAAGGGTTTTACTGTCTTCATTTACTACTTCAATAACGCGACAGTCATAACCCACTAGCACGCAATCTCGTAGTATCTCTTTACTCCAAGGAGTTTTATGCGCCGTTGTCTCAATGGAATAAACTGCATCAATGTCAGCAATAATCATTGGGCGAATAATGTGCATCATTAAATGCTCTCAAATCTAAACGTGATAAGTTTAGCCTGTATCTCATTAAGACTAATACAGGCTAGTAAGAACTATTCCTTTTTCTTCTTTTTAGGCATGTAAAGATCGGTAATCGTTCCTTCAAATGCTTCAGCTGCCTGGGCAATGGTTTCTGAGAGGGTTGGATGAGGGTGTATGGTTAAAGCAATATCCTCAACATCACAATCCATCTCAATTGCGAGTGCTGTTTCAGCGATTAAATCACCTGCATTCACACCTATAATCCCAGCTCCAAGTATGCGATTGGTATCAGGACAAAATAGGAGCTTAGTCATTCCCTCTTCACGTCCCATACTTAAGGCGCGACCACTTGCAGCCCAAGGAAATGCCGCTTTCTCATAAGAAACGCCCTTCTCTTTTGCTTCTTTCTCAGTAAGTCCTACCCAAGCTAATTCAGGATCAGTATAGGCAACACTTGCTATGCATTTAGGTTCAAAATAATGTTTTTTACCTGCGATGACTTCTGCTGCGACTTTGCCTTCTGGTATAGCTTTATGAGCAAGCATAGGCTGTCCTACAACATCACCTATTGCGAATATATGAGAAACATTAGTACGTTGTTGGTTATCTACAGCTATGAAGCCACGTTCATCTACTTTTACACCTGCTTTACCAGCATCTATCGCGCCACCATTTGGCTTTCTTCCAACACAGACCAATACTTGTTGATAACAAAGCGGTTTATCAGTGGCATGCGCCCCTTCCATACTGACATAAATTCCGTCTTTTTTAGCCTCAACTGCTGTAACTTTAGTCTTTAGGAGGAATTTGATACCCTTTTTGACCATACGTTTTTGAAGAATAGAGACTAAATCAGCATCCGCACCAGGAATAAGTTGATCCATAAACTCAACTACCGTTACTTCAACACCTAAAGAAGCATAAACGGTTGCCATTTCAAGACCAATAATACCACCACCCAATACTAATAAATTACCCTTAATATCAGCAAGCTCTAGAGCTCCAGTTGAACTAAAGATACGTGGATCTTCAGGTATGAAGGGTAGGTTAATAGATTCTGATCCAACAGCAATTATTGCTTGCTCAAATTCGATTTCAGTAGCACCATCACCAGTTCCTACTGTAATAGTATGCGTTCCAGAAAATGAACCACTTCCAGTAATCACTTCAACTTTACGTTGTTTTGCTAAGGCTTTAAGTCCGCCTGTCAATTTAGTGATAACACTATTTTTCCAATTCACTAATTTTTTGCTATCCAGTTTTGGCTTACCAAAACTAACTCCCTGGTCCGCCATTTCATGAGTTTCGTCAAGGACCTTAGCGATATGTAAAAGTGCCTTTGAAGGAATGCACCCCACGTTTAAGCAAACGCCACCTAAACTATCGTAACGCTCAATCAAGACAACCTTTTTGCCCAAATCAGAGGCTCTAAAGGCCGCTGTGTATCCACCAGGACCACTTCCTAGCACTACTACTTCTGTTTTAATTTTGTTAGCCATTTCAAGCCTCGTTCATTAATAGTATTGTCATCATGTATTAGAGCAAAATTCTTCTTATATCCACTAAAGCATCAGCGATAAAACGGGTGAATCGCGCGGCTTCTGCTCCATCTATAACCCTGTGATCATAGGAAAGAGACAGTGGTAGCATTAGTTTTGGTTTAAATTCACCCTCTTCATAAACTGGTCGTATTGCAGCACGTGATAATCCTAGAATAGCAACCTCTGGACTATTAACTATAGGTGTAAAAGCTGTGCCACCAATACCGCCTAAGCTAGAGATAGTAAAGCAACCACCAGACATTTCAGTGGGTAGCAATCCTTTATCACGCGCTTTAGTACTGAGTTTAGCCATCTCTATTGCGATCTCAGCTACGGATAATTTATCTACATTTTTAATAACTGGCACGACTAAACCATTAGGAGTCTCCACTGCAATGCCGATGTTACAATATTTTTTGTAGATTAAATTCTCACCACTAGCATCTAAAGAGGCATTGAATTGCGGATAAGCTTGTAGCGCCTTACTCACCACACCACAGACGAATGCCAGAATTGTCAATTTATAGCCTTGCTCACTAGCGTGCTGAGACTCGGACTTTCTAAAAGCCTCTAAATCAGTGATATCTGCTTCATCAAACTGAGTAACATGGGGAATAGTAATCCATGAGCGATGAACATTAATTCCTGTTATTTTTTTAATTTTATTTAGAGGTTTGGTTTCAATGTCACCAAATTTGGTAAAATCAATCACTGGTGCTGCTGGTAAACCAAAGCCTGTTCCACCCTGCTTTTCACTAAGCTTAGCTTTTACATAGGATTGAACATCTTCTTTAGTTATACGCGTTTTTCTACCACTACCCTTAACCAAGCTTAAGTTTACGCCCAGCTCTCGTGCCATACGTCTCACAGCAGGGCCGGCAGAAAGCACAGCAGAGTATTCGATAACCTCGTTTACCGCTGAAGTTGTCGGTTTAGAAACAACTGGTGCTTCAGGTTTTGGGGCAATTGAATCGTCTGCAGGTTTAGAATCCGATGATTTTGCAGAGTCATTAGGTTGCGGCTCACCATCACTGGTTTCAATCACTAAAATGGGACTGTTTTGCGCAACTTTGGTGCCCAATTTTATGAGCACTTCCTTCACTACCCCAGAATAAGGTGAAGGTATATCCATAGTGGCTTTATCACCCTCTAAAGTAACAAGGGATTGATCTTTATCAATCTTATCGCCTACTTTGATTTGCACATCAATTACATCAACGTCCGTTGCGCCGCCAATATCTGGTATTTTAACTTCAATTAACTGCGAAGTTGCTGCGACTTTTGGTGATGGAGGGGTCGGAGTTTCTGATTTTTCGACAGGAGTTGATTTCTCCTCCACTTCAGGAGCAGATTTCGTCTCAGACTCAGCCGTTTCAAGGGAAAGAATTACATCCCCTTCTGCAACTTTGTCCCCTACTTTCATTGAAATAGCAGTAATAGTCCCTTCTGTTGACGAAGGGATTTCCATAGAGGCTTTATCTGTTTCGAGAGTGACTAATGGTGTATCAATACTTATTTTATCACCAACTTGAACCAGAATTTCGATGACATCGACCTGAGTCGCACCACCGATATCTGGTATTTTAATTTCTTTTACGTTTGCCATATCTTTCCTCAGCATTCAGTTAAATCCAACGAAAATAAGCAGTTAATGGGTAACTGGATCTAGTTTATCGGGATTTATCTTGTAGCGTTTAATCGCATCACTCACTTTAGATTTATCTAAGTTGCCTTCTGCTACAAGAGCATTCAAAGCTGCGAGTACTATGAATTTTGCATCCACTTCAAAGAAATGGCGTAAACGTTCACGAGTATCACTACGACCATAACCGTCTGTTCCTAAGGTGACATATCTTTTAGGTATAAAAGGTCGGATTTGATCTGAAAAAATACGCATATAATCTGTTGCTGCAATTACAGGCCCTTGGGTATCTTTTAATTGCTCTGTAACATAGCACTCTTTTGCTTTCTTATCAGGATGCATAGCATTGTAGCGCTCAACCGATAAGCCATCACGTCTTAGTTCGTTGAAACTAGTGACACTCCAAATATCAGAAGTGACATTATAGTCTTGCTCTAACATCTCAGCAGCTTTAATCACTTCGCGTAAAATAGTTCCACTTCCTAAAAGTTGCACATGATCTTTTGCTTTTTTCTTGGTTGCTTTTAGTACATACATACCTTTCAGAATACCCTCTTCAACCCCTTTAGGCATATCAGGTTGAACGTAATTTTCATTCATGACCGTAATGTAATAAAAAATGTTTTCCATATTTTCATACATTCGGTGCAAACCGTTTTGGATGATAACAGCTAGTTCATAAGCATAAGTCGGATCATATGATACGCAGTTGGGAATAGTAGACGAGTTGAGATGACTGTGGCCGTCTTGATGTTGCAAGCCTTCACCAGCGAGAGTCGTACGTCCAGCAGTACCACCTAATAAAAACCCACGAGCTTGCATATCTCCCGCAGCCCAAGCTAGATCGCCAATTCGTTGGAAGCCAAACATTGAATAATAGATATAGAATGGAATCATCGCCAGTTTGTTAGAGCTATAAGAAGTTGCTGCTGCCATCCAAGAGCAGAAAGCCCCAGCTTCATTTATACCTTCTTCCAAAATTTGCCCATCTTTCGCTTCGCGATAATACATAACTTGTTCGTGATCAACTGGTGTGTATAGTTGACCAACTGGTGAGTAAATACCTATTTGTCTAAATAATCCTTCCATACCAAAAGTACGACATTCATCAGGAACTATTGGAACAATTCTAGAACTAAGGTCTTTGTTTTTTAACAAAACTGACAATATGCGTACAAAAGCCATTGTAGTTGAGATTTCTCTATCGCCCATGCCGGCTGTAACAGAGGCAAAATCCGATAAAGGAGGGATAGGCAATGGATCTATAGCAGTAGAACGCGATGGCAGATACCCACCCAAAGCTTCTCTTTGTTTTTTTAGATATTTAATCTCTGGACTATCATCATCCGGCTTGTAAAAAGGTAAGTCAGCAATTTTATCATCGCTGATGGGTATACTAAATCGATCGCGGAAAGCCTTCAGTTGATCTAGTGTCATCTTTTTCTGTTGGTGGGTAATGTTTTGCCCTTCACCCGCAGCACCCATTCCATACCCTTTAATCGTTTTGGCTAAAACGACGGTGGGACTACCTTTATGTGCTACTGCCTCAGCATAAGCAGCAAATACTTTTTGGGGATCATGACCACCACGGTTTAATCGCCAAATTTCATCATCAGATAAATTATCAACCATTTTTTTCAATTCTGGGTAGCGGTTGAAAAAATGTTCGCGGACATAGGAACCATCGTTGGCTTTATACGCTTGGTATTCACCATCTAAACATTCTTCCATCCGTTTTTGCATCCAACCTTGCTTATCTTGTGCAAACAGCGGATCCCAGCGCCCACCCCAAATTACTTTAATGACATTCCAACCAGCACCTCTGAAGACGCCTTCGAGTTCTTGAATAATTTTACCGTTACCTCGAACTGGGCCATCAAGTCGTTGCAGATTACAATTGACAACAAAAATGAGGTTATCTAGTTTTTCACGTGCAGCAATACTCAGAGCGCCGAGTGACTCTGGCTCATCCATTTCACCGTCACCAAGAAATGCCCATACCTTGCGACCTTCCGCTTTGATAAGTCCTCTATTCTCCAAATACTTTAAGAAACGAGCTTGATAAATTGCTTGTAATGGACCTAATCCCATGGATACGGTAGGAAATTGCCAAAAATCGTGCATCAGCCAAGGATGTGGGTAAGACGATAAACCGTCTTCTTCAACTTCTTGGCGAAATTTTTCTAACTGCCCCTCAGTTAGCCGTCCCTCGAGGAAAGCTCGGGCATAAATACCTGGCGAAGAATGACCCTGAATGTAAATTAAATCGCCGCCATTCTCACCATTGGGTCCTTTGAAAAAGAAGTTAAACCCAGTCTCATACAGAGTTGAGGAAGACGCATAAGAGGCTATATGCCCACCTAATTCGGGTGCGTATTTACCTGCTTTCAATACCATGGCAACAGCATTCCAGCGGATTAAGGCATTGATTCTCTTACCAATCCCTTCGTCTGGAGGTAACTGTTTCTCGTTATAGGTTTTTATCGTATTACGATAAGGCGTGTGAATTGAACTGTCTAATTTCACGCCTTCATTATTTGCTTTGTTAAGCAATTGCTTCAAAAGATATGCACCGCGTTCTGCACCATCATTGGCAAATACAGCTTGTAAGGCATCCAGCCATTCTCGCGTTTCAATAGGATCTAAATCTAAATTACTTTCATTTGCCATGAATTTGTTCCTCAACCTTCTATCTGTAGTTCTAGATGCAATACGGTACCGCTTCTAATCGTTTTTGAATTATTCCTGTACAATTTTGTGCACAAGTGCTCAAATCTGCAGAGCAATTACAACTTACTTTGCGGCATTGTAGTGGATCACGATAAGAATTCAACTCGCGAGCAACAATTCCGCCCATTATCCGTTCTTGGTGCACATATTTTGCATAATTAGTTGACGATGTGTGCGAAGAACTTGCTGAACAATTGGGACAATTGTTAGTACAAGTCGATCTGCATTCATTAAACTTTTGCAGACACACCGCCTTACATTGTTTGACCTGCTGCATATGTTGTGTTGCACAGCCGCTTAGGCAAATAAATAGACAGCACAGCAATAATCGGAGGATTGAATTCATAATTTAGCTTCCATCAATAATTAATGTTTCTACATCCAGGCAACAAGGGTAAATAAGGCGATAAAAACCAATAGTACTATAGTTGCATGCTCAACCAGACTCTCTGCAACAGGCATCGGAACATCGTCGGAAGCATCCGATTTTACCGCATGTAACCCACAATCACTCAGCATTTTGTTATTTGCATCAGGTTTTGCCGTTAAATACTTGCGAAAAGTACTGAACCCGGATTGGAAGTTACCCACTATCAAATAAAGTAATACAGTAATACGTGCAGGAATCCATTCAAATACATCAGTCAGTTGAACCGCTTCTTCTTTGACAGGAGTTATATGCTGAGAGAGTGTAATCAAACGGTATATGATCACCAGAACTGGGCCACCCATAATGTACCAAAAGATAGGTGCGAATAATTGGGTATTTACAGCAGCAAAGTAACTACCAACTATCCCCTTAGTATTTTCCTTAGTATCTACATCCATAATCGGATAAAAGGCGTTTACAGGGCCTAAACAATAAAAAAATATAACAATACTCAGTATAATACCTGCAAATCCAAAAACTATTCCGTGTAAAAGGCCATAAATAGCTGCAACAATTAATGTGATTGGCAGCACTATAGCCGCTAATAGCAACCAAGGATTAGTAAAATAGTTGTTTTTTTCAATCGTACTTGCGATCCGTTTAGCGTAATCATCAAACCAATAAAAACGTTGATATGATAATGAGTGCATTAAAAACCGCTCACTTAACAAACAGACAACGAGTACTAAGAGTTTCATTTTATTAATCCTTACGCATTTTGTCAGACAAAGCTATCGGTGTTGGATATTTCAACACCACCAGATAAGAGGATACGATGAAAGTGATTATTGTGGTTGCTTGAATTAAATTAGAAGTGACATCTGTAATGAGGCTAGTGCTTAATGCGATGCTGGCAACCAGCAAAGAAAACTCACTACCCTGCCCTAAACGAATACCAACTTCTTTGGCGACAGATTTCTTTTCACCAGAACGTATAAGCATTACATAAAATAATAAAGGCTTCATTGCGAGGATAAGTACCGACAAGATCAATGCTGGGATAATGACTTGAGAAGCAAAACCGAAGTTAAACGTTGCTCCTATCGAAAAGAAAAACATGACAAGGAAAAAATCTCGCAAAGGCTTGAGGCTTTCAGCAATGAACAACGAAATAGGACTGGCTGCAAGAGCAACTCCTGCGACAAAAGCACCGATATCTTCTGATAATCCCATCTCGCGAGCAAGAACTGATAACCCTAAGCACCATCCAATAGAAAGTAGAAAGATATATTCGTGCGTACGATCAAATCTGGCTAATAATTTGATTAGAATGTAACGCTCGAAAATGAAGGCAAACAAACACAGCGCGGGTAAAGCAAAGCCAACCAAAAGTAAGTCGTGTGCACTTAAGCCACCGCTTTTTTGAGCTCCATTAATTAAAATCAAAACAATGATTGCAATAACGTCTTGCATTAACAGCACGCTAATCATCACTTCACCCGTATGCTGATGGTGAAGAATGGTAGTGGGTAATAATTTTAACCCGATAATAGTACTCGAGAACATCATCGAGGCGCCTAAAACCATCGATTCTGTTTTAGTTAGTCCAAACCAGACACCTACGTAATAAGCAATACCTGCAAAAAGAACAGAGCTCACTAAGGCTATCCATGAGACCTTTTTAAGCATATGTAAGAGATTCTGCGGCTGAAGATGTAGACCCAGTAAAAAAAGCAAAAATACGATTCCAATATCGCCAACCTGTTGGACAGTTGCTACATCGGAGACCAACTTCAAACCCCATGGGCCTAAAACAGCCCCTAAAAGGATATAAGCTACCAAAAGGGATTGCTTGGTATAAAGTACCAATGTGGAAAACAATGCAGCTCCGGCAAATATTAGAAATATTGTATTAAATACTGCCCCGTCATGCATCTTGCCTTGCCTCAAATGGAGTTACTGTCAATTTAATAATTTTATCGATTAATCATAGAATTAGCTACCTATTATTGCACATACTTAAATTAAGACTGAAAAAGAACCAGTAACACCATTATTTGCCAATTTCATTTTCAAATTATCTGCCATATATTTACTACCAAATGGCCCAACTCGCACTACATAATGTTGCTGATAATGCTCGATAAAAACAGGCGATGGTGTAATATGGACTAATTTTTCTTTTAAACGTTTTGCTAAAAACTCGGAGGAAAAAGCTCCAGCTTGTAAATAATAATGCGCTTGTCCGGCTGGTCCCATCAGCGTTTCAATCTCAACAGGTGCAGTACCCTTCGGAAAAACGCCTAATTTAAGTGCAGCCGCATACGATAGATCAATCACTCTATCCGCATGGAATGGTCCTCTATCATTCACTTTTACTACCGCTTCTTTACCGTTACTTAAGTTTTTTACCCTAACATAGGTTGGAAGAGGTAAGGTTTTATGTGCTGCGGTCATCACATACATATCGTATGGTTCGCCACTTGAAGTCCTTTGTTTATGAAATTTTGTGCCATACCATGAGGCAATTCCTCGGGTTTTATAACCAGTTGAACTTTTCATTACTTCATACAAATGCCCATCTACATGGTATTCCGTCGGATTACCATAACGACTTAAGGGCTCTTTAGTGGGAATAGGTTCCTTGAAACTGATTGCTTTTTGTTTAATTGGTGCTCCATCCTGAGCCTGAGTGTAGCGGTTGTGCTTATTCTTATAACGCTCATAGAGGGCAGTTTTATTGGTTGAATGGGATTTTATAGCTGAAGGTTTGTTGGTGATTACAGCATCCGCAGGCGTAGAGTTTTGCTTAGTTGTCTGACAACCCGCCAGTAATATACTGATAAGTATAAATAAATTACGCATTTTCTCGATCATTTTAGTTATTATTGAGGCTAATATACCGAACAATTACATAAATTCGAAGTTTTGCGATCAATTAATTTTTTAAAATACAAAGCTAACTTTCCATTATTAGTATTTTTAAAATATAACCTGTTTAAAAAAGATTCCTTTGTCAAATCCCGTTAAAAAATAATAGCTATTTTCGCTTAGCGCCTTGGTCGTCAACAAAATGCTGTGATAAGATGATTCTATTTTGCAACTACTCAGGTATGAACATGACAAAAGCAACAACCTTTTTACTCAGCACCTTGTTTTTTATAACAGCCTTCGTTCAATCTACAAATGTGTCAGCAGCAGATCTACCACCAAGAGATCTTGAAAAACCTTCGGCCTCTATAGCAAATAAGCCTCTAGTCACACCTGCAGCACCCACTCTAAATGCAAAAGCCTATATATTAATCGATGTAAATAGTGGCAAAGTAATCGCAGAAAAAAACAGTGACGAGCATCTACCACCTGCTTCTCTAACAAAAATGATGACCCTTTATGTTATTTCCAATGCATTACATCATGAGCAAATCCATCTGAATGATATGGTACGTGTTAGTAAAGATGCTTGGAAAATCGGTGGCTCACGTATGTTTATCAAAGAGGGGCAACAAGTTTCAGTTGAAGATCTCCTTAAAGGTATTATTGTTGACTCCGGTAATGATGCCTGTGTTGCAATGGCAGAACATGTTGGTGGAAGTGAAAACGCCTTCACAGACATTATGAATCAACAAGCAAAAAATCTAGGAATGGCTAATAGTCATTTTACTGACAGTACCGGTTTACCTGATGCCAATCTGTTTACAACTGCTAAAGATTTAGCAATCTTAGGGCGCGCGCTTGTCAGCGATTTCCCCCAATATTACGATTGGTATAAACAAAAATGGTTTACTTACAACGGAATACGTCAACCGAACAGAAATCGTTTATTATGGCGCGATAATCAAGTCGATGGACTTAAAACTGGTCACACCAGTGATGCAGGCTTTTGCCTAGTGTCTTCGGCTAAACGTGACAATATGCGTTTGTTAGCTGTAGTTCTAGGTGAACCCAATGATTCTTCAAGAGCTGATGACAGTGAAAAGTTACTTAACTACGGGTTCCGATTTTTCGAAACACATCAACTCTATAAAAATGGACAGGCGATAACCGCTCTGCCTTTGTACAAAGGTCTAGTAGACAAAGTAACTGTAGGTCTCACTGACGATCAATTTGTAACGATACCCTCCGGTCAATATGAGCGCTTAAATATATCCACAAAAATTCCTTCTTTTATACAAGCTCCTATTAAAAAAGGGGATAAAGTAGGTGATCTAGTAGTTCAATTCGATAACAAAGTAATTGCTACACGCCCCTTGTATGCTTTACAAACCGTAGAAACTGGTGGGTTGTATGTGCGCACGAAAGATTCTCTGCGTTTAACTTACAGAAGCTGGTTCGGTTCATAGGGTTTTTGAGTATGAATACAGCCTTTGTTAACGGTGAGTTTCTACAGGCCACTGAAGCTAAAATTTCAATATTTGACCGTGGCTTTCTTTTCGGTGATAGCCTATATGAAGTACTGCCCGTCTATAACGGGCAGACACGTTTTGTTGATAGACATCTTGCACGATTAAACGAAAACCTTGAAAAAATTAAAATTTCCCTCCCCAATTACGATTGGCCAACGTTGATTGAAAGACTAGTTGCTGAGAATGGTGGAGGAGATTTACAAGTCTATATTCAAGTGACGCGCGGCAACCAAGGTGCCCGCAAACACGATATTCCAACTTCACTTGAACCTTCAGTCATTGGTTTTACAATTCATAATGCTTATCCCACCTATCAAGAGAAGGAAAAGGGCCTCAGTGCTGAGTTACTTGATGATATACGATGGTTACGCTGTGATATTAAAACTACCTCTTTACTTGGCAATATATTATTAAACAATCAAGCCGTTTCCTCCGGCTACCAAACGAGCATTTTAGTGCGCGATGGTCTAATTACTGAAGGCAGCACTTCCAATGTATTCATTGTAACAAAAGACGGAAAAATCAAAACTCCGCCACTTGACCATTTGTGTTTACCCGGTATAACCAGACAAATAGCCATCGAACTAATGCAAGAGTTATCATGGAGCATCTACGAAGAAACTTTTAGCATTAAAGACCTTCTCGAGGCTGAGGAAGTGTGGATAGCCAGTACCACTAAAGAAATTTACCCCGTGACCATGGTTGGACACAATACTATTGGTACAGGAAAAGCGGGTAATTATTGGCGAACGATTGAACCTCTTTATAAAAAATTAGTAAGTAGCCCTCATGACTGATACTTCATTGATAGAATACCCCTGTAATTTTACGATTAAGATTATGGGAAATAATACTGCCACATTTCTTAAGGAAATAAAGGAGATTGTTGTAAAACATTTTCCGAATACTGTGGACGGTGCGATTACTTACAACCTCAGTAAAAATAATAATTATTTGGCAATTACCGCGACAGTTTATGCAGAAAACCAAACTATGCTGGATGATTTTTATCGCGATATCACTAAACATCCTGATGTAAAAATGGCGCTATGATGAAAATCAAAGAACTTGGTCTTCAAAATTACACAGACGTCTGGCAAAACATGCGCGACTTTACTATTGATCGCGATGAAAACAGTGAAGACGAACTGTGGTTATTAGAACATTACCCAGTATACACACAGGGGCAAGCTGGAAAAGCGGAACACATTTTAAATCCAACGTCTATACCCGTAGTACAATCAGACCGCGGTGGTCAAGTCACCTATCACGGACCAGGACAACTGGTAGCCTACATCTTGATGGATATTAATAGACGTAATTTAGGCGTCCGTACTTTAGTCACGCAATTAGAACATATTTTAATAAAAGTACTGCAGACTTACGACATTAATGCCAATATAGTCTGTGGAGCCCCTGGAGTTTACGTCGATACAAAAAAAATTGCATCGATAGGACTACGAGTCAAAAATGGGCGAACTTACCACGGAATTGCCTTGAACGTTGCTATGGATCTTAAACCCTTTCTTGGTATCAACCCTTGTGGTTTTGCTAAGATGGAAATGACGCAAATTGGGGACTTTCAGCCTACAATCAAATTAGAGCAGGTGCAGCACCAGTTTATTCAGGATTTCTTAAACCAATTTAAACAGTGAGACACTATGAATTTGTTCGTTGATTATATTCAGCCCCTTACTGAATGGCTACAAGCAAACCCTCACTGGTCTCTTTTCATTACCTTTATTATTTCTTTAACAGAATCTCTCGCAATAATCGGAAGCATTGTACCTGGTTCAATTACTATGACTGCCATAGGAATACTCGCAGGCTCAGGGATTATGCGCATAGATCTAACCTTATTAGCAGCTATCTTAGGCGCAATAACCGGAGATGGGCTCAGCTACGCACTGGGCTATGTGTACAGCGAGCAATTAGCAGACATGTGGCCATTCAAAAAATACCCTAATTGGTTGAAATATGGCAAAGAGTTTTTTGAGCGTCACGGAGGAAAGAGTGTTTTTCTAGGACGCTTTGTAGGCCCACTTCGCTCAATAACTCCTGTAATTGCAGGAATCATGCATATGAAACAATGGCGTTTTTTTGTTGCTAACTCCCTCTCCGCTGTTGGATGGTCGATATTATACGTAATGCCTGGCGTACTTATTGGTGCTGCAAGCCATGAACTATCTGCAGAAAGTGCTACGCGATTATTTCTCTTACTTTTTATAGTGCTGGTGGGGATTTGGTTAGCAAGTATTTTAATCAAATGGCTGCTAATAAAAATTAACGCCTATTTGAAGCGTAATCTACACCAATTTTGGCTTAGTTTAAAACATCACCCAATACTTTACCGTTTTTTCAATTTCATCACTCCAGCTAATGAAGAGAATCATTATCCCACTATTGTGTTACTGATTATGACGGTAATTAGCCTCCTGGGATTAAGTGTTTTAATTCTGTTTACTGTTGAAATGAATGGAGCAGCCTTGCTTAATCCTCCACTCCATTTATTTATTCAGAGCTTTCATACTGATTTACTAGAAGCATTTTTTATTATATGTACGCAACTGACAAGTACCTTAACACTATGTTGCTTGTACGTGACTTGTTGTTTTTGGTTTTTTTATCGAAAGAATAAAAGTGCAATTTACTACCTTACTAGTCTCATTATTTCCAGTTCATTGATTGGGATTGTATTGAGCAATCTAATCAACACAGCGCGGCCGAAAGGTTTTTTAGTAACCATGACTGGTTCTTCTTTTTTACCTATCAATCTCATGGTAGCCACCGCTTTTTATGGCTTCATACTTCTATATATTAAAAGCCAATATACCCTCCTAACCAATACTCTACGAACTTTCATTTTGGTTTTATTGGGTTTGAGTGGGTTGGGTACTTTATACCTAGGGGATTTTTGGTTCACTGATGTTCTGGCGGCTTTTTTATGCGGTGCTTTTATTGGTCTTTTGCATTGGCTTATGTATCGGAGAATCAATTGTCCTTTAGTGAAAACTAATTACTCATCAACTATGATTTGGTCTTTGGTGGGTATTATTCTTCTTGCGTCGGCAATATCTACACATTTTAATTTTAAAACTTTAGTACACAATCATACGCCCTTCCAAAAAGAATATTTATTGAGCGCAGATCAATGGTGGAATCAAAACAAATCGAACTTACCTATTTATCGTTTTAACCGAATCGGGAAACGTATCAGCTTATTAAATATACAGTATTCGGGCGAGCTAGTGCTCCTCCGGGATAATTTGGCACAAAGCGGCTGGGTTCAACATAATGAAAGTTTATTTACTAATTTTCTGATGCATATGAGTAATAATATCAATGGTGTAAAACTACCTTTGCTAGCTCAACTTTTTGAAAATAAAAAACCTGAATTGATTATGACTTACAACGATATCCCCTCTCAAGTCACCTTTGAACTGCGTATATGGGAATCAAGTTATTATTTAACAGGCTCTGATAGACCGTTATGGATTGGTAGTGTTCATCAAACTAAGGTCGTTGGAACTAACAATGATAAAGCTCTAGCAGCAAGACTTTATACCCCCCTCACCTATGTACTCTCTTCATTAGACCATTTCTCAGTTAGAAGAATTAGCTTGCAAGGATCGCAAAGAAAGTCCACAGCACTTCCTGCCGCACCCTATATTTTATTGATAAAAGAGCAAGAGTGAGAATCTCTCGGCCATTAAGATAGCTTAGCCCTTCACTCTACTAGCCAACCTTGTAAATTACTGATATAAATATAATCTCTTGGTTTTCTAATCATTTAAAACTTCTAATTCAAGGGATTGGATCAATGAACACACTAGCTACGGTTATCCACTTTCTTTTTCCTCTAATTGCTTTTGTTTTATTGATTATTGGACTAAGTAGCAATGCAATATATTATGTTATTTCTGCACTTTGGCTGAGTCTAATCGCACTTATTATTCATTTCGAATCATCAGGTGGTCAAATATTAGGAGACTCTTTTAACTACCTTAATGCAGCCGTTTATTCCGTCAATTTATTTATTTTAATCGTAGCACTTATAAGGGTCATCTCACATTTGAGCCTTGATAATGATATTTTCCGCTACATCAGTAGTCTTGCTAAAGCCTTTATAGTCATAGGTTGTTTTTTAGTTATCACTAATTTGTGGGTTAATGCCTACTTTATTGAAAATAGGATGCCCGGCACACCAATAATGCAAGTAGCAACTTTTACTAAAACAGACTATTGCGCTTATAGGTATGTTTTCTATAAAGTAAATGTTGATGGCAGTGTTATGTATCTTTGCCCTAACCACTACGGCTTGATACCTTCGGTTGGACGATTGGCTGTAAGTCCTGATTTTATTGCCTCACAATTGTCTTTACCTAACAAAAAACAAATTTTAGAATTGCAAAAAAAAAGTTAAGGTAAGTATTTGTACAAATACTTTTCAGTCACGACAAGGACAATTTAACTAAGAAATTGTCCTTGTGATTAGAATTTGATACCATGCAAAAAAATTATAATAATAGTAATTACATGAAACGTATCATCACCTTGATTTGTATAATCATTGGTCTAAATTCCTTTGCTATGGCCCCGAAACTGAGTTGGGATAAAGCCATCGAACACGCGGTTAACAAATACGGGTTACGCGCTGAGCCTCAATTAATTAAATTTTTTAAGAATGCAAATGTCAGTTATCCTCCTAAAGAGATAGCCCTACTAGCCTTCAAATCAGAACGAAAAGTTGAGCTATGGGCTAAAAATCCTGAAGAAGAATGGCGTCATATTCACAATTTTCCGCTCACAGGTTTCAGTGGTCGCTTAGGCCCCAAACTTCGCGAAAATGATCGACAAATTCCTGAAGGTGTTTACAAACTTGTCAATTTTAATCCTTTCAGTTCTATGCATCTTTCTATGATGATCAATTACCCCAATAGTTTTGATCGAGAAAAAGGCTATGCAGACGGACGTCGTGAATTAGGAAATAATATCTTCATTCATGGTAAAAATCTGTCGGTTGGTTGTCTAGCTGTAGGTGACCTAGCTATTGATCAACTCTTTATCCTGGCCCGACGCGTCGGACTTAATAATATCCAAATAATTATAGCCCCTAACGACCTCAGAAAAGATAAAGCTATCACTACTAATTTTGCCCAACCTAGATGGCTGCCCGAGTTATATAAAAAAATCGCAGAATCGTTGAAGCCTTTCGATAAATCTAAATATACTTCCTAAACCAACGATTGATGCCTCTATTTTAGCCACATTTTTATCTGTTCTAATCTTAAATTAGAGAAGGAATAATAGACCAAATCGAAAGGAGCCGTAGATACACCGAGTACCTGTTATCCTGCTGCTAATTTTTTTCTACTCTCAGGAGGCAACTCAAATAATTTTATGTACTCACCCGTAAGTTAGCAAGTTATATTCCGACCAGACGAAAGAAAGCTTAATCAGATAACTTTTGAAGTACTTCCTTTACACTAGGCCAAGTGTCCCTACTTCCAATGTAATCACCACCCCAGGGATGGGTGCGATTAGGATCAGTGACTCCAAAGATTCCTAAGGTATTTTGATTGACTGCAGCTGCTATATGCATAGGTCCGCTGTCATTAGCGATTACTTGCTGTGCAAGTGATAAAAGTGCAGCATATTCACCAAGATTTAATCCTGCTAGGACTCGAGCATTAGGAACCAGTTCAGCACATAGTTGCTCTTCTTTAATTCCAGGACATACGACTAATTGTTTGTTTTCAAGCTGCTGGGCAAATTCAGGCCACAGGGGCCAAACTTTTGATTTATTCTCTTTACTAGTACCCAAAGCAAATGGACACAGCAGCCAAAAATCTTGGTTAATATTTTCATTAACCAACAGTTGTTTAACTCGTAATAGATCTTTTTCAGCGATAGGTAATTGTATTTTTGCTGCAGCTTGTGCTGGCCAGTCTATTGATGGAAACCATGTTTGTATAGCACAGGTTGCTATATTCCAAAAATACTCGACCTCATGTATCGCGTGATTTTCTGCCAGACCATTCACCAATAGTAATTGGCGATGATCTGTTTTGTAACCAATGGTTTTCTTACCAGCAAGGCAGGATAACAGTGCACTAGATAAACTATTGGTGAGCAAAAGTGTTTTATTAGGTACCAGTTGACTGATAGCCGACCTAGTTTCCCAAAAACTTTTTTTCAGTCCGGTCATTTGGAATTTTGTTTCACTGAGCAGGCTTTGCATCCAGGGCTTGCCAATCAACTGCAATTCAATTCCAGCATCCCGTAGTGCATAAATAGTTGGCAAGGCCATTACTACATCACCTACCCAGTTGGGCATACGAACAATCAGAGAGGGCTTGTTTTCAGTCATGGGAAGAGTAGTTGATGTAAAAAAGCAGTATACCTTTCCTTCCGTATAAATAAAACCCAAGGCAGTTACCAGAACAAGTCCTCTTTATTAATCGGATCGAATAGCATATCCTCCACATCCTATTGATTCGTGGACACTGGTATGAAAACAATTTCGGACGAGCAGATTAAAGAAGGTCAAGCCGTATATACCCCTTTAGTACTTAGAATTTATGATCTCTGGGTAGTTTATTATTCCAATTTTTGGTTCTGGCGCTGCCCGCGCAAACGGCAACTGAAGCATTTTCAAGAGCACCTAAGTAATAATCATTTAGATATTGGCGTTGGTACTGGGTATTACCTTAAACATTGTACGTGGCCAAAGCCAACAAGATTGGCATTGATGGATTTAAATCCCAATTGTTTGGAGCTATCAAAAGCTGCGGTTAAAGAGATGAACCCAGAATTGTATCAAGCCGATATTTTCAAACCCCAAACGCAATTACAGGATCAGTTTTCATCAATCTCTATGAACTTTCTACTACATTGTTTGCCAGGTGATATGGAAAATAAAACCCAAGCGATTGGCAATGCGGTACAGATGTTACAACCTAATGGTGTGCTTTCTGGGGCAACGATTCTGGGTGATAAAAATTTACATTATCCCCATAGTTCAGCCCTAGCTGCCTTTTATAACAAAAAAGGGATTTTTTCGAATAGTAGTGATACTTATGAAGGTTTAGTCAAAGCCCTTAACGCGCATTTAGATGATGTGAAAGTTGATGTAGTTGGTTGCGTTGCCTTGTTTAGTGGTGTTAAGAAAGCATAATTTTAGGATGTAGGTAGCCCGTATTACGCTGCGCTAATACGGGCTAGCTGAGCTAAGAGCTACTCATCAACAGTGTTTTACTGCACCCGAAGGGAGCGTAGCCCAACAATAGCTTCTCAAACTATCTAATTGCTGCTGTGAAATATTGGCACCATATAGATTTGCATACTCGAAGCTAGAATTATTCAATATTGACCCCTCGAAATTCGCATAACTCAAATTAGCGCCACCAAAGTTAGCATCGATGATTGGTATATAGGCCATTTGCGCATAACTAAGATTGCTTTCACTCCAGTCAGATGAAGATAAATTAGAGTTTGGGAAAGTTGATTGAGAAAAAACACCTTTGCCTGATGCACCAGTAAGATTACTTGAACTAAATACTGCACCAGAGTGATTACCATACAGATAAGCACCACTTAAATCACAATTAGCGCATTGGTTGTTAGTATTGAATTGCGCTAATTGATCAGGGTTATAGGATATAGCCGCAGAAGCATTAACGGTAAAACCAAATAACAGACCTGCAATTAAAGAAGTTTTTCTTAGATTTAACATGGTATTATCCTTAATAGTCAAAGAAATAAAATCATTTTACTCATACAGAATATCCTAAATTTCTCGCGAAACAAAAACAAAACCTGTTAAAACTTAAAATTATAAAAATCCCATTCTAATAAAAACGATTTTATAGTATAACGAACTCTTCAATTGGGTCAGGGAAACGACCTTTTTATGCACTGATGCATTGAAAACTAGCCCCCTGTCTTGATGAGTATTTGTTTTTTCAAGGAGAGATTTGTGGTAGCTAGAATAAATGTTAAGGGTATGAGTGAAGTTCGTAGAGCAAGAAAAACCTATGATGACAATTTCAATGCTTTGATTGCGAAACCTTTCAATTTATCCAATAAAGATCACATTGCAGCGCTTAACAAATATATGGATGAGTTTGAGTGCTATAAAAACACAATGTACGTTTACCAGGCGGCATCAGAAATTTTTAATTATAGTGCTGGTGGATGGCTTTTTAGTTGGTTAATATCTATTCCCACGTTCTTAAGCTCCAGTTGCTTTGTATTAGCTTGTATAGGTGCCGCAGGTGTAAAATTAGAAAGCAAAAGCATTCTCGATTTTGATTCAGAATTGCAAAAAATGGAAATGCTTTACAATTGGGTATTAAAAAAAGGATCAGCAGACTACGTTGAAGGAACTGACAATACGGCTAAATTAGAGCAACTGGAAATTCAACGCCTAGTTCTATTAATTGCACCCTTATGTGAAACCGAGTTTTTGCGAGTGTGGCCTGCAGAAACTACTGTACAAACTGACAATACCAACGAGTTGGCCAAAGCATTCATGTCCGGTATAAATGCTATATCCGCCGGTATTAATCTGATAACCAGATCGAAACAAACAGTGGAGCAATTAAAGCTAAAGGATCTTAAAGTCGCAGTTGAACAACGCCAATTAGATACGGGTGTCATTAAGTCACTTGAGCAAGCAGGACGTTACTTTGCTATGAGCCCTGAGTTTAAAACGCGCGTTAATGTGCAAATTGGGCTATTTAAACGGTATGTGCCCCCAGTTATATTAAGCATGCTTCCGGACTTTTCGTTGAGCACTGATAGTCCAAAAGCCTAACTTATCTCTAACATGGTGGATGAATCGGTTTAACCCCCTGAATCCACCATGAAAAAACAATTCAATTTTACTAGATATTAAACCCTAACTGATGCAAAATTGGAGTTATATTTGATAAGCTTCACTGCGCAAGAGAGTAATTTGCTACAATGAGTATCGAAAAAGTCATTATCATCATACCGACCTATAACGAGTCTGCTACTATCGCTGAGACCGTTTCACAAGTTTTTAATACTACTTTAGCTATTCAAACTAAAGAGATTCATGTACTTGTTTTTGATAGTAACTCCACTGATGATACTCAAGCACAAGTGCGAAATCTGCAATCAGCTTACCCAAAACTACACCTACTATCCGAACCTCAAAAAACAGGTTTAGGCTCCGCCTATATGCAGGCCATGCGCTATGCAATGGATGAGCTCAGTGCAGATATAGTTATGGAATTTGATGCCGATCTATCACATCAACCGAAATACATAGCACCGATGCTTGCAAACCTAGATAAGCATGATGTTGTCGTGGGCAGTCGTTATATACCTGGCGGTAGCATACCTAATGATTGGGGTTGGCACCGTAAATTATTATCATCTTTGGGTAATTTTGTAGCACGTACTGTTTTGACAAGAAAATACAAAGACTTCACTAGCGGATTCAGGGCGACGCGCACCCAAGCGTTGAAAAAGGCTCTCCCGAAGGTTTTTTTATCCAATAATTATGCCTATAAAATTCATTTGATGTGGTCGCTCTATAAAAATAAGGCCAAAATTTCTGAGTATCCTATTGAGTTTATCGATAGAACGCAGGGAAAAAGTAAGTTGCCAAGAAATTCTATTGTAGATTCTCTGCGCGTATTATTTCTACTTCGTTTTGCAGAAGGCAAATCGTACTTCAAAATGTGCCTCGTTGGGCTATCGGGTGTTGCCATTCAGTACTTGGTTTACAATTTATTGCGTATAGAATTGAGCCCTTTTAATTCAGCGCAATGCGCTGTAGTTGCGGCGATGATGAATAATTTCACCTTTAATAACCTGTTCACGTTTAAAGACCGACGCTTAGGTAGCCGTTCGCAACTATTAAAACCTTTTGCTCTGTTTATAAGTTATTCAGGATTAATGATTGTTTTTCAAAGCTATTGGCTGGAGTTTGGTATTCGTATTTTTGGTACTGGTTATCTAAAAGAAAATGTCATTATCGGAACTAGTATTGTATTAGCATCTTTTCTTAATTATTTTATTTTCTCCCGCTTTTTATGGCGGGATAAGAAAATTAGCCATTTGAGTGCAGCTTAGAGCGTTATATATTCCCTTGTAGTGTATCACCCTCACCCTCTGGTGGTTAATGGTCCGGAGGGTTGATGCTAATCTTTAAGCACCCCTACCTTGTAGTAATAAATCTGAATTTTATCTGGCTTTCCTTGTGTATAAGAAGTTACTTGCCCAATCGGTCTTATAGTTTGAACGTGATTAACTACTTCCGGACTCTCTAGATATTCAGGATGAACTGAAATGATAATTAACGTCTTACCTATAAGATCTTCTCTTTTAGTCCAATAACGATGCATTAAACTAGTCTGGCCAACTACGTGTCCACCAGATACCGGATAACTCTGAGAAATTTCACCATTCATCAAGTTTTTATATTGGTAATAGGAGAGCTCGCTTGCTGTGTTATAAAGATCCATCGGAACAAATACTGGGGCTTGATTGGTCTCTTTTTCTATTTGCGCAGCAATAGAATGAAACTGCAGGGTAAACTGATCCCAATTACTTAGTTTAATTAGTTGCACTGGAGGTATAATTGATTGATTTCTGTAGCACACCAAATTTAGAAAATACGTATAACCAATAAACATGCAAAAAGCAGTGATCAACCAAACTTGTGCTTGTCGTTTATGGAGGGTCATCTGTATAGCAATCCAGGGTAAAACCGCAAGTAATCCAGGACAAATCCAATTAAGTTTAATCGAATGCTTACAACTGTAAGCCGCAAAAAAAATCAGTGGTAAGAATGTAAAGATCTGCAAAAAACGGCGTTTACTATGGCTCAAATTGGCAGCATCTAAACTCCTTTTACTAGCAAGTTTAATCAAAGCGAAAACACCTAAGGGCATGATAAAAACAAAGAGTAAGAGAACTAAAAAATGCAGGGAAAAACTGGGGTGTTCATTGAAACGTCTAGCTCCTTGAAAAACAAAAGAAGCCCATTCATGCGTTGCATTCCAATAGATTACAGGCGTAAACATCAAAGCAACAATTAAAACGCACAGATAACTTTCCTTGCGCACAAACCATTGTCTAGCTGCAGGTACTACACACATGTAAAGTATGGTGGCGGGGCCAAGTAGGACGATACTGTATTTAGATAGCATCCCAATCCCAAGAAAAAATCCTGCGCCATACCAGAATTTGGCTTCATTAAGCACAAGACAGCGATACAGGCAATACAGTGCACCAGACCAACCAAGCAATAATGATACATCAGGGGTAATAACTAGCGATTGTAAAAAATAAAAGGGTAACATGCTGAGTATTACCACTACATATTGACTAGCTTTTACATTGAGTAGATAGGTAAGTTTGTAACTAAAAAAAACTGTTAGTATCCAGCAAAACAGAGCTGATATCCGAACGCCAAATTCTGAACTACCGAAAAAAAAGGTAGTAATTTTAATAAGAACCGCAACCATAGGTGGATGATCAAGATAACCAAAATCAAAATGTTGCGCATAGTTCCAATAATAGGCCTCTTCAACGAGAAGATTGTACTTGCCGATGAAGAAAAGTCGCACTAAAAAAAGTAAGCCGACAACTAGATAACAATAATTTATCGCGGTTTTATCCAGAGTAAAAGCGCCCTGTTTAAGCCCTGTTCCGGTGTTGAGCATTAAATGAATTCCTTTTAATTTGAGCTAAACATTATACCCTAACTGATTGTAAGATATGTACTTTTTTTAGAGGGTAAACGCATCTAAATTTATAGACAATTGTCATTAATCCTGGATAGATATAATGTGCGTAGCCCTTCTTACCGCGGCCGAAGGTCCGCGGTATCCAGCCCCGATCTTAATCAGTGATCGCCTGGATTCCGCGGATCTTCGGCCGCGGAACGTAGAATTTGTTCTGTAAACTTGCTACGCAAATAGAAACCTCTAGGTAATGTTTGTATTTTGTTGCCATCAATGTCAAATGCATAACATAAGGACTTGCCATTCGCGGCTTTAGGTCGCACCTGCAAAAAATCACCTGCTGTAGCGTTTAATTGTTCCAAGTGTCCAATACTTATTTGCGTCGTTAGATAATTCCAATCTGCAGCTAAAATCGTCTCTTGATTACTATCTGGTGACCAAATAAATCCGCGCCCTATTCTGCGGTGATGGTAGGGAATTGAAGTATCTCCTTCAACTGGGATCCATAGAATACGTCTTAGCTTGGCAAAACATTGTGAAGTCAGCCAGGTTTGCTGATGGATGGTTAATAAAGGAATTGTTGTAATAAACGTTGATTCTGTCGGCTTACCTGAAGCTGCAAGAGGCAAAGTTTTAAGTTCTATGCTCAAATCTGAAAAATCGGGTTGTGCCTTATTAGAGCCATCAGCGCCTAAAGACAATTCAATTGCTTGGCCCACCCACCCCTTCCGATGATCGGGATTGCTCGGTATCGATAACCCCAAACTCATTCCCAGTTGGGCAAAGCTCAATCCTTCAATTGCTTGACAGTAATTTAATAACTCACTCTCTGTCTTCGGCGGATTGTTTTTTTGTAAAGAATTCACCATGTCCTTCTTTAAATTCAATTGTAATTGGATCAATAGGAGGTCTTACTCCTGCCGCTTTAAATTGTGCTGTAATAGCAAATAATACTTTCGAACGTACTTCAACCCGATTAAATTCCTGCACATTAATGAAGTAACGCGCTTCAAATTCAATTAAAGCTTCATCAATTTTTTTCAAAAACACCTGCACAGGTGGAGTTGAGACAATTTCAGGTATGATTGCTAAAACATCTAGAATCAATTGTTGAATCATAACGGGATCATCTGAGCGACTTACTTTAATAGGAATAACGGTACGTACTATTCCATCCTGATGTGTCCAGTTGGTAAAAGGCTTATTAAAAGTTTCAGCATTGGGTATTAGCACTTCAGTATTATCCCAAGAGGACACTCGCATAGAACGAATACCAATATGTGAAACCTGCCCTTCATACTCACCAATACTGATTAAATCGCCTTCACGCACGGGCCTTTCAATCAATAACATAATGCCGCCTACAATGTTACTTGCAAAATCTCTTAGCCCAAAACCCATACCAACCGCTAATCCACCGATAATTACCGACATACCACTAAAATCGAGACCTAATACACGCAGTGTGATAAAGCTTCCAAGCAGGATGACTGAGTATTGTGTGAAGACGGATAGGCTGTTTCTAATACCAGGATCCTTGGCTTCTCTAAATAACCAGCGGTAACAGAATTCCCGGGTCCATTTTGCTGCCCAGTAGAAGATAGCTAACAGGATAAAAAACTCGATCGTACTTTCTACTGTGATGTGAATTCCTGAAAGATTGATAATTGTATAATGGGCGAAATTATTCAAACTTGTTATGACCACAGAATCAGAATGCCAACCAAATAGTTGGCATAAAATCACAGCACTCAAGAGAAACAATGCGATGCGCATAATTCTGTCTATAGGTTTCAGAAATACTTCAATCCACAGCCAACCGTTACGCAAAGATGAAATCATCCATTCAGAGAAAACATCTAAGGCATCAAAAAGCAATCCGCGTGCAAGGACATAACCGACTAAAACAAGCAGTAGGTAAGCTTGATAACTACTCATGGTCCAAGCTAGATTGATATAACCTAGTAGACCTATAACTGCAGTAGTAAATAAAGTGACCGGGAGCAGTATAACCACTAACGACACTGCATTTTTCAAATAGCGTTTCTTAGCTTTTAACAGTGGTCTTAATAAATAAGGAATAACATCTTTGCTCTTCCAAGCCACTAAAGATACGGAGAGGATGAATAACATAAAAAGACGATTAAAAATATCCTGAATGATCATGGACATTGGCAATAAATGACTAAAGGTCATTAACGCAGTCGTCCAGCCACCAAAAAGTAAAAGCCATTTCAAGCGATAATATAACTTAACGTCTTTGCCTGATGAGTCCGTAATCCTTTCTAATAATACTAAGCGCGCTATAAGGATTAAAACTCTGAATACCACCCAGACCAAAATTAAATTAATTAATAACTGATAATTTGAAAAAGATATGTTTGTGATATAAAAAACAACTAGAAGCATTGCGATAAAACACAGATACGGAATATTTCTCTGCACTAAAGTAAGTGCACCGTCGTATAAATGTCCACTTAGACTTGTACGCTCTTTATCATTACTTAAATAATTTAAAAAACGTGCAATAACATAGGAAAACACCAGCAGCAAACTCAGTGCAACTAATAAAATAGTTGTTGGGATAATATCCAACCACAAGAAACTATCATAAGCTTTTAAGCTCAAGATTTTAATGTATTTATAAAACAAGGTGGGAATGCTAGTGATTTTATGCAATATCAAAGGCCAACTGTTAATATTGTACTCTGCAAGTGTTTGCCGAGCGGATATTAATTTTTTTAGTTGAATTTGATAACTGCTCAGCTCTTGCTTAAACAGTGTTTCCTGAGCTTTGTTATCTTTAATCTTCAATGCTAGGGTAGTTTGTAATTCCCTAATCTTTCCCTGCATGTTTTTATCAAGACCGAGGCTAGACTCATTGTTAAAAAATACCTGCATTTGGGTATAGGTTTCATCAATTTTAGCATACTGAACTATCGCTTCGTTGTAGACATCTATCACCGATTGAATAGTCTTAATGTTATAGTTTTTTAATAAAACTAGCTTTGCCCTTATAATCTCTTTTTGTATGTCAAAGCCACTCATCTGCTGGTGGATCAGAGCTATATGCTGATTATTAATTAGAATATTAGCGTCATAAGCTACGTGTGAATCGGAATGCTCAACGACGTGTTTGGTATTTTTATGATTAATGTTAATTTGGTATAAAGCATGCAACTCTTGTTTGAGCATTTGTTTCTTGCTGACAACAACGAGCAGCTGTTGTTCTAATATATAGTTAGCGTTCCATGCATCTAGCTCTTTCATACGTTCGTTCAAGAGACTCTGTAATTGCTCCGCCATACTTAAATTTTCATTTATTTGATCGATGGTTTTGGTATTTAGAGCAATTAAATTCTCAACCTTTGACACTCTTTTTTGCACTGCAATTTCAGCGGTTGCGAGTGGGAGCTGCTGTAAATGTTTAAGTTTTTGCGTTAGTTTGAATCGTTCTTTATCTTGGTTTTCAATAAAGCCCTCTAAACTTTGAATTTTAGCCTGATTGATGGTCAGAAGTGTGGAGATTCGTTGCGACTTTTCTTTGAAGTCTGCAGAACTAGTTGGAGGTACAAAAAGTTTAGATTCATTAATGTCTTGCGTGATATGTAATTTTTCTTGTCCAAGATACTCTATCAAGTTGCTGGTGTTTTCTTTGAGCGAAGCACAGTTTGCCTGTTTGAGATTAACAAAACTCAACAAGAAAGCGAGTGATAACAAACAAAACCAGTACTTAAGACTGGTTTTGTTTGAAGAACTATTATTTTGCTGGATTAGTTGGCGCAAGGCGTATTCCTAGTTCAGTTAACTGCGCAGTTCCCGTAGGCGATGGAGCACTAGTTAAAAGACAAGAAGCGGTTTGCGTTTTTGGAAACGCAATCACATCTCTGATAGAGGTTGAATCTGTTAGTAACATTGCCAATCTATCTATGCCCAGTGCAATTCCACCATGTGGTGGAGCTCCATATTGTAAAGCCTCCAATAGGAAACCAAATTTATCGAGAGCTTCTTGCTCTTTAATACCAATTAAATCAAATACTGCTTGTTGCAATTCAGGTTGATGAATACGAATGGATCCACCACCAATTTCATAGCCATTTATTACTATATCATAAGCTTTTGCTAATGACTGCCCCGGATTGGCTCGCAAAGTATCAATAGACAGCTCTTGCGGGGAGGTAAAGGGATGGTGCATAGAAAGTAGGCGATTATTTTGATCATCGACCTCAAACATCGGCCAGTCGACAACCCAAAGTAGTGCCCAGCCCTCTTTAATCAGCTCTCTATCCTGACCAAGTTTGGTACGTAACGCACCCATTGATTCATTAACCGTTTTTTCTTTATCTGCACCAAAGAAAATGACATCACCGGTTTGGGCATCCACCTTGTTAAGAATAGCTTCAATAGCTGTTTCAGATAGAAATTTTAAAATGGGTGATTGCAATCCACTAAGACCAAGGGCTCGATCGTTTACCTTGATATAAGCTAAGCCTTTCGCGCCGTATCTGCCTACAAAATCTGCATAGCCGTCTAAGTCTTTCCGGCTCAGATCACAGCCACTAGGTAGTTTTAATGCAACTACTCTGCCACCAGCATCATTCGCAGCTGAGGAGAACACTTTAAAATCACAATCTTTTACTAAATCAGCAACGTCAATAAGCTCTAAGGGGTTGCGAAGATCAGGCTTGTCGCTACCAAAGCGACGCATCGCTTCTGCATAAGTCATTCGCGGTAAATTTTCAGGGATAGTCACATCCAGTATTTGCTTGAAAACTTCTTTCAATAAGCCTTCAATTAAAGCTAAAATATTTTCCTCATCAATAAAGGCCATCTCGATATCAAGCTGCGTAAATTCGGGTTGTCTGTCTGCACGTAAATCTTCGTCTCTAAAACAACGGACTATTTGATAATATTTATCAAATCCTGACATCATCAATATTTGTTTGAATAATTGTGGTGATTGGGGCAAAGCATAGAATTCACCAGGATGAACTCGTGATGGTACTAAATAGTCGCGCGCACCTTCAGGGGTAGCCTTGGTTAACATTGGTGTTTCTATATCAATAAAATTCTGTTTGTTTAGATGATTACGTATGCAACTAGTTAGATTGTGTCGAAGGGTTAATTTATTTTGCATAGCGGTGCGACGTAAATCGATATACCGGTATTTATAGCGTAAATCTTCATTAATCAACTGGTGATCATCTGGTAAAAATGGCGGTGTGGGTGATTGATTGAGTATCTCAAGACCAGTACCAATTACTTCAATCCTTCCAGTTGGCATTCTGTCATTGATCATACCAGCGGGTCTTGCCCGCACTATGCCTGTTACTCGCACAACAAACTCATGTCTTAATTTTTCAGCGTAGGCGAACGTATCTTCGTTTTCAGGTTCATAAACTACCTGTAATAAACCGGAGCGATCGCGAATATCCAAAAAAACTACACCACCATGATCTCGTCTATTATGCACCCAACCACAAACTGTCACTTCCGTATTTAAATTTGATTCGCTCACTTCGGAGCAATAGTTTGTACGCATAAAAAGCACCTATTCAATGTGTGGGGGGTTAACGGCTATTACAGCTGGGTTTGGCTGCATTACACCGAGGGAAATAATATATTTGAGCGCTTCATCAATGCTCATATTTACCTCTAATGCATCTTTCTTAGGTAGCATCATTAAAAATCCAGAGGTAGGGTTTGGGGTGGTTGGCACAAATACCGAAATTAACTCCTGTTCAGTTTTTTGATTCAACTCTTGATTCACTGTTCCTGTTAAAAAGGCTAAGCTCCATGAACCTTTACGAGGGTATTCGATGAGAACCACTTTACGAAATGCTTGACTATTTGATGCAAATACCGCGTTGATTACTTGTTTCACAGCGCTGTAGATGGACCGCACTAAAGGTATCCTGGCAAGTAGCGATTCTCCCCAGATAACCAGTCGTTGTCCAAAAAAATTGGTTGCAACAAGTCCTGTCAAAAGGAGCAATATGAGAGACAATAAAACACCGAATCCTGGAATATGATGACCTAATAGTTGCTCAGGTTGATAGGAATTGGGTAATAAAGCGAGTGTTTGATCTAGCAAATCAATAATGAAACGCAATACTCCAATAGTTACGAGTATGGGCAGCCATACAACTAAACCGGCGAGCAAATAGCGTCTAACTATATTTGCTTTCACTTTGAATCACCCTTATTTGTTGGACTACTAGCTGGAGAGGAAGTCGTGGCAGTAGTCACTGTAGTTGGTGCTGCTGCAGGTTTAGCATTATTAGTTGGCGAAGTAGTCGGCTGCTTCCCTTTATCTTTGAAGTCCGTGGCGTACCAACCAGTGCCCTTAAGTTGGAAACCAGCAGCTGAAACCAGCTTAACCAGTGAGTTTTTTGAGCACTCAGGGCATTTTTCTGCAGGCGCATCGCTAATTTTCTGCATTAAATCGAAATGATGATGACAACTCGTACATTGGTATTCATAAATTGGCATCTAAACTAACTCCGTTAACACTTTGTATTGCGCAAATAACATTTGATTATAACGGAGTAGGGATACTTGAACAATATATAATCTTAAAAATATACCTCAGACAAGGGGCATTTTAAGGTATAGCTAAGCCTACTAAGGTAAACCACTACTGCACTCACCTATCTTTTAATTTATTTATATAGAAAATTCATATAATATATAAGGGCTTATGCAAAATGTTGTATATACCATAAATGGATTTTACTCAGTAATTTACAACAAGGAGCTCTAAAATGTTTAAATATGTCATTGCATGGTTGCTCGGCGTACCAATTGGAGTTTTGGCACTTATCTGGCTTGTATCACACGTATTTTAATCTAACAAGGATGAATGATTATGATTAACGAAACAACAAATCAACATTGCCATTCTTATAAAGGCGTATGTTGGTCGGCTATTTTAGTAGGGGCTTTAGTAGGTATAGGTTTAGGTTTCCTATTAAATTTATTTGGTCTGGCTATTGGCTTAAGCGCTTTTCATACCAGTGCTGACGGTACAATGGTATTGGCTATAGGTGGAATGATAGGCACCGTTATTGGCGTAATTGTATCCATGTTTATCAGTGGCTATACAGCAGGTTACCTTGGTCACCGTCATTTCCCACAAAGAAATATGGGACTTATTTACGGTTTCACAACATGGACTGTTGCCCTTCTACTCAGCGGTTTTGTGACTGCACAAATGGCATCGTATCTTGGCACTTATTCAAGTGGCGTTTCGAATGCTGTTTTCGTACTGCAAACTAATAAAGCAGCTCCTGTAAATACTGTTGTCGTGAAAAAATCTTCCGACAAAAAGAGTGAAAACACCGTTCAAGTAACTGCTCCTGCAGTAAGCTTAACTTGTGCTGCATTTTGTATCTTCTTTTTGTTCTTCATTGGTGCGTTTTCTAGCTGCTTAGGCGCTGGTTGTGCTATGAGTTGCAGAAGAGAAGATTAGTTGTAATTGTAACCTTGAGGGAGTTGTGCCTTTGATTGGTATCGCCAAAGGCACCGCTCCCCTTCTTGGTGCAGAGCCTCATGTCGAGTTTATCTTAATTTATTGATTCATTCCCTGCCCGGTAGTCGCATCAGCGATGTCTGCATCAGTTTCTTCTTGAAAACTTTCTAGTTGCGCTGCTTCAAAAACTGGACATAGTGTAAATCTTGGGGATCTCATTTTTCTAAGGGAGTCAAACATAAACTGATAAGTCACCCGCAAACCAATAGTACAAGTGTCTATTGCACTTATAAGCGTAGCATACCCTTCAATACGGACAGATGGTAGCAATAAATGGTCTAATAGGGTTTTAGTAGTGGTATTTGCATTGAGGGCCGCAATCAAAGGTGCGTATTTCGCCTGATTGCTTTGTACAATGCCTATAAATTGGACGCAAAGTTTCTCGTATTTTGCATAATTTAGAAAAAACAAACAGAGCCCAGCATTAATATCGTGATGCACAGCCTCAGCTCTACCAAAAAAAGATGAGTTTACGTCACGGCCGAGAATTTTGTCAGAAGCCTTTACTAATTGAGTCAATGCCGAAATTATTGCTTTTAAAATAGGATCTTCTTTACCTTCTAAGAAAGATTTTAGCGTATTGAGTAACAGTTTCAGTTGGCCGTTGTATGTTTCTTCATTCATGAGTACACCTTTTAATTGATAGCCTTGGTCAAAATGGTCTAAATTTTACCATATTGGTCTTGTCCTTTCAATTAAACGAGAAGGAAAACCCAGATTACGCTAACGCTGCATCCAGCCTACACAGTTTGATTTGCCCTGTATATTAAATGTAGCCTGGATGCAGCGCTAGCGTAATCCGGGTTTCCTTATTGTAGATCTTTACAAAACCAAATCCCCTCCAATCACCCCACCATAGGCAATCGTGGTCAATAAAGGACACTCCAATCGATCACGCAAAGTGTCGATGTTTTCTGATAAAGCAGCCATGTCCGGCTGTAGACAATTGGCTATCCAGCCAACACAAGGGATGTTATTTTGCGCTAAAACACTAGCAGTTAATAAGGCGTGATTAATACATCCAAGCTTCATCCCTACTATCAAAAGCACAGGGATTCTACTGCACTTTAGAAAATCCACCCATGTCTCATGCGCATTAAGCGGAACCATAAGACCTCCAGCCCCTTCAATAAAAAGTAATTGCTCTCTTTCAAGTTTAATATTTAAACAGTATTGGGCAATTTCTTTAGCACTCAAAGTGAGATTCTGCTCCTGTGCCGCTAAGTGCGGCGCTATTGCTGATTTAAATCGCCAAGGATTAATTTCATCCATACTCATTGTACTTAAAGCTTGTATACGCAAAGCATCTTCACTGACTAATTGCTTATTGATCTCAAGACAGCCACTAGCCACAGGTTTGATAGCTTTTGCATTTGGAAAATACTCCAAAAGCTTGGTTGTTGCGAAGGTTTTACCACAATCAGTATCCGTACCCGTTATAAAAAAACGTTTCATTCAATCAATCCGGTTAATGCACTAATAAATTCTTTTTTATGCGATAAAAAAGGCATGTGTGAGCAATGGTTAATTAACTGATAATCAAATAGTGGGTATCGTAGTTCCATTGCTTTCATTGTTTTAACAGGGGTAATGGGATCAAGCCGCCCAAAAAGAAATAAGGTAGGCATTTGCAAACTCTGTAAATCATCCCGTAAATCCCACTCTTGCAATATAGCTAAGCCTGCTCGCAGACCAGCTTGGGTAGGTAGATTCCCCGTAATGATATCAACTTCAGCACTACCCATTTGTAAAGAAATAAATTCTTGCATGGACCGCTTAATATCCAGGGATAAATTACGGTAAAAATTGAGAAACACCTGCGGTGGTATACCTGGCCAGACATCATCCATAATAAAATAGGGTGAACTAGCGATACATAGCAAATGCCTTACTCGTTCTGGTGCTTCAAGCGCCAACCGCATAGCAAACAAGCCCCCCATTGACCAACCTACCAAAGAAAATTGTTGTGGTAATAGCTGCAATAATTCGCGGCTAAAGTCTAACCAATCCATCATCGGGGTTAAGCCAAAGCCCGGTAAGTCAACAAAAATAAGCTGGTAGTTTTTTTCTAGATCAGCCAGTAAAGGCAACCAAATCTGACCATCAAACCCCCAACCATGAAAAAAAACTAAAGGAGTTCCTTGGCCATAACTACGCAGGTGAATAGTCATAAAGCTCTTCCAAAAGACAAAATAATTTATTAATCTGTTCTTCACAATGCCCACTGTTTAAGACAATGCGTAAACCCGCATATTTAGGAGCAACAGTGGGTGGTCTAATTGCAGAGCAAATGAAACCTCTTTGTCTTAATCGCTCAACAACTAGTAAGGCTTGCGCAACAGAACCCAGCTGCAATTGCTGAATAGGGGAATGTGAATTCGCCCACTTCATTGGTGATTTGTTAATGCAAGCTCTAAATTGTTTGATTAAACCTGACAAGTATTCTCGTTTTTCATCAGCCATAGCCACTGCCTCTAAGCTACTCATAAATCCATAACTCATTGCAGGACTTACAGCAGTGGAATAGATCAAAGAGCGCCCTGCTTGTAATAAGGCTTCTATCCATCGACCACAACCTGCAACTAAAGCGCCTTGAGCACCAAAGGCTTTGCCCAAAGCAATCATACGTAAAGGCACCTCAGCTTGACTCAATTGATGCGAGGCAGTGGCTCCCCTGCCATTTAAACCTAAAACACCAAAGGAATGTGCCTCATCTACTAATAAAACAGCGTTAGTTTTATTACAGAGCTTTGAAATTGTGTCCAAAGGTGCACACTGACCACTCATACTGAAGAGTCCTTCAGTCAATACCGCAGAATTAGTTGAAAGCTTGGATAGTTGTTGCGCTAAATCTTCCATATCATTATGTAAAAATCGTTGATAAGGAATTTCTGCCAACTTTAATCCATCATACACAGAAGCATGTACTCCCTTATCAATAACACAAACAGCATTAAGCTTTCCTAACAAGGTGGCTAACGACAGATTCGCAGCATAACCTGATGAAAATAATATACAGTCATCTACACCTAAAAACTCAGCGAAAGCCCGCTCAACTTTTTGATGATTCGCATGGTAACCACTGAGCAACATTGATCCACCACTGCCGATAGGAAACAAGGCGAACCCTTTTTGATAGGCTGCACTTAGAACCTTATCCTGGCGCAATAGCAAGTAATCATTGCTATCGAAATAGACCAAGTTTTTGTCATGTTCTTTTACGAGCCGACGAGTTCTCAACAATCCCTGGTGCCGTAATTGTTCGGTGTAAACACTAAGCGATTCGTTGAGCGTCATTTACACCATCTCGGTTAAACCCAGTTTATTAAATAGTGCTTTATCTTTAACGCGTTGTGGATTTTCTTCGGTTAATAATTTATCCCCAATAAAAACCGAACTGGCACCTGCGTGATAACATAAAGCCTGCAGTTCATCACTCATTTCTGTTCGCCCTGCTGTCAATCGGATGGCACTCAAAGGCATCAAAATACGTGCTGTGGCAATAGTACGAACAAGTTCAATACCTTCAACCTGTCTAGCTTTTGCCAGGGGGGTACCTTCAACAGGAATAAGTCTATTAATTGGTATACTTTCAGGAGGAGTTTCCATATTTGCTAGGGTTAATAAAAATTCAATGCGATCGTCACGACTTTCACCCAAGCCAAGAATTCCACCGCAACATACATTGATACCTGCTTCCCTAACCCTATTTAATGTGTCTAAGCGCTCACTAAATTTTCTGGTGGTAACAACCTTTTCATAATAAGACGGTGAGGTATCGATATTATGATTGTAATAATCAAGTCCGGCTTCTTTTAAATCTTTGGCTTGCGCATCGTTCAGCATGCCAAGAGTCATGCAAGTTTCAAGACCCATTGCCTTTACACCGGCTATCATCTCTTGAAGTTGCGGCATAACTTTATCAGGAGGACATCGCCAAGCAGCTCCCATACAAAAACGTTTTGCCCCACCCTCTTTAGCTTCTTGCGCGCTCTTAAGTACTTCAGATACCGAGAGTAATTTTTCTTTTTCCACATGGGTTTTGTGATGCCCACTTTGCGAACAGTAACCACAATCTTCAGGACAAGCCCCTGTTTTTATACTCAATAAAGTGGCGAATTGTAGAGCATTAGCATCATGGTACTTTCGATGTAAGGTTTGTGCTTGGTGAAGCAGATCGTTAAACGGTTGTGTATACAATGCCGTCACTTCTTCTACCGTCCATTGCTTTTTCGGATTTGTCACTGAAAACTCCTTTTGAGCGCATTTATTTTTATTAGGTAACATGATAATGTAGCCCCCCTAGTTGTCAACCGATATTTAATTCATGGTTAACGTAGAGCAAATAATTCAGAAAGACTTACAACACATTTGGCATCCTTGCACCCAAATGAAAGACTTTGAACACTGTAAACCACTCGTCATTGAACGTGCACAGGGTAGTTATCTGTATACTAATAAAGGGCCGGTTATCGATGCAATATCAAGCTGGTGGTGCAAATCACTAGGCCATGGACACCCTGCAGTCCTTGCAGCTATTTCCGATCAACTCCAACGATTTGAGCATGTTATTGGTGCAAATACTACTAATGAGGTTATTGTTGAACTGGCTGAGCATTTAACTACAATAAGTGGTAAACAACACGTCTTTTTCGCCAGTGATGGGGCAACTGCAGTAGAGATTGCCATGAAGTTGGCAATTCATGCCCACCAAATTAAAGGTTTGAAACATAAAAATCAATTCGTAGCACTCAAAAACGCTTACCATGGTGAAAGCATTGCCACAATGAGTGTAAGTGATCTTGGCCTCTACAAAGCACCTTATGCAGGTTTTGGAGTCCCATGCCATTTTCTAACCGAAATACCCTACATTAGTAATACCACAGATCCTTTATGGAAAGATTGCAGCGCCTACTGGCCAAAGACTCTGGCACAATTGGAAGCTATTAAAGAATCGGTATGCGCGATTATTCTCGAGCCACTTATTCAAGGGGCTGGTGGAATGCTTTGTTATAGTGCTGATTTTTTAAAAAGAATTGCCACCTGGGCTAAAGCTGAAGGCATTTACCTTATTGCTGACGAAATCATGACAGGAATTGGCAGGACTGGAGAGTGGCTTGCCTCTGACCACGCTGAGGTTCAGGCCGATCTCATCTGCTTATCAAAAGGCTTAACCAGTGGTGCTTTACCCCTGAGTTGTGTATTAATAGATAGTGCTATTTATGACCTTTTTTATTCAGATATCAGTGAAGGAAAATCATTTTTGCATTCAAATACTTACTGCGGTAACCCATTAGCAGTGAGTGCTGCTCTAGCTACGATTAAAACTATCAACAATGAAAATATATTGGACCGAACAAAACAATTAGCAGCTCGGATGTTCGAAGATTTTTCTCAAATAGCTCAATTGAGTGGAAAACTAATCAATGTACGTAGTTTAGGGGCTGTAGTTGCCGGGGACCTGGTAGATACAGGGGATTTTCGCATCGGCAATCATATTTATCAACAAGCTTTAGAATACGGCGCCTTATTAAGACCTATAGGAAATACCCTATATTGGCTACCTCCGTTAAATACAGATCACGAAATTATTGGGAAATTAGCCGAAATAACACTAAACTCTATTAATAAAACCTATTTAAAAGCAAAAACCTATGTTAAAACTGGCGGGATCAATTACAGAACTACTGTCTAAACAATTCAAATACTTTTGGATTGTGCTGACAGTAGTTTTATTGTCCATCGCTTTGTATTTAAATTGGCATTACAGCGATAAACGTGCTTATAAGTCCTTGAACGCGGTTGCTTTAAAAGTGAGCAACAATGTAGATGGTTTCATTGAAGACCTTTTTCAGGATGTCTATACCCTACCGATTTATGGTGACAAAATTCCGAAATGTGAAGGTGGCTTGCTTCCTTATCTGCAACGAATCACTTTAAATAACACGCGAATAACCGGGCTAATTATCAGTAATAACAATCACAAGCTTATTTGTTCAACCATACCTACTAAGGATGCGTTGATCTCCAATGTAACTTATCCTCGGAGCCTAACTGGCCCTTTTAAATTGCGTTTGTTCGATCAACCCGTTTATTTGGTCCAACAAAAAATGGGTAAATATTATATAGGTATGATAATTGTCTCCTCGGTTTTGGAAAATGTACTCCATTCCCCCCTTAATATTACCGATTCAGTTGCCTTACATAATCAAATAACTAAACAGAATATCATTCGAATAGAACAACGTCCCGAAAAACCAGGCTGGAGATTCAGTACCGACCTTGAATTACTCTCTCCTACCAAAACTGAATCTATGTTTGCTGAGGATGCATTGCAAAGTATTGATGGAGTTCAAGTTGTGGTTTTTGAAAACCACTCCACTTTACTGGTACGTCTGTGGCTTAGCCAAGCCTTGTTAACCTTTTTGTTCCTCTTAGGTTCATGGCTTTTATTTCTATTGTTAAGAAATGTCATTGCCAAACGCTATTCTTTACACACGGCTTTGAAAATAGCGCTAAAAAATAATGAATTTTTCCCAGCTTACCAACCAGTCTATGACGTGCAACGTAAGCATTATTCCGGGGTAGAGGTATTGTTACGGTGGCAAGGTAGTTCTGATGAGATAATAATGCCGGATCTTTTTATTGAAGAAGCCGAGGCTACTGGTCTTATAGTCCCTATAACCCTGCAAATAATGAATACTGCCTTTAGTGAATTCCAAACCTTATTCAAAATCTATCCCGATTTCCATCTCGCTTTTAACCTAGCTGCATCGCATTTTAGAGATCGCTCTTTTTTTGATGAATTTAAGCAATTAACCAAACGCTATCAGATACTACCTAAACAGGTTATCTTAGAAGTAACTGAACGCGATCTCTTGGATAAGAATGAAGCAATTTTCAACAATCGCATGCATGAACTGAGGGAAGCAGGCTATTCCCTAGCTGTCGATGATTATGGCACGGGACATGCTAGTATCAGTTACTTACAAAATTTCCCATTTAATTATTTAAAAATTGATAAATTATTCGTCCAAGCCATAGGTACTAAGGCGATAACGGAATCTTTAAATGACGCAATAATTCACATGGCTAAAAACCTAAATTTACATGTCATTGCTGAGGGAGTTGAAACAGCTGAACAAGTTAACTACTTAGCTGAAAATGGTGTTAGATTTTTACAAGGGTGGTATTTTTCAAAAGCCTTATCCATAAAAAAATTGAATCTATTGTTAAAGGAGAAACAAAATGACCTTATATTATAAACGATTACTGTTGTCTGTTTTAATTTTTTTACCAGTTCTCTCTCAGGCAGCTCCTGCAATCAATAAAGAGGACTACTGGTTGTGCAGCACGCATGATCAAACGAATAAACTATGGACTGCGAAGAGTGCTTATAAAAAAGCAGCAATTAATTTGGCTTATGATTCTTGTAAAAAAACGAGTGCTTTACCACAAACTTGTAAAACATCTAATTCAAACTGCGACCACTATATTCAAGGTATGAGCACTAGACCCTTATGGCGATGTACAACCTTAGATGAAATGGCCTCAGCCTGGAAAAGTAATTATTACTCTAATCGGATTGATGCAGCGCTAGCATCAAAAAGTTATTGCAAAAATAAAAGTCCAGTTCCCGAGACTTGTTATACGAATTTGGTCACCTGTTTTAATTACAATGAAGGACTGTAAACATGGTATATTGTGTTGGATTAACAGGTAACATCGCCAGCGGAAAATCGACCGTTTCCCGTCTTTTCTCAGAGCTGGGAATTGATGTTTTCAGTGCTGACGCTATTTCACGAGAACTCACTGCGAGAGGACAGCCTGCCTTTCTTGAGATTGTTGCACACTTTGGCGATCATATAATTGCTGATGGCAATCTTGATAGACCTCAGTTAAGGGACATTATATTTTGCGATGAAAAGGAACGTTTTTGGTTAGAAAATCTGTTGCATCCTTTGATACGGGCTCAATTAAAAACTCTAGTTGCTAACTCACAAAGCAGTTACTCGCTTGTTGAAATTCCCTTATTAATTTCAAAACAAAACTACCCCTATATTAATAGGGTTTTGGTAGTCACTGCCTCGGAGGAAACACAGATTTCGAGAGTAATGGCACGCGATAAGTGTACCCGTGAATTAGCCCAATTAATCCTTCACGCGCAACCTGAATTAAGAGAACGCCTTAATAATGCCGATGATCGGTTGATTAATGATACTAATATAGACAATCTTAGATCCGAGGTCATACAATTGCATCAAAACTATTTATTGGAAGCAAAAAAAGATGCCTAGGACTTTTATCTAGCTTCCCCCTACTTACCGTGCTTATGCACGGTACCAATACGGTCTTGATCGAGATCGGAGCTGGATTCCGCGGACCTTCGGCCGTGGAACGTAGGAATCTCTGAATATTAATAGCCTTGAGCAGCATTTACCCTGGATAATCTCCCTAAACCTATTGTTTTCAATGACTTTTATGATACTCTTATGAAAAATATCTTATTTGAAGTTTCAAAGGATTAATGAAGCTAATTAAATAAGCAGAACCACGGTTCAGGATAGGAATTAGCTAGGGATTGCCAAACTGATGTATAACAATACCATTACATTTCAACTTGCTACGCATTTTTTATCACGTATCGCATTGCGACTCGAATTTTTGTTTAAAACCATTAATCAAGCTTGTAATGAATCCCACGAAGTGATCCATAGGTTTGCCTTAAAAAATATTATAGAAATTGCTGACGTTATCGAAAAACCTGAATTGAAAAGTAGGTTCCTCAAAGAGTTAATTCGTATAGAACATGTTTTAAAAAAACCTAATATTTTAAACAACCCAGAGTTAGCTGATCAACTTGCCACTCAAGTACATATCCTAAATCATTTCACTGGCGGTTTTAGTAACTCCATTCAAAATGATGAGTTTTTTAAAACCTTGCGACAAATACATCATCCTAACACTAAAGAATGCGAGTTTAATTCGCCACCTTTAGTGATGTGGTTTAATTCAGATCCTTTATTGCGACAAGAAACCATTAAGCATTGGCTAGGTTGTTTGAGTGATTTAGAAGACACAGTAAGCATTTATTTAACCCTGCTGCGCGAAGCAACACAATATATTCCTATCACGGCTTTTAATGGCTTTTATCAGCATGGTATTTCGCCACAATCAGTTAATCATTTAATACTTCTGAAAATGGACAAAACCTTAAATATAACCCCAAAGCTTCAATTGGGACATCATAGTTTAACGATTAGACTTTATGAACTTGCCAGCACCCATGAAATCCGTGATCAGTCTGTTGATATGCAAATTGCTTTTTGTCAAATTTAATTTTGAGAGTAAAACTCAATGAAATTAATTACTTTAAATCTATGGGGCGGGCATCTTAGAAATCAATTGTTTAAATTCATAAATAACAATAAAGACGTTGATATTTTTTGCCTGCAAGAAGTGTATCACAATGCCCACCGAACTATTGTGTATGAGAATCGTGATCTGAGTTTACACATTTTTTCAGATCTTCAAAAACTGCTACCCCATCACTATGCCATTTTCAAACCCGCTGTTGAAAACGTCTATGGCATAGCCATGCTCATAAAAAATTCCATCGACATCATCGGTGAAGGCGATATTAATATCCACCAAAAGCAACACTATCCAGGTGTTGGTCACAATCACAGCCGAAATTTACAATGGATCGAATGCCAGTTTGATAATAAAATTTATTCAATTCTTAATGTCCATGGTTTATGGACAGGACAAGGGAAAGGCGACTCACCAGAGCGATTAGCGCAATCTACAAGAATTCGACAATTTATGGATACTCTCACTACCCCAAAAATACTCTGTGGTGATTTTAATCTGCGCCCGGATACTAAAAGTATGCTTCTTCTTGACCACGATATGAATAATCTTGTCAAAACTCATTCAATTCAGAGTACTCGGACTCATTATTATACCAAGAATGAAAAATATGCCGATTATATACTTACGTCACCCAATATACAGGTTAATAAGTTTGAAGTTATGAGTGATGAAGTCTCTGATCATTGCCCTTTGATGCTCGATTTTTCTTGAGTCCTACGTACCGTGCTACTCCCACTACGTACCGTGCTTTATGCACGGTATCCAGGCGATCTTTGAAGGAGATCGGAGCTGGATTCCGCGGACCTTCGGCCGCGGAACGTAGGGGGGAGCCCTGAAGCTATAATAGATCTAATATAGCCTGATTAGCTTCTGGGAAATCCGTGGGATTTAATTGATTAGCCTCAACCCATTTCATGTTGAGTTGACCTTCACGACAGAATGCTATTCCTTCAAACTGGTTGATGTAAAATACTATTAATTCTACTGATTTATTGGGATAGTGGTGGGTAATTTTGGTTAGCAAATTCCAATTCAGTAGTGTTAAACCAACCTCTTCTTGGACTTCTCTACATAAAGCCTGCTCTGCAGTTTCATCAGACTCTAACTTACCACCGGGGAATTCCCAAAGCCCACCATGTGAAGCATGGAGTGGGCGTTGGGTTATTAATATACGCTGTTTTTCATCTACAATGACTGCAACAGCTACCTTCATGCAAGACTTCCATGACAGGACTTAAATTTCTTACCAGAGCCACAAGGACAGGCATCATTTCGGCCTACCTTCTTTTCCACTCTTCTGAAGGTTTGGTCCTCAGTCGCCGAATCCTCACCCATAGGATTTTCGTGGGTTAAATTCAGCTTTCTAACTTGTTCTGCTCTGCGTTGTTCCTCAACGGCATTCGCATCTTCTTCAGTTTGAATTTCTACTGAAGACAATAGTTTGATGACATCGTATTTAAGTTGATCTAACATCATCGTGAATAAGGTGAACGCTTCTTTCTTGTATTCTTGCTTCGGATCTTTCTGCGCATAGCCACGTAGGTGAATCCCTTGACGTAACTGATCCATGGCAGCTAAATGTTCACGCCAATGGTTATCTAGGGTTTGTAAGATTACTGACTTTTCGAACTGTGACATCACTGGACGACCAGTGCTCTTTAATTTATCGTCGTAATGATTGGTAACTAGTTCGAGTATACGCGCACTGATTGCTTCGGGTTGAATGCTATGATCACTGTCAATCCATTGAGCCACCGGTGCAGTAATTTTAAACTCATCATTTAATACATTACTTAAACCTTCTGCATCCCATTGATCTTCTAAACTTTGTGGGGGTATGTAGGTATCGACTAAGTTAGTGATCACTTCATTGCGCATCATTTCTACCACTTCACTAGTATCAGTCATTGCCATAATGCTTGCGCGTTGCGTATAGATTACTTGGCGTTGATCATTGGCCACATTATCGTAATCCAATAATTGCTTTCTCACATCGAAATGATGTCCTTCTAATTTTCGTTGCGCATTTTCAATCGCTTTGGTCACCAAATTATGTTCAATAGGCTCGCCAGGTTTCATGCCTAAACGACGCATCATAGACGCGACACGGTCTGAAGCAAAGATTCGCATTAAATTGTCTTCTAAGGACAAATAGAATCGGCTACTGCCCGCATCACCTTGTCGACCTGCTCGACCACGTAATTGGTTATCAATACGACGTGACTCATGACGCTCAGATCCAACGATACGTAAACCGCCTGCTGCTAAAACATCGTCATGGCGTTTTTGCCATTCTTGCTTAACCGCTTCTTTTTCTTCAGCAGTTGCGGTTTCAGCTAAGTGTGCTAAATCAGCAGCCAAACTTCCGCCAAGTACGATGTCAGTACCACGGCCAGCCATGTTGGTAGCAATGGTAACCGCGCTAGGACGACCGGCTTCTGCAATAATTTGCGCTTCTTTTTCATGAAATTTAGCATTGAGTACTTGGTGCTTAATGTTTTCTTTTTTCAATAACTGACTAAGATATTCAGAGGCTTCAATAGAGGCAGTTCCGACTAATACCGGTTGTTTGCGTCCAACACATTCGCGAACGTCTTCAATAATCGCTTGGTATTTGTCAGTTTGTGTTAGGTACACAAGATCTGCTTCATCTCTACGGGTCATTGATTTGTTTGTAGGAATTACCACTACTTCCAAATTATAAATTTGCTGGAATTCATAGGCTTCAGTATCCGCTGTTCCGGTCATACCAGATAGCTTGTTATACATACGGAAGAAATTCTGGAAAGTAATAGAGGCTAATGTTTGGTTTTCATTTTGAATAGCCGCACCCTCTTTCGCTTCAACAGCTTGGTGCAAACCTTCAGACCAACGGCGCCCAGGCATGGTTCTACCTGTGTGCTCGTCGACTATCACTACCTGATTGTCTTTAACAATGTAATCAATATCTCGATGGAACATAGCATGCGCTTTTAGCGCAGCATTAACGTGATGCATCAGCATGATATTACTAGAGTGGTATAAACTTTCACCTGGGTCTAATAATTTAGCTTGAATCAGTAATTCTTCAATGTACTGGTGACCTGGATCAGTTAGGTGCGCTTGCTTTTGTTTCTCATCAATAGTGAAGTGCCCACCATCCCCTTCTTCCTCTTGTTTTTTTAACTGAGGAATCAGTTTATTGATCTTAATATAAAGCTCTGAGCTGTCTTCTGCTGCACCGGAAATAATAAGTGGTGTTCGCGCTTCGTCAATTAATATGGAGTCAACTTCGTCGACGATGGCAAAATTCAATTCCCTTTGCACTTTGTCTTCTAGACTAAAGGCCATATTATCGCGTAAATAATCAAAACCAAATTCATTATTGGTACCGTATAAGATATCAGAGCGATAAGCTGCTTGTTTGTCAGCATGTGACATGTCAGGAAAAATGACTCCGACACTAAGGCCAAGGAACTCGAATATTGGCGTCATCCATTGGCTGTCTCGTTTTGCCAGGTAATCGTTGACGGTAACCACATGCACACCGCGACCACTTATCGCATTGAGGTATGCTGGCAAGGTTGCTACTAAAGTTTTACCCTCACCCGTACGCATTTCCGCGATATTACCTTCATGCAGTACCATACCACCTATTAATTGCACATCGAAATGGCGTAATCCTAAGGTACGAACAGATACTTCTCTGACGGTCGCAAAGGCTTCAGCAAGCAATTCGTCAAGGCCTTCACCTGCGTCGAAGCGTGCTTTAAGTTCTTGGGTTTTATTAGCAAGTTGTGCATCAGTTAAAGCTTTCATTTGCGATTCTAATGCATTGACAGCTATTACTGACTTTTCCATACGCCGTAAAGTACGCTCATTTCGGCTTCCAAACATTTTCTTGATCAACGTATTCAGCATGACCTGGGTATTCCTCTGGATGTTCTAAATAACAAACTCATTAATGTACTAGAATTCAAAGTAAATTGCCACGAATACCTGATTTTTCCAGTAATTCGTGCTTTGAAGTGTTTTTTTTTAGCACTATGGTAATTGATACCCTTGTTTATGCAGAAACCAACAACAATTCTTGGCTTTCTATGTTCACTAAATAATCGTTAATTGTCTGCAAAAGGCTTATATCTTTTGTCTTTAAAAGCTCCATCAATTGCTGCTTCCATTGACTGGCACCAGGTAGGCCAAATGCTAAACCGAATATAGGTTTAATTAATAGACTTAGGGAGATACCTTGACTGTGTTGTGCTATTAAATATTCGGAGTATTTAGACAATATTTCGCTGCGGCTCAGAGCAATAGTTTCAGGATAAAGCGATTGGTGAATCTCCGAAATTTTGTAAGGATTATCACAGGCCAAACGGCCGAGCATTACACCGTCTAGTTGTTGTAGATGTTCTTTAATAGCATTAAGAGTCGATATATTTCCATTGATAACTACAGGTAGATTAGGTAACTCTCTTTTGATTTGATAGACGTAGTCATAATTTACTGGAGGTATAGTCCGATTTTGTTTAGGATTTAATCCGTTCAGCCAGGCTTTACGAGCGTGCACTATTAATTTGTCGCAACCTGAGTGAATTATAGTATGAACAAAATCACTAAAAAACGCGTAACTATCTTGTTGATCGACGCCAATACGTGTTTTTGCTGTCACCGGAATGTTAACCGCATCTTTGATGGCACGTAAGCAGTTAGTGACGTGCTCTGCTTCGTACATAAGGCAGGCACCAAATCTTCCTGCTTGAACTTTATCGCTGGGGCAGCCTAGGTTAAGGTTGACCTCATCATAACCAGCTTGTTCAGCAGTTTTGGCTGCTTGTACTAAGGCTTGAATATCTGAACCACCTAGTTGGAGAGCTAGTGGGTGTTCTTGTGCGTGGAATTCTAACGCTCTTTTGGGGTTATTTTGGATAGCGCCTGTAGTTTGCATCTCTGTGTAGAGAAGTGCATTAGGAGCTAGATAGCGCATTAGGACACGGAAATGGGTGTAGGTCCAATCGATCATCGGTGCTATAGATAAGGGTAGATTGAGTGGATCGGGCACGGCATTATTCATGGGTAAAAAGCGGTATTATAGCGTAAATTGGGAACTTTGTCTTTGGTTTGTAATGAGCTTATCTGCGCGCTAGATCTTTGTTGGAACCAAAGTCCTCCAGGACGGGGTGGTAAAACGCGTTTGCGCACATGGGTGTGCGCAAACGAGCGGCATGGATGCGAACAGCGTTTTTAAAACGACCCTAGGCTAAACCCCTTTGCTTTCATCAGGACTAAGATGCGCCGTTCAAAGCTGTTAGCTATGTAGCACCAGGGTTTTCAATCCTGATTAATAATATTCATAGCTTGTATCAACAATTGCAATTTGGTTCTACCTAAGAAAAAATTGATATCCAATTTATAGGCAGCATGGATGTACCGAACTCGGTGGTTTGGCCATGATTTCAAATCAACATTAAAGGTTATGGCGTCAACTTGCTCACCACCTTTATTTGAAACTAGGGTCATTTTTAAATGATTCTTCCCAACTATCCTTTGATCTAAGATTTCAAAAACATTATCAAAAACAGGCTCAGCGAATTGCTGTCCCCAAGGCCCTGCTTGCTGAAGTAGCTGTGCGGTTTCCAAATTAAATTCTTCAGGCTGCAAAGGGCCATCAGTCAATAACTCACCCTCACATTGGGATAAAGCCAAATGCTTACTAACCTCTGCAACCAATGCTTCGCGAAATACCTCAAAAGACTTCGGCGGCATACTTAAACCTGCAGCCATGGCATGGCCACCAAATTTAGTGATTAAACCTGGGTGATCTGTATCAATAGCAGCCAAAACATCGCGAATATTTAAATCAGGAACAGAACGCGCTGAGCCTTTAATTTCTTCATCACTCACAGCCGCAAAAGCAATGACAGGTCGGTGGTAACGCTCTTTCATACGCCCAGCCAAAATACCTATAACTCCCTGATGCCAAGTTTTATCAAATAAACATAACACTATGGGTAATTGATTGGCTTTATCAGTATTAAGTGCCAACTTATCTAAAGCAAGTGTGGCCTGCTCTTTCATTTCAGTTTCTATTTGCTTTCGTTCTTGATTTAATTCATCCAACTGCATGCAATAATTTTTTGCTTGCTCAAGATCTGGGGTAATCAAACACTCAATTCCCAATGCCATGTCATCGAGTCGACCTGCCGCATTGAGCCTTGGAGCAATAGCAAATCCTAAATCAGACTCTCTTAACCGAGAAAATTCACGGCCCGATATTTCAATCAAAGCGCGTATGCCGGGTCTACATAGCCCTTGTCGAATACGTGCCATTCCTTGATTAACCATGATCCGATTGTTCTGATCCAAGCCTACAACATCAGCCACTGTTCCAAGCGCAACTAAATCAAGAAAGGTGGCCATATTTGGCTCGGGAATATTCATTTCCGTAAACCAATTACTATTCGTTAACTGCCGGCGCAAAGCCAACATCACATAGAAAATAACCCCAACTCCTGCAATCGATTTGCTTGCAAATTCGCAGCCATGTTGGTTTGGATTCACTATGGCACAAGCATTGGGTAAGGTATCAGCAGGTAAATGGTGATCAGTGATTAATACGTCTATCCCCAATTTATTAGCTGTTTCAACGCCATCAAAACTAGCAATGCCATTATCCACAGTAATGATCAAATCAGGTTTCCATCGATGGGCAACCTCCACAATTGCTGGTGTTAAACCGTAGCCGAATTCAAAACGATTTGGCACTAAATATTCAACATGTTTCGCCCCTAAGGTACGAAGAGCAGTTATGCCCACTGCCGTTGATGTGGCTCCATCGGCATCAAAGTCCCCTATAATCAAAATACGCTGTTGGCTGCGCAAAGCTTTTTCTAGGCGTGTGCAAGCTTCATTGATTCCTTTTAATGTATGAAAAGGCAGTAAGGTTTGCAGCTGTTTATCTAACTGGGATGCATCGGTAATACCACGAGTTGCATAAATTCGTTTTAGGACGTCAGGCATATCAGGTAAATTAACTTGGTGACTAGGTAACTCGCGTTGTTTAATCAGCATGAATCATTTTTCTCCAAAGTCTAGCAATCCAATGGGGATTACAGCGGGTGTAGGCAATATTGTTCCAATACCAATTGGCAGGTATTTTATTTAATTCTTCTTGGTGCTGAACACTCAAACTATTAAGACTATTTAAGAAGAATAGATCAAAATCATTTAATGAAAGTTCAGGACTATATTTTGTAACTCTTGTTGTGCAATTCTGAGCTAAGGCAAAAAGAGATTCATCAACGCAAATAGCAGAAGTGGTTTGTAAGCTAGTTGTAGCAGAACCTCCCCATACCCAAACACCATTGACTGCTGTTTCATTGTCAAAAGAAGCAAAAAACATCTGACTCTCAGTAATAAATTTTTGCCAGAACAAAGTGCTATCCAATGAAGATAATTCTGGCATTAATGATTTATTCAACAACTGATAGACCGGTTTTGCACTGAGTGTAGGAAGATTATCACAACGTAGTAGCCAAAGATCTTTCTGAAAATAATAGAGCGTTAACCCCTCTTCAGCTAAATAGGTGGCGTATCGCTGATGCAAGGCCTGAGCTTGCATATCGGTTAATCCTAGCTCCTCACCTACTGCCATAATCATTGCGTCATTATGTGTTGCTTGCCAATGAACAGGACTAATGACTAACCAATGCCCTTCTAAATGAGCACTTTTACTCAATAGGCTGGCAACAGGTAACTGCTGTGAATCGTAACCAAGACTTACTAAAAAATTAAGTAAACCCATTCCTTGCGTGATTAAATCATTACTGTCTTCAGGTTTTTGTTCAGCAAAACCATTTATCACCACATTCAGTTTCTTCGCCATCTATAACCCATCACGCTTAAATAAGAGCTTTAGATTCCGTAAAGCTTGTCGAGTACGATCTTTATTTTCAATTAAACCAAATCGAACAAACCCATCCCCTTGCTGACCAAATCCTATGCCTGGGGATACCGCCACATGCGCTTCTTTCAAAAGGTATTTACTAAACTCTAGAGATCCCATAGATAGATAGTGCGGTGGAATAGGAGCCCATACAAACATGGTTGCCTTTGGTCTGGTCACAGTCCAACCAATTTCATTGAGGCCATCGCATAGCACATTCCGCCTTTTTTCGTAACGATCTCTAATAGTATGTACGCAATCATCCGATCCTTCTAAAGCAGCAATGGCTGCAACCTGGATTGGAGTAAAAGTCCCATAATCGAGGTAAGATTTAATACGGGTCAAAGCCGCCACAAGCTCTGGATTACCACAGGCAAAACCTACACGCCAACCTGGCATATTATAGGATTTGGACAGTGAATAGGTTTCGATTGCAATATCAATAGCTCCAGGAACTTGAAGGATTGACGGTGCTTTATAGCCATCAAAAACTATATCTGCATAAGCTAAATCATGAATTATCCAAATGTTATTACGTTTGGCTAGATCTACTACCTTTTCAAAAAAAGAATATTCTACGCAATCCGTACTAGGATTGGCTGGAAAATTGATTACCAGAGCTTTGGGTTTTGGCCAACTTCGTAAAATCGCATCTTCGACCGCTTCTAAAAACTGCACCTCGTTAAGTAAAGGTATTTGTTTAACATTGGCACCCGCAATGATGAAACCGTAAGTATGAATGGGATAAGCAGGGTCCGGTACAAGAACCGTATCACCAGGTCCACTGATAGCTAAAGCCAAATGGGCCAATCCCTCCTTTGAGCCAATTGTCGCTAATATTTCAGTATCGGGATTTAACGTGACTTCATAATTTCGCTGATACCAGGACGCCATAGCACGTCTCAAGCGAGGTATCCCTTTGGACATAGAATACCTATGCGTATCTGGTCTTTGTACGGCTTCTATGAGCTTGTCTACAATATGGGGTGGTGTCGGTTGATCAGGATTACCCATGCCAAAATCAATGATATCCTCTCCACGGGCTCGCGCCTCTGTTTTTAATTGTGTCATCGTATTAAATACATAGGGGGGTAAACGACTTATACGTGGAAATTGGCTCATTCTATTGACCTCTGTGATATACTATTGGGCACTATAACCTAATGAAATTTCTAAAACCATGCATATCAATTTAGAAGCCGCAGAGCAAAACGCAGTGCAATCCTACACTGATGATAAGATCCAGATTAATTCCATTATATATGAACGCAGTTTAATAGTTTCTAAGCAAGAAATCATTAGTGATTTGACAATAAAAAACATTAAAGAGATGGATGAGGCTTACCTCGAATTATTACTACGTGTTAAACCAGAGCTAATAGTGATTGGCCACAATACTTTGGGTAGTTTCCCTGCAATTAATATCATAAGTGCTCTCGCCAAACAACGCATTGGAATTGAATGCATGTCAATCGGGGCTGCTGCTCGGACTTATAATATTCTATTGAGCGAAGATCGCATTGTTGTTGCAGGATTTATAATCTAATCAGACTATGTGATTACAGTTGCCTTCTAGCTTCGAGCACATTAGGTATTTGTTCTAATTTTGCTAATAATCTCGATAAGCTATTTAGGCCATCAATCTCAATAGTTAAATTAATGTAAGCCGTGTTTTCATGCTTATTAGAATGGGTTTGTAATGAATAAACATGCGCTTTTTCTGCTGATAAAAGCGATGTGACATCTTTAAGTAATTCTGAACGGTCAAAGGCCTTAATCACGACATCCACCACATAGTTTTCACGGGTGGTGCTTCCCCAAGTAACCTGTAAAAACCGTTGTTTTTGTCTTTCACTTGCATGAATAATGTTAGAACAATCCTGACGGTGTACTGATACACCACGCCCTATAGTGATGTAACCTACTACCAGATCTCCAGGTACTGGTTGGCAACAGCGAGCCATAAAAGTCAATAAGTTCCCTACACCTTCTATGCGTATATCACTTCCTTTAACCTCGGGGCGTACCTGATTTCTAACCAGGCGCTGGACATTTTTTTCTAAACTATCAGCAGGCGTTAATTTGCTAACGATCTGCCCTATTTTAATATCGCCTCGACCTAAGGATGCGTATAGATCATCTATTTTTCTAAAATTAAGCGCTTGCGAAACTTCGATTAATTTATCTGATTTTATACCTAGGGATTTTAATTCTTTATCGAGGAGTTCACGGCCTTCAGAAACGTTATTGTCATAATCTTGCATTTTAAACCAATGCAAGACTTTAGCCTTGGCTCTCGACGTCTTGAGATAATTAAGGTGCGGGTTTATCCAATCACGTGAAGGTTTTATTTCTTTACCGGTTAATACTTCAACTTTATCACCCGTAGTCAGTTGATAAGTTAAAGGAACTATATGTCCATTAATTTTGGCCCCCCTACAACGATGTCCTAAGTCACTGTGTAGATGGTAGGCAAAATCCAGAGGGGTCACACCTTGTGGAAGATCCAACACATCACCATCTGGTGTAAAGACATAAATGCGATCTTCAAGAAACTCGGTAGCAATATTTTCAGCAACTCCCTTATTTGCCGCCATCTCTTGATGCCACGCTAATACATCACGCAACCACTCAATTTTACGTTCATGACTTTCTTTTTGCTGGACACCACCCTCTTTGTATTTCCAGTGGGCAGCCACACCCATTTCGGCTAAATCATGCATGTGGAAGGTGCGAATTTGAACCTCGAAAACGCGTCCCTCAGGTCCCACAACTGCGGTATGTAGGGATTGATAGCCATTGGGTTTAGGATTAAAAATATAATCATCATATTCTGCGGGAATTTGTTCCCAAGAACTATGAACCATTCCTAATACTTCGTAACACTGCTCTTCGGTATCAAGTAAAACACGAACTGCAGTTGCGTCGTAAATTTCATCCAGCGACACATTTTTACGTTTCATTTTTTTAGAGATACTGTGTATATGCTTAGACCGTCCGTACACAGCAAAATGGTGAGCACCAGTAGCTTTAATTGCTTCATTAAGTTGAGCGACTATTCCATTCACAAAATTATCACGGTCTAAGCGTTTTGCTTTCAAACCTTTGGCAATTTCTTTGTATTCTTCGGGATATAAATACCTAAAAGCCAGATCTTCCATTTCCCATTTTATGGCACCGATACCCAATCGGTTTGCTAGCGGGGCATAAATTTCCATGGCTTCAGTTGCCAGTTGGATACGCATGGATTCGGATAAATGTGAAGCTGTTCTGAGGATACATAAGCGTTCAGCAAGCTTTATCAAAACGACGCGAACGTCATCGACCATAGCTAGAAGCATTTTGCGTATGTTATCGATTTGTTGCTTATTTTGAGGGTATTTGTTCAGCGCCTGAAAACTGTGCATAGCACTCATTTTCTCAATGCCCTTTACCAGCTTTGCAATGTTCGAGCCCAATTGTTCCTGCACATCATCAATGGTGAGATCAGCATAATGTACGTTTTCGAAAATTATCGCGGCTGCGAGGGTATCTTGGTCAACCTCTAGGTCAGCTAATAAATCGGCCATAGCCAAACCTTGTTGCAAACAAGTTTGACCCGTTTCGGTTGCATGTTCCTGTCCAGCTAACTGGCTTAAGTTACAGGCACTACGAATGAGTTCAAGATTTTCCAAATAGCCTTTGGCACTTAATTGATGTAACCATTGTTCAACATCAATACTGCCATCAGAGGCTAAAGGGGTAGTATCTTTTACCCTGACCATGCATTCTATCCTTTTTTAAACAACGCTATTGATTCCACGTGTGTTGTATGCGGAAACATATCCATTACACCTGCCGCGATTAAAACATAGCCTTTTTGATTAACTAAGACATCAGTATCTCTAGCTAATGTTACTGGATTACAAGATACATATACAATACTCTCAGGATCTAGAGAGTCAATTTGTTTTACAATTTCCAAGGCACCTGAACGAGGAGGATCGATTAGTAATTTATTGCAGGGTTGCGCAGTAAGTTTCGCTACTTGATCAACGTCGTCCAAATTTGCCGCATAGAATTCAACATTGGATAAATGGTTGTTCGCAGCATTCATATACGCCCTATCCACCATATTTTGACTGCCTTCAACACCGACCACCTTGGCACACTGTTGCGCCATTGGTAATGAAAAATTACCCAATCCACAGAATAAGTCTAGCACGATATCCGAACTTTTTAGCTCTAATAGTTCTAAAGCAAGGCTTACCATAGAACGATTCAGATCGGCATTGACTTGGGTAAAGTCCGTAGGATGAAAAGAATAGGTAATACCGTACTGCGGTAAACTATAGCTTAAAAACTCACTATCATTGGGTGGATAGAAACAAGCCACAGTATCAGGTCCACCAGGCTGCAAGAATATTTTATAGTCATGGTCTTTCGCGAATTGAATTATTCTAGCTTCATCACTAGCTGATAAGGCGGTTAAATTGCGAAAAATAAGCGCAATATCCTCATCACCCGCCGCTACTTCAATTTGGGCGATACAATGCTTATCATCCATTGAGTCGATTAACTGCCGCAGTGGAATGATATCGCTATCGACCTTCGCGTTTAATACTGGGCACTGGCTAATTTCGGTTATATACCGTGGATTGTTGCGCTCACGAAACCCGACTAATGAGGCCTGTTTTTTTTCTACAAAACGCACACTTAAACGCGCTTTGTTGCGGTAGTTCCAGTGATTACCAGTTAATGGGGCTAAAATTGTCTGTGGTTGGGTGTGTGCAAAGCGAGCCAATAAATCCAGAAGTTGCTCTTGTTTGAAATGAATCTGTTGCTCTTCACTTAGATGTTGCATGGAACAGCCACCGCACATCTCATAATGCCCGCATCTAGGTTCCACCCTTAGTAATGATGGCTTTATTACCTTCGTTAATTGCCCCTCATCGAAATCCTTTTTAACCCGGGTGTAGCGAAACTCTACTTCTTCCCCTGGTAAGGCGCCCTGGATAAAGGTCGCTTTTCCCTCAATACGGGCTACCCCTCTACCTTCGTGACTAAGATTATCAATTACCGCAAATACTGGTGTTTGGTCTGGTCTAGATTTCGCTCTTCTCATCAAATATATTCTCAAAATTTAATCATATTAGTCAATTTATATGCTATTTTTAATGTATTGCACGGAAGCAATCATGACTAATGCTCGCAAAATTAACATGTTTACTAAAGGAATGCATAATGATGAAGAATATCACAATAGCGATCTGCTTGTCATTGCTGTCGCTTTCTAACCTTAATGCGCAAACCGAGAAGTCTATTAACCAGTTCAACCTTGAAATGACTGAAAAAATGTTAGAAAAATACGGATCTGAATTTGCGAGTCTCGAGCATAAAAACATGGGGGACTTGGTTCAACTGCATTTAGCATTTAGAAATAGCGACAATGGACTTATCAAGCTCACTCTATCCAATGGTATAAAAGTCACCTACGGTGAAATTGTGATGTACGCCGGTGATATGTTTGGTAACCCGAGCAAGTCTATTTCAAGCTGTGCTGTACAAAATAGAATGGAATGCTTTAGAGCCCAATTTGAAGCAATGGCCATTGAAGGAAATGTAAAGGATGGGCGGTGTTTGAATCCGATTAATCAGGCCAAATCAATTAAACTCTATATGAAACAAGTTGAAAAAGAACTCGATGAGTCTCGAAAAGAGGGACTGGCTGATTGGGTATATTATGACCAGAATGATTTGGAACTTTCAAAAAAAATGAACACCCTTACCTGTGGGGGCAGTTTTATCAGCAGTTTTATTCCCTATGGTAATTACATTAAGCTTGCACAAGTTAACTTTGATCATTTTGCCCCTGATTCATTGGTGGCCTATAAGGTGGGGCATCGCTATGCGCTAGAAACAGCAGTGAAAGGCTTTGATAAAGCAAAAAATGGCCACGTGGATGAGGCGAATAAATTGCTTGAAATGGCGTACGCTCAAAATGCTTTTGCAAATCATTATTTAAGTGACTCATTTTCTGCAGGTCACATGCGAGTGCCAAGAAGAGCAATAGATAGAGGGGTTCATCTTCCTGCCGCTCTTAATCTACTAATTGCTAATTTAATGCATAATGAAGACAATAAAAATGGTTTAAACGTGGTAAATGCTGAAGGGACTAGTTGGGTAGCCTACGGTGATGGCTATTTATATAAACCTGAAGCACAATTACACCAATCCATTTTGCTTAATGCCATGCAACGATCTGCTGATGGAATCTATACCGCCTTCCTTACAGGCATAATTCCAGACACATATCCAGAAATGTCACTCCTACCAGACTACTCTAAAATTGAACAATTGGATCAAACATCACCGCTGTTTAAAGTAGTGGATGGAATTGTATTGAAAAGAGTAAAAAATGACGATATCCATGACTATCATTGGACCAAGTATTGGACAGGCATTGCCACCTTAATTCAATTTAAGGTGGGGTCCTAATTTTATTGCGGCCATGGCCACCGACTGTAGCTAATTTTTATTTCCGCCTGCTGAATAATTGCTTTATCTATGGCGTTGAGTACATCAGCCGGCGTTGTGTCTTCACTAAGGGTCAATCTTTTATCAAGTGCATAGAGAGTGAAGCTGTATTGATGCATTGCACCCTTGGGTGGACAAAATCCGGTATATCCAGCCCTCCCCCAGCTATTTTTACTTTGTATAGCTCCTTTGGGCAAGATTGGAACACCTGTTTCTAAGGAAGAGACAGATGGGGGTATGTTATAGAATACCCAATGATAGAGCGGGATAGTTGGAGATAAGTCAAGGACAACCAGGGCAAGTGATACTGTTTTTTTGGGTATATTTTCCCATTGCAGAGGGGGGGATATATTTTTTCCATCGCAGGTGTAGAGCACCGGGAATAAGGCATTAGTAGCAATTCCTTCGCTAGTTAAAGTTAATTGAGCAGCCTGCGCATTGATAAAAATAAACCAGCTGAGTATCCCTACTATGAAATAACGCATTGCCACCCTCATTTAAAAAGTTGCAGTTACTGTTCCGATGAAATGTTGCCCATCAAAGGAATTATTATAATAACGGTGATCCATATCTATCCATTGCAAACTAAAGGTGAAAGCCTTGTACCTTCAATGGATGAAGCATCTGAATTTATGGTTGATATAAGGCCTAACACAGCTAAAATAGAGCAAAAAAGATTTTTCATTGACAAAGTCTATATATTTTATAAAAATTATCACTTTACAGGAGAATGATCGTTAAGAAAAGCGCTCATTCTTCCCGCCCTGAGACACTTGTGTTCTGGTAAAAAGCGGTAATAATTTACTTTCAGCTAATGGTCTTGAGAATAAATAACCCTGAGCCATTTGGCAGCCCAATTCTCTTAAACAATTTAATTGCAACTCTGATTCAACACCCTCTGCAATACAACACATTTCTAAGCTATGGCTAAGCACAATCATCGCTCTCACAATGGCCATGTCATCTTTACTGCCTGGTATGCCATTTATAAAAGTTCGGTCTATTTTAAGATAGTTGACCGGAAAACGTTTTAGGTGGGAAATAGAAGTATAGCCAACCCCAAAGTCATCAATTGCGATTTTTACACCCATTTTATGAATATCTTTTAATTTACTCTCTGTATCGTCCAAATTGATCATGATCGCAGTCTCTGTCACTTCGATTTGTAGATAGTGGGCTTCTAACTGAGTTTCTTCTAGGGTCACCGCAATAATTCCGGAGATATCTTGTAAATGGAATTGTTTGGCTGAAATATTGATAGCAACAGACGTGGGGTGATAACCTTGTTCTTGCCAGGATTTGCAAGCTCTGCAAGCCTCTTTTAGAACCCATTCACCAATAGCTAAAATAATGCCTGTTTCTTCGGCAATAGGTATAAAAGTATCCGGTAAAATTAAACCCAAGTCAGGATGATTCCATCGAATTAATGCTTCAACTCCAATGAGATATCCGGAATCTAAATCAATTTTAGGTTGATAATGAAGGACAAATTCATTATTTTTTAGAGCCTTACGTAGATTGGACTCCAACTCTATGTGGTTACGCGCATCGATTTCCATATCTTCTGTGTAGTAACTATAACATTGTCCACCAGAACGTTTTGATTTATACATGGCCATGTCAGCATTTTTTTGCAGACTAGTTAGCGTTTCACCGTCTTCGGGAAAAATACTAATCCCTATACTGGTATTGATAAAAAACTCGTGGTGATCGACCATTATTGGATTTAGAAGGTCATCTAACACCCTGTCTGAAAATGCTTGTGCGTAATGTTCCTTAACGTTTTTTAATAAAATGATAAATTCGTCACCTCCCAAACGGGCTAATACATCGGTGTCGCGAATATGTTTGCGAAAACGCTTCGCAACTTCAGTCAGCACTTGATCTCCGATATGATGGCCCAAGCCATCATTGATTTTTTTGAATCCGTCTAAATCTAAGAATAGCAGAGCCATTTTTTGATTTAATTTAGACGCCTCAGTGATAGCTGCGGTTAGCATTGTATTGAAATACGCACGATTCGGTAATTTTGTTAAACTATCGAAGTGGGCAAGCTGGATTAAGTTTTCTTTATGAATATTTAAAGAGACTTCAGCTACTTTTCTTTCTTTAATTTCATTTTGTAAACGCTTATTGGTTTCGACCAATTCATTGGTTCGCAGCGAAACTCGATTCTCTAATTCTAGATGTGCGGATTGGATAAGGTCCATCATGTGATTGAGTTGTTTGGAGACTATGGATAACTCATCTGCTCCTACCACTTTAACGCGACGCGATAGCTGCTCATTATCAGCGCTGTTTATATCAAGTACTTCACGGGATAAATTTTCTAAGCGCTTTATAATCAAGCTTCGCAACATCAGTAAGAGGACAAGTGATACTATGCAGCCTAAAAAAACTACTGCCACTATAAAATAATTTAATGATTGATAGCCTACGCTGTATATTGTCCTAGCAGTTCTTATATGAAACATACCGATTGCCTGACCATTGATATCATGCATAACTTCGTAACCTTCTATGTAAAATTCATCAATGGGATGAATACTGGTATCTTGCATATTTAGCGTAATTCCATCATAGATTTTTTTTATGCTGTCATTAATGGCAATTTGTTCGGGCAATAGCAATTCAATTCGGAGCTTAGTAATATCAGATATTTTATCAATTAGTTTATGAGAAACATTGCGCCCACTAATTAAAGTTCCTAATGATGGCATAACTCCATCACTATCTCTCAATCCGTTAGAGGCGAGCAGCATTAAACCCTGATCTGTTAGAGCCAAGCCGAAGTATCTCTTGATGAATTTAGGTTTTTCAAAAAGTAAAGATTTGGGGTAAATGTAATTCTCAAGTCCCTTAGGATAAGGGACTAAAGTAGCTTTATCGGTATCGACAGCAGATCCAACAACTAGTTTTTCGTCTTTATCCCAATAGCTTACTAAATTCACATTGATATTGACCAGGCCTAAGATATTCATGTTATTTATTACATACGAAGGATTTATACCCTGCATGTAAGTGTACATATCATTCCAAGTCGCATAATCGGAGGTTGTGTTTGCAAGCGCGTCGCCTTCTCGGTTGAGCGCTTCTTTGACGCGCTGCAGATCTTGGTTTACGCTTTCTTGTTCTAAACGGAGAAAAGTATTAACTAGGAGAATTTTTGAACCAATAAACAACATGACACAGAATACTGTCCAAATCAGGAGGATGACAAAAAACACTTTTTTCTGTAACCTCATGCCTAATCCCTTTACGGCTATTTAACAGCAACTATCAAATTATAGTGTATTTATAGTAAAAATGCGTTAAGAATACTGACATTTACCAACAAAATGATGCACTTATGAACACTAAAATAGAAAGCTACTGGGTTTATATCTTGTTATGCAGTAATAATACCTATTATACCGGCTACACCACTGATATCGTTAAACGTTACCAATCCCATTTAAATGGAACAGGTAAATGTAAATACACTAGAAGTTTCAAGCCCTTAGCTATAGCTCAGTGTTGGAAAATCGATGGCGATAAAGCTCATGCAATGCGTTTAGAACGCGAGATAAAGAAACTATCCAGACTAGAGAAAGAAAAAATTATATCCCATCCTCTCACCCTCTCCATTCACGCTCACCCCGATTCCATGAGTGTACAGACTTGCTCTCAATTTTCTGCTACCATGCCCACCCTTTAGTCAATTCCTCAACTCCAGGATTTTCAATGTATTCGCTAGACTGGCCCTATGTTCATGGTAAACCACTATCAACCGCACTCTTCAAAGAAGTCGCAGAGGACTTTCACGTCAATGAGTTATTTGAAGGTGAGTTTAGTGGCGAAGGCGAACATATAGTCATCAAAATTGAAAAAAGAGGCATTAATACCGAGGATGTTATTAAATCATTGGCCAGGCTTATTAACAAACCTGTCAAACTCATTAGTTACGCAGGATTAAAGGACCGACAAGCTTTGGCAACACAATGGTTAAGCATCCATGCGCCAGGTGAAGTTATTGAAGGGGTTGGTGAGCTTTCAGGTACTGGATGGCGTGTTATTGAACATAACCGACACAATAAAAAACTTAGACCTGGGTTTTTATCTGGCAATCACTTCATGATTCGCTTGAAAGAAGTCAGTGATGTAGCGGATTTTGAGCAAAGAATTGCCAAAATCAGACAAACTGGAGTTCCCAATTACTTTGGACTTCAAAGATTTGGTAGGGATGGAGGGAATTTAGTAAAAGCCAATGAGGTATTAACACAAGGGCGCCGTGTTAAAGACCGTTTTTTAATGGGAATGTACTACTCCGCCGCACGCTCCTGGATTTTTAATCAGATATTAGCGCTAAGAGTAACTAGCCAAAATTGGAATACACCGCTAATTGGCGATGTTATGCAATTAAGTGGCTCAAATAGCATTTTTACTGTGGACGCTTTAGATGAAGAATTAAATAGACGCATTCAAGAACAAGATATTGCACCTGCAAGTCCACTAGCAGGCAAAAGTAAAAACAAAGTGAGTGGCGATGCGCTGCAACTGATTAATCAAATTTATTCCACCTGCCAACCGTGGATAGAAGGCCTAGAAAAACAGGGACTTGAAGAGGCGTGGCGAGCAAACATACTTTATCCTAAAAATTTAGACTATCAAATCTCAGGCAATAACCTGGAATTAAGTTTTTGTTTACCCGCTGGATGCTTTGCAACTATAGTGCTACGTGAGTTAGTAAATTGCCTCTAGATTATCTATGTGCTGTTAATCGTTAGGCAAAGTAGCTAAGAACTCGGTAACTTGTTTGGGTGATAATTCATAAGTCTGACCACGGACCAAAAATCGCGGCATAGTTAGTGTTCCGTAGCGAACACGAATTAAGCGGCTTACTTCAAGACCTTGTGACTCCCAAAGTCGTCTAACCTCGCGGTTACGCCCTTCATTCAGAGTCACATGGTACCAAGTGTTAGCTGCACTGCCTCCGCGAAATTCAATACGGGTAAACTTCGCTATACCATCTTCCAAAGCAACACCATTCTCCATGTTCTTCAACACATCAGGACTTACTTGCCCATGCACTCTCACAGCGTATTCACGCTCTAGCTCATATTTAGGATGCATTAGTTTATTAGCCAAATCACCATCGGTGGTGAACAGCAATAAACCTGATGTATTTAAATCAAGACGTCCAACTTGTACCCAACGACCCTGTCTTAAGTGGGGTAAATTATCAAAAACGGTCTTATCAAACTTAGGATCATTACGACTAGAAATTTCACCAACCGGTTTGTGGTAAAGTAATACACGAGTATTTTGCTTTACTTTCAGTGGGTTAGTTATCAACTTACCTTTAACCGTTATTTTATCATCAGGACCAGCAGAATCGCCAATAGTAACTAACTTACCATTAACTTGAACCCAACCACTTTCTATCCAACGCTCCATCTCTCGACGAGAACCTAAGCCAGCTTGGCTTAATATTTTTTGTAACCTTTCACTACTCATCTAATATCAACTCTTCTTTAGGATTTTTCTCAATCAAGGTTTCCATTACTTCAGGTAAAGATGGAAGCTCATTCAAATTCTGTAAATTAAAATAATTCAAAAACTCTTTGGTTGTGGTATAAACAGCCGGCTTACCCGGAACATCCTTATGACCCGCAACACGAATCCATTCTCGTTCCAAAAGTGTTTTCATAATGTGGCTATTCACAGCCACCCCGCGTAACTCTTCAATGTCACCACGAGTTGCAGGTTGTTTATAAGCAATTATGGCCAAAGTTTCAAGTAATGCGCGCGAATACTTTGCAGGTTTATCTATTTGAAGTCTAGCCACCCAAGAACTGTACTTAGCCCGAGTCTGTAAAATATAACCACTCGCCACTTGTATCAATTCAAAGGACCGCGCTGCAAAGTCTTCTCTTAAACAACGAATAACTTCTTCTAATTGACTCAAAGTAGGTCGTTGCCATTCATCAAAAACTTGCTGTACTTTTTCAAAACTCAAGGGTTCAATGCTACTTAACAACAGCGCTTCAATGATATTTTTTAACTCACTGTCATCCATTTCAAGCAGCCTTAATATGAATTGGTGAAAAAGCTTGGGTTTGCGTAATAACTAATAAGGATTGTCTAGCCAACTCAAGCACCGCTAACAGACTAACCACTAAACCCATACGCCCTTCATCAAACTCAAAAAGTTGCGTGAATACCAAGGTTTTATTGTCCTGCAATTGTTGTAACACTCTACTCATCCTATCGCGTACGGACAGCATTTCTCGGGCAATTTGATGATGTGTAAAATGTTCTTCCTTTTGTAACAATGATTTCATTGCTTCAATTATTTCGGCTAATTCTACCTCGGGATGTACTTTAATTGCTTCCACTTCTGCAGGTTGAATAGTAATTAAAAAATTGTCCCGTTCTTGTCTGGGTAGATTATCAATTAATTCAGCGGCTTGTTTTATCTGCTCATAAGCCTGCAAACGCCGCACAAGTGCCATGCGCGGATCCTCTTCTTGTTCTTCAGCACTTGCAGGAACTGGCAACAAGAGTCTGGATTTAATTTCTGCCAACATTGCTGCCATCAGAAGATAATCAGCGGCTAATTCCAGTTTACGGCATTCCATTATTTCGATGTACTGCAAATATTGTTTGGTAATACTGGTTATCGGAATATCCAAAATATCAATATTTTGTTTACGGATTAAATACAAGAGCAAATCCAAGGGGCCGCTAAAAGAATCTAATAATACTTCTAGCGCATCCGGTGGAATAAATAAATCATCAGGAACCACAGTATATTCTTTACCAGCAACTACTGCATTGAGTTCAGGTTTGACTGATAATTCACTGAGCATCTAGTAATCTAATCCCATAACTTCCCTCACCATATTAAGTGTTTTTCCTGCTTCCTCGCGCGCAGCCTCACTGCCATCGGCGACAATTTTTTTCACATAACCAATATCCGATTCATAATCAGCAATTGATGCTTGAATAGGCTGCAATTCTAAGTTTATTGCATCAATTACAGGGCGTTTACAGTCGATACAACCAATACCAGCACTTCGACATCCAGTTTGCACCCACTCTTTTACCTCTGTATTGGAATAGACTTTGTGCAATTGCCACACTGGGCATTTCTCAGGTTCACCTGGATCTGTCCTTTTAACACGGGCAGGATCCGTGGGCATAGTCAGAATTTTCTTCTCAACCAGCTCAGGTGGTTCGCGCAGCATAATAGTATTATTATACGATTTAGACATCTTTTGTCCATCAATACCAGGCATTTTTGAAGTTTCTGTCAACATTGGTTGAGGTTCGGGCAATAAAATTTTACCACTGCCCTCTAAATAGCCTAGTAATCGTTCCTTGTCACCAATAGATAAATTGGATTGATCCTCAAGCAACGCATGTGCGGTTTTTATAGAATCATGTAATCCACTTTCTTGGAACTGGCGTCGTAGCTCGCTGTACATTTTACTATTCTTTTTACCCATTTTTTTCACGGCTTCTTGAGCCAGTGCTTCAAAATTGGCTTCTTTACCATACAAATGGTTAAAGCGGCGTGCAACTTCACGAATGAGTTCAATATGTGCAACTTGATCTTCACCTACAGGGACATAATCAGCATGATAAAGTAATACATCAGCACTTTGTAATAAGGGATAACCGAGGAAACCGTAAGTAGATAAATCTTTTTCCTTTAACTTTTCCTGCTGGTCTTTATAGCTGGGAACACGTTCAAGCCAACCTAATGGGGTAATCATCGATAGTAATAAGTGCAATTCAGCATGCTCAGGCACCCACGATTGGATAAACATATGGCACAAACCAGGGTTTACTCCACAGGCCATCCAGTCGATAATCATGTCCCACAGATTTTTTTCCATTAAACGGGGATCTTCGTATTGAGTAGTCAATCCATGCCAATCTGCGGCAAAATAGTAGCAATCGTATTGATGTTGTAATTTAATCCAGTTTTTTAAAACGCCATGGTAGTGTCCAAGATGCAGCTTTCCGCTGACTCGCATTCCAGAAACAACACGTTTATTGGACGTAAATATAGCTGACATCAATATCCTCTTTTAGTTAAAATTAATTAGTATTTTTAAAACACTATCTAAATGGCTCGGGATCACCCTTACCTTCCCTTATAATTAAGGGATACTCACCTGTTAAATCGACAACTGTGGTAGGTTCATGACCACAATTTCCACCATCAATAATCAAATCTGTCTGCATACCAAGTAAGTCTCTAATAGCTTCGGGTTCGCTTAGAGGCGCTGTAGCGCCAGGCAAAATCAAAGTGGTACTCATTAAAGGGGCATCTAAGCACTCTAACAAGGCAAGGGTAATATTATTATCAGGGACACGAAGTCCGAGTGTGCGGCGTTTGGGATGAAGCATTAGACGAGGCACTTCATTGGTTGCATTAAGAATAAAAGTATATGAACCAGGTGTAAAGGCTTTCAATAAGCGAAAGATAGAATTGGAAACTTTTGCGTAAGTTCCTAACTCCGATAGGTCGCGACAAACCAGCGTCATATTATGGTGTTTATCAAACTGTCTTAAGCGTCTAATTCGCTCTAAAGCAGATTTATTTCCTAAACTACAACCCAGAGCGTATCCTGAGTCGGTCGGATAAACAATTAAGCCACCGTCTTCAATAATAGCTACAGCTTGTCTAAGTAAACGTGCTTGCGGATTATCCGGATGCAAAGCAAAAAACTGACTCATAAAGTCCCCTGTCAAATGTTCCAATCATGCCAAATAGGTGTACAATTTTCTGGTAATTGCTGTTGGCGCCCAAGATTGACGCGAGACTGAGCATCCCCATGAAAATCTGAACCTGATGAGGCTAATAATTTAAATCGCATGCTAGTTGCAGCTATTTCGCGTATTTGAGTAACAGTCATTTCCCCAGAAACAACCTCTATTCCTACTCCACCAGCTTCTTTAAACTCATTAATTAACTCATGCAATTTAGAACGCGTCAATCCATATTTCAATGGGTGTGCTATCACAGCTTGTCCGCCAGACTCCACGATTCCAGCAACTGCTTCTTGAATGCTAACCCAGGGAGTAGGAATATAAGCACTTCTACCACGACCTAAAAAATGCTTGAATGCGTCTTTCATATCTCGGGCTCGACCTTCGTTTACAATAAGCTTTGCAAAATGTGGACGACCTACACGTTTATGCCCAGCTAAATCGCAAGCTTTACCATAAGCATTTTCGAAACCACTGAGCTCAAGTGCAGCACCTATTTGTTCAGCGCGAAAAATACGACTTTGATTTTGCTTCGCGATGAGTGATTCTAAAGCAGGGGTGAAATTGATTCGATACCCTAAAATATGTATATCATATTTTTTCCAGCGGACACTAAGTTCTATGCCTGGTATCACTTTCAGTGCAGTGGTACTCGCAGCTTCATTTAATGCATCATATCCCGCAACCGTATCATGGTCGGTCAAAGACAAACATCTCATTTGTTGATGTACGGCTTTTTGGATTAATTCTTCTGGACTAAGAACGCCATCTGAAAAATAACTGTGACAATGCAGGTCTATCATAAGATTAGCGGCGCTCGAAAAAAGAACTATTATAGCAAAAAATCAAGTGAATTACGATTAAATTGTCTTGTATTAACCTTTATGATAAATTTAGATTTTTATGAATGGTGATACAGCAACACTCTATCAAGGACGATTAATGAAAATAAAATCCCTTTTACTCTCCTCTTTTGCCCTACTCAATGCAACTTCCCCCATTTATGCTTTTAATGCTTTTTCCGGATCGGCTGTTTTAACCGTTGGTGGTTATAGTGCGAATCAAGGAAGAACTCAACATATTAATCTGGGTGGTTCACTATTGGGTAATGAATACACAATTACTGCTAAAAGAGATGAAAGTTACCTTTTGGGTGTTGGTTATTTTCTTACAGGCCCCAGCAAAGCTAATTTCGATGTTAGCTATGGCGTCTCTGGTTTCTATTTAGGAGATACGTCAGTAAACGGTAATGTTATTCAAGAAGGTTTTTTCACTAATCTTTCGTATGACTATCAAATATCGCACGTTCCAGTGTATGTAGATGGCAAGCTGACTTTTAAAGGTGCTAGTGATGTGTATGCAGTCACTGTTGATGCTGGAATTGGGCCCAACTTTATGACTACAAAACATTACAATGAAGTACCACTAAATGCTCTTACAGTCCCAGATAATGCCTTTGCAGGTCACATGGCTACGAAACTGTCAGCGACAGCTGGAATTGGTGTTCGGTTAAATAATCTTCTATGGGGTCACCCAGTAGAGTTAAGTTACCGCTTTATGTATCTTGGCACTGGTGAACTTAGAGCAACAAATAGTCAAGTACTCAATGACCTAAGTACCGGTAGAAGCTATGCCAGTGCGGTCACACTGTCTGTTACTGTATAAAAATTTAACGGTCCCTTTTGATTTTTTCCATTTAATTAAAGGGGGCCTTGAATACTGCAAAATCGAATAAAAACTTGCAGAGTACAGGGTTTTTGCACTATTCTTATAACATAACCATTAATTTACACACACACACTTGAGCAGTACACTGAACAACCACATTATCAAACTTCCCCCCCTTTCCACACAGGAACTTGCCAACTTGTGCGGGGTATTACACAGCAATGTCACACTGCTCGAACAACACTTTCATGTCGGTATTAAAATCAGGGCTGAGCAAGCCACGGTATCTGGCACATCAGATAGTCAAATTGAAGAAGTAATTCATATACTTAACAAACTCTGCCTCCTCTGTAAAAAACCGATAGACAATAAGACTATGTTACAGCTAATCCATAAGGACAATCAGAACGCGATGACCCATCATATAAAACTCTCACGTAAATCCATCTCGGCGAGAAATGATAAACAAGCTGCATTTTTGGATGCTATTGATAAATTTGATATTACTTTCGCCGTTGGTCCCGCGGGAACTGGTAAAACCTATCTTGCCGTCTCTAAAGCCATAGAATATTTCGAAAAAGGTGAGGTGCAAAGACTCATTTTTGTTAGACCTGCTGTTGAAGCAGGAGAAAAATTAGGCTTTTTACCAGGTGATCTGGTTGAAAAAGTCTTACCCTATCTCAGACCTATCTACGATGCACTGTATGAAATGGTTGGTTTTAAAGAAACCCAAAAACTCATCCAAAGTGATATTATCGAAGTATTGCCTCTGGCTTTCATGCGTGGACGAACACTCAATGAATCCTTCATCATTCTCGATGAGGCGCAAAATACTACAACAATGCAAATGAAGATGTTCCTCACGCGCATGGGATTTGGTTCTAAAACTGTAATTACTGGTGACATGACGCAAATTGACCTACCCAAAGGAACTGACTCGGGCCTTGCACATGCCGTTAATTTATTTAAAAACTTGTCCGATATCAGCATTCATACTTTCAGTAGCCGTGAAGTGGTCAGACACCCCTTAGTCTCAAAGATTGTAGATTGCTATGACAATGAAACGGTAAAGAAAAGTCAATGAACTATTATATAGATATACAAAATGTGACGGAAAAAGTCTTGCCCTTAACGGAAGACGAATTAACTACTTTGGCCTCACTGGCATTGCGTGATAATCAATCTGAAGCTGAATTAACTATCCGCATTGTAAATTCTGAGGAAATGGTACACTTAAATTCAACCTACAGACAACAAAATAAAACGACTAATGTGTTAGCATTTCCTTCCAATATACCTAAAGAAGTACAACTCGATTGCCCACTTTTAGGGGATGTAATTATTTGCCCTGAGGTACTCGCCCAAGAGTCCAAGCAACAACAAAAAACACTTGAAGAACACTGGTCTTTAATTGTCATTCACGGAGTCTTGCATTTATTGGGCTATGATCATATTAATGACGATGATGCAGCTAAGATGCAGGCTATAGAAATAAAATTACTAGCAGAACTTGGCTTTGCTAACCCTTACGACACAGAGGATACTAATCTTGAATAAAGAGGATGATGGCGCCACGTGGTTTCAACGCTTAAAACTGTTTTTACAGGGTGAACCACAAAATCAGGAAGAATTAGTTACTTTATTAAGGGATGCTCAAATTCGGTCTTTAATCAGCTCCGAAACACTTGCCATGCTCGAAGGCGCCATTTTATTTTCAAAAATGCGTGTTCGTGACATTATGTTACCCAAAAACCAGATGGCGTGTATTAATCAAAAAGCTCTCTATACAGAAATAATACAAGTGGTTACCCGAACCGGTCATTCACGATTCCCTGTACGAGATGAAGACTCTGATGAAATAATCGGGATTCTGCATGCAAAAGATCTGCTGCGCTATCAAACGAGTGATATTGAATCCTTCGATTTACTCGACATTTGCAGACAGGTTACCTTTGTACCTGAAAGTAAACCCCTAGATAGTTTGCTCAGTGAGTTCCGTGCCAATCGTAACCATATGGCTGTAGTTATCGATGAGTATGGCGAGGTTTCAGGTTTTGTGACGATTGAAGATATCATCGAACAAATTGTAGGTGACATTGAAGATGAATTTGATATCGATGAAGAGGCCTATATTAAGGCACATGATGATGCACACTACATTATTAAAGCACACACTCCAATAGAAGAATTTAACGAGCAATTACAAGCCCAGTTCAGCGATGAAATTTATGATACGATTGGTGGAATAGTTATGAATAATTTTGGGTATTTACCCAAACGTGGTGAATCAATACTTATTGAGAACTTCGAATTTAAAGTAATTAATGCCGATGCCAGACGTATAAAATTGTTAGAATGTATTGATAAGCGTAACCGTGAGGCTGTAATAACCGATGTGAAAGGATAACAGATCGATGAATAATAACATTCTTATTATAGATGATGATACTGAATTGACGGATCTGTTGGTGCAATATCTTGAACAAGAAAGTTTCACAGTTGTTTGCGTCCATGATGGTGAAAACGGAGTTAAGAGAGCCCTAAACCAGTCCTTTGCGGCAATAGTTCTCGATGTAATGCTACCTAAACTGAATGGTTTTGAAGTATTAAAAGCCATTCGAGAACATCTCGACACCCCAGTGCTCATGCTAACAGCGCGTGGTGATGACATTGATCGCATTGTTGGTCTTGAAATAGGTGCTGATGACTATTTGCCAAAGCCCTGCAATCCCCGAGAGCTCGTAGCCCGATTAAGAGCGATCTTACGTCGAACACAAAAAATCCCTACTCACAAGCCAATCATTGAAGAAAATAATATTGTTGTCGATTGTGCAAAACGACATGTTACCCTTTCCGGTGAATACCTCGAATTAACGAATGCTGAGTTTAAGATTCTGGAGATGTTGATCAAATCCCCAGGTCAAGCATTCTCCAAAGAGGAATTGACTGAGTATGCGCTTGGTAGAAAATACACGGCTTATGATCGGAGTATCGACGTGCATATCAGTAATCTGCGCAATAAATTAGGTGATAATCCAGAAGGCGAACCTATACTTAAAACAGTAAGGGGTTTTGGATATATGTTTAATGCGTAGTTTGTACTGGAAGATTTTTCTCTCCTTTTGGCTTGCAACCATCTTAGTAATTTTCACAACAGCATGGATTACCAGCCAAATAGTGCAAAAATCATCACAACCTGTGCGTGAACGCGCATTCATGGACAGCTATGCTAATGCTGCAGTGGTGACTTTCGAATCGGCTAAAGCGCCCGCTTTATTAAAGTGGCTTCATGACATCGGTCTTTCCCGCCACATGACACTATACCTTCTTTCCAATACCGGCGAAATTTTGGGTACACAATCAACACCGTCCAATGTCAAAGACATTGCCACTAAAATGTCTACTAATCAACTGAACGCAGGAATTTTTAGTAGTGGGAATTTATTAGTAAGCCACGAAATCCTATCCACTTCAGGCAACTACTATCGCCTAGTAGCCGTCAGTGGAAAACCGATATCTTATTTCGTGCAAATCCCATGGGCAGGGCTTATGCTGCGTTTAACTTTTGCAGTATTCATTAGTGGTCTTATTTGTTATTTATTATCACTGTACTTAACCAAACCTTTGCGTTTTCTTGGTATGGCAGCTCAATCTCTTGCTACAGGAAAATTAAATACGCGAGTTGGTCGCATGCGCGGACACAAGCACGATGAAATTGCACATTTAAGCAATGAATTTGATCGCATGGCCGAGCAACTTGAAACCATAGTCAATTCTAAAGAACGCCTCTTACAAGATATTTCGCATGAATTACGCTCACCATTAGCGAGATTGCAGATAGCCTTAGAATTAGGGCGTAATAAAACACAAACGCTAGCAGAAGCAGAATTTTCACGTATGGAGCTGGAGTGTGCACGTTTAAATTTTTTAATTTGTGAGATATTAGAATTTGCACGTTTAGAAAAATCAACTACTGAATTGAACCTAGAAGAAACCAACTTGGCAGGATTATTAGCTGAGGCTATTGACGATGCTAACTTTGAATCAGGTGAACACCTCCCGAAAGTACAAGCCGGACTCATGGAGGATTTCAACTTGATGATTGATGCGAGACTAGTTCACCGTGCAGTAGATAATATTTTGCGTAATGCATTACGCTACTCACCTGAGGAGAAAAGCATTACCGTCTCACTGACCTTCAACTCACAAAAAAACCAAGCTATTATTGGCATTCAGGACCGGGGCCCAGGTGTTCCGTCTGATCAATTGGAAAAAATATTTACTCCGTTTTACCGCGTTGACCCTTCCAGAGAAAAGAAAACTGGCGGCTATGGTTTGGGCCTAGCTATCGCCGCCAGAGCTGTGAAACTGCATCATGGAGAAATCCGCGCGAGTAATTGCCAAGAAGGTGGTTTACTAGTACAGATCATTTTGCCTCTGTAAAATAAATCATGCCTTAAACCCCATAGTCAAAATATCTTCTTTATTGTCAACTTCCTCTAGAATTTTTCCCATTTATTACATAGAATGCGCAAAATATTTCACGCCTTGGACTTCAATTTAGTGAGTCATGATACGAACTTAGATAAAGCCAGTAGCTTCTCTTTTCTTTTTGGTTTTATAACGTCCAAACTTCAATTTATTCCCAATTCTTTATTTTTATCAATGACGACAGCAGGATCTTTAGTCCTGTATGCTGCGGGTTATTTGTTTTGGTTGATTGGTAGTTATTATCATCCTGATCATCATAGACAAGAACACGAATGGTATGGTTTTGCACAATTTCGGGAACAACACCGGATAGCTGCCATTGTTGGTCTTATTGCTGCTGTATTAAGTATTGCAGCTTGGTACATGCCCGTTTTAACAGTACCCGCGGTATGGATGTATTCAATCAGTAACGTCATTTGGGTAATCAGTGAATACCACAAATTAAATAACCCACCGCATTACGAAGAAAATTATTCTCACGAACAACAAGCTGATTATCTGGCCTATTCGATAAGCATAGCTACAATAAGTTTAATTGTATCAGTAGCAACTACAATGGCCTTCTTCCTACCTTTACTAAGTACTTCTATCCTATTAAGCAGCTCTTTAATTAGTGGAGGTATTGGGATGTTGTCTTTGGAATACTGGTTATCTTATAGTTATGGGGATCATCTCCCAACCACCATCATTGCAAACAGCTACCAGCAAATGCCGGCAGATTTTTATCCTTCATTAACACGTCAGTTAACACCTCCTCTAGAAATCCACCACCATAAAAACACTCTCTTTCAACCACCTTCCCCTCCTAGAGATCTAGATGAATCGCCCATTATTTTTACATCTGATGAAGATTTGGACCAACTAAACAATCGAGTCTAAAAAAAGTAGTAATCTCCCCAGTCTGCATACCCTAAAGTATATACAGCCTATGTTTTATTTAGTATATTCTGCTCCCTTAAACAGAGAGTTGAAATGAAGAAAACTATTGCGACTATGATTGATGAAGCCAACAAGGTGTTAAAAAACGCCTATGCGCCCTATTCAAGATTTACAGTTGCTTCCTGCATTAATACCGATAAAGGCAATCTCTATACTGGTGTTAATGTTGAGAATAGTGCTTACGGTTTAGCTGTCTGCGCAGAAACTACAGCAATCTGCAAAATGGTCAGTGCAGGCGAGCAGAAGATTAGAGACATTGTCGTTTTGGCTGGCAATAATTTACTCTGTTCACCTTGCGGTGCATGCCGCCAACGTATCTTTGAATTTTCTACACCCGAAACCATGATCCATCTTTGCAACAAAGATGAAATATTTCAAAGTTTAACTATTAATGAGTTATTACCACTCGCCTTCGAATTTAAATTTAATCACGAATAGGACACACAAATTATGACTAATCCTGCAAATAATCAGGTTTATGCTCATTTGGCAGCAGAATATATTAAAAAAATAAGCCCAAACTTCCAACCCAAGGTTGCTATTGTTTTAGGATCCGGTTTAGGGCAATTTGCTGATGAATTGGAACAGGCCATTACTATCGATTATGAAAGCCTCCCAGGCTTCCCTAAAATGACAGTTCATGGGCATGGTGGTAAATTGATTTTGGGGTATTGGCAAGGAGTTGGTGTTGTCTGTCTACAAGGCCGCGCACATACTTATGAAGGTTTAGAGCATTATGAAACGGTAAAAACCTATGTAAGAACGTTAAAAGTATTAGGTTGTGAGTATTTCATTGCAACTAATGCATCTGGCTCCCTACGTGAAGATGTTGGTCCAGGTCAATTGATGCTGATCACTGATCACATCAACTTACAGCCCAGCAATCCCCTCATCGGACCCAATGATGATGAATTTGGCCCGCGTTTCTATCCATTGGATAATGCTTATAATTCCGGTATGCGCGAATCCTTACTTTCTATAGCTCAAAACAATTCAATAGAGCTAGCTCAAGGGGTTTATATTTCCGTTTTAGGTCCTAATTATGAAACTGCTGCAGAGATAAGAGCATTCAGAATTTTAGGTGCCGATGCGGTCGGCATGTCAACTGTCCCCGAAGTATTAGTAGCAAATCATTGTGGAATGAAAGTCGCGGTAATCGCCACGATTACAAACTACGCTACAGGACTCGCAAAAACGAGTCATAATCATGAGGCAGTCGTTAAAATGGCTTCGCAAGCAGCTGAAAAACTTAATCTCTTAATAAAAAAATATATACAGGAACTTGCATGACCTTAGAATCCCATTTGGGTTCTGTTTTAAACCAATTACTTAACCCAGATAACCCACAAAAAACGATTAGCAGTGAGCAACTCATAAAATGCTTAGATCTGACAACGCTTGAGGAACATGCAAAAGACGAAACAATCAACGCATTGAACGATAAAGCCAAAAGTCATTCGGTGGCCGCAGTGTGCGTTTTGCCTAAGCATTTACCTCTTTTAGAAGAACTAAAAGATACCAATATTGCAACAGTTATTAATTTCCCAAATGGTACTGACACCGTTAAAGTAAGTATTCAAAAAATAGTGGAAGCAAAAAGTCATGGGGCTAATGAAATTGATTATGTCTTCCCTTACCAAGCCTATCTTTCTGGTAAAAAAGAGGAGGCATTGAGTAATTGCCAAGAAATACAGGCATTTTGCACGCAGGAGAAATTAAGTTTAAAGATTATATTAGAAACTGGGATTTTTCCTGATATGAAAAGTATCTTTGATGCCAGTACAGAACTTACAAAAATTGGCTGTCAATTTATCAAAACATCAACCGGTAAAATTCCACAGGGTGCAACTTTAGCTTCAGTCTTTGCAATCTTGTGTGCGCTTAGAGACTCACCAAATGTTGTTGGATTAAAAGTTTCTGGTGGGGTGAAAACTGCACAACAAGCCATTAATTATGCTCGTCTTGCTGAATTGATAATGAACAAAGAGATTAATAACCAATGGTTTAGATTAGGCTCTAGTAGCTTATTAGACGAACTACTGTAAACTCATAACCGAATTAGGGATAGATTTTTTATATCAACCATTTTTTAGGAGAACAATTTATGAAAAAAATTAAACTCGTTAAAGCTTTAACCGTGCTTTTTTGTGGACTGGTTTTAAATGCCTGTAGTAAAGACCTTCCTCCAGGTGAATACGATGCGACTGAGATTGGTAAAGTCAAAAAAGTAATTCCGGGCACTATAGTCTCAAAACGTGTTGTGAATTTACACAGCAAAGCCACAGAAGAATTAAGTACTGAATCAAAAGGCACTCATACCCTAGTAGATAGCAATTACAACCAAACTCGTGGTGTGGAATACGTTATAAAACTTAATTCAGGTTCTATTATTTCAGTGGTACAAAATGAAGATTTAAAACTTAAAGCCAAGCAAAAAATCCTTGTAATTTATGGGAATAATACACGTATCGTAGCTGATAATGGCAGTGCAACTTTCTAAAAGCTTAATTATCAGGCAGGCCAGCTATAAAGCTACATCATAAGGAGATTGATTATTAATATAATCAAAGAAAAAAATTTTAGCATCCAGTTGCTTTCCTTTACTGTTTGCCTTTATTTTCTGGCCCTGCTACTAATAGCACCAACTAATTTCCTCCATTTTGATACCTTCTACTACTGGGACTGGAGTAGACATTTAGAAGCCTCTTATTTCGATGGTCCACCCATGATTGCCTATTTCATTAAACTGGCAACGCTACTCTTCGGAGATACCCTCTTCGCACTTACGATGGTTGGTTTTGTTACCATCGCTTTAACGAGCTGGATTATTTATTTATCCGCGCGTTTATTTCTTTCTAAAGAAGCAAGTCTGGTCGCTATGTCACTTTGGCTCTTTGCGCCTATGACTACTTACGATTTAGTTAAAGCAACTACCTACAATACTCCTTTAACTTTATTTTGGGCTTTAACTCTCTATTTTGTCTTGAAATATATCGATGCCAATAAAACTAAATACCTCTATGCAATTGGTGCCAGCCTTGGACTTGCGCTGTTGTCTAAATACTCAGCAGTTGTTTTGATTCTCGCCCTACTAATTTTTTTAATATCGTCCAAATACCGTGTATTATTCAAAAACCAGCATTTTTATACCATTATACTTTTAGCGCTTGCACTATTTAGCCCTGTTATCCTTTGGAATTATCACCATGATTGGTTGTCCTTTTTATATCAACTAGATACCCATCAAATACCTAGCTCCGAAAACCCTTTTTTAAACATCTTTAAAGCAATTTACAACGCTTTCCTTCCCGCTTTAAATTTTATGTTAATTCCATTTTTTGTCAGCTTCTTCAAATCTGCAAAAAGTGAGAATGAGAAGATTGCGACTATGGTTAAGCTCTGCCAAATTGTTTGTGCAACGGTCATAGGCTTCTATCTAGTGAATGCATGCAGTGCAAAAATATCTTCCAATTGGTTAGCGCAATACTTGATTAGCAGTGCGCTTCTCGGAGGTTATTGCTATGAATATCTTAACTATAGAAAATCTAACTTTTTATTATTGAGTGTATTTGCAGTGGTAAGCTTTGGCTTGGCAATAAACAACTCCTACAAGACCAATTTTGTTCACAGGTCTAATACTCCTTATTTCGAGTTAATTCGCCAAGTAAATAAAAATTACCCTGATTTACCCAAAACAGTCTTCACCTCTGGCTGGAGTGAGGCACGTATGCTGTACTTCCTAAAAAGCAAACCCACGATCTATACCTTAGATTGTAATTCCTTTCAAAACCAATATGGGATATGGAGTAGTGAAATAACTAAGGCTGTGGCTAAAAAATCACTCAAAGAAGTGATCTTTTTGGATCAAAATGAACGACTTTCTTGCCTAAAAAAGTATTTCGATTACTGTGAAAGATTGCCAACAAAACCTTACTACTATAAAAAAAGGGAGTACAGTATTTATCTTTATAGTTGTAAAAATAAGGCTTAAAACCGAAAAAAAGATAAATAAATCACAAAATTAGGAAAAAAAACAATATTACTGCCTATACTTCAATTATAACTAATATATAGGTTATGAGATGGATAGCTTGCGAACTACGACTATTGAGGCTAGCAGAGTAGATAAATTCAACTATTACGGTGATTTTTTTCTACTGCCTGTTATATTGCTTGGGGATATAGTCTATATCGCAGAAAACAGCAAATTCGATTTTTCTGTTTTCCTCTTTTTTATCCTAGGTCTATTGCTCTATGGTGCAGTGCTTGAATACGGATTTCATCGCTTTCTATATCATGGTAGTGTTAAAAAAATCAAAAAATTACATTTAATTCACCATAAAATGCCTCAATCTTATGTCTCCTCACCACCTTATGTGACAGCTGTGCTCATCTTCATTTTTCATGTGGTTTTTATCAGTTTATTTGGCTATAAACTCGGATGTAGTTTTGTGGCAGGCATTGTATTAGGTTATTTATGGTATATATGCATCCATCACGGTATACACCATTTTGGTTGCCCTAATTCAAAAATTTTAAATTATTTCAAAGTGGAACATCAAGCCCATCATGATCACGCTAAATTAAATTATTGTGTCAGTCAGCCATTTTGGAACGATCTATACCGTAAGTTCAAAAAATCTTAAGCCACCATCACCGCAATCCACATTACCCCACCGTAATAAGCACTTATTAAAAAGGCGCTAAAACAGGCAGCGGGTACACGATGCTTTATCAGTTTGTGTTGGTAAACTAGGATTAACGAAGCCACTAGCCACCCAAGGAAAAATAAGGGTCCCGCAGCCATCAAAAAAGCCCAACAAAGCCACAGCGCTTGCATTAACGATAACAATAGACCAATGCTCAACAAATCGTAGCGGCCAAAAAAAATCGCCGTAGAACGCACCCCTATAAGTTTATCATCATGTATATCTGTCATTGCATACATAGTGTCGTAAGCAACAATCCAGGCAAAATTCAAAACGAATAAGATCAGACACAAGCTATTTAAAGCAACGTTAGATGCCACAAAGGACATAGGGATACCCATAGAGAATGCCAGGCCTAATACCAATTGTGGAGCATCAAAAAAACGTTTGCAAAAGGGGTAAATAAAGGTGATAACTAAAGCGACTAAAGCCCATGGAAAACAGGCTGCAGGTAAATTGACTAAGACAATTAACGCACCAAACAATAAACAAATTAACACCGCGAAGGCATCAGTTAAGCGCAATTCACCACTCGTTAATGGCCGCATTTTAGTACGTGCAACATGCTTATCCACATGCCTATCAGCTATGTCATTAATTACACAGCCAGCCGCTCGCATTAGGGTAGTACCCACTAAAAATAAAGCAAGTAAACCCAGCGGTGGAAAACCCTTATTAGCCGTCCATAGAGCCCAAGCGGTCGGATACCAGAGTAATAAAATACCGACTGGTTTATGGAAGCGCATTAAGCGCCAGTATGCCCCCCAATTCATTAGGATAAACTCTCTAAACTAGGGAACAAAATTTCTATCAAATAAAAAGAAGTTTGATCAGCCAAACTAAATTCAGCAAATCGGACCCAAAATGGGCCTTTTATGTGTTGGAGGTGTTTTTTGACCCAATAGTACTCTAAGCACTGTGGGTCGACAGGATAGTAATACATAGAGCGTCGCTCAACTGCTGGATTACCAAAAATCAAATTTCTAATTGATTCCGTTTCTAAACGCTTAAAAAAAGCTGGATTTTGTTGATAGCATTGTTCTGGGATCAGACTACGAGCATACCAATACGCATGGCCTTGGCTACGCATAAGGATTTCTCTTTGAAAGATAGACTGATTAGGGACTTGCAAATAAGCTCTGTCCCAGTGGCTTGGCCTTACCCATTCTTGGCAAATAACCTCTAAATCGACCTGTCCTTTTAAAGCAGAAAGCTTATCGGTTAAAGACGCATCATGGTGAATCCATGCAGACATGACTTCTGAGGGTTTAGCATCAGCTATTAGCAAGGGATTATTGTTTATATGCATGTCAAAATATGTGTGGCCTTATGAAAGTGACAAGGATATTACAAAACACGTCATTAAGAAACCATAAAGTACTACGTGACAACAATTCTCAATTAGATGGGCGCGTAGCGCCCTCCCAATTGAAAATTGCAGACTACGTGAGTAGTAATTAACTTACCCATTGGATTCGAGCCTAGATTGGGCTAGTATGCACACGCTGATAAATAACGTGAATTTTTAAAAGGAGTTTGGTAATGAAATCTTGGCTTGTTTTGTTATGTTTGGGGGTTTTAAATTTACCCGGATTTGTCCTGGCGAGTACGCCAATTAATCGTGTTATCTATATCACCTTAGACGGTGTTCGCTGGCAGGATATTTACAATACAAAAGAGTTTTTTCCCATTCTCTGGGAGAAGTACGCCTCTGAAGGAACTTTTTACGGAGCCCCAAACAGCAATACCGTCATTGAAGTAGCCTCCATCCCAGTCAGTCTACCTTCTTACCAGAGCCAAACTTCAGGGGCGGTGCAAGATTGCATAGGCAATGATTGTGGACGCATAAAAGCGGAAACCTTTCTTGAGGCCTTAGTCCTGCAAAAGCAGTTCAGCAAAAAAGACGTAGCTACCTTTTCATCTTGGTATCAAATTAATTTATCGGTAGAACAAACAATAGATACAACTTACACCAATACCGGCAATTTCCCAGCCTATGATCCCAACACAGGACTTGCTGATCACATCATGCACCAGTTAAATCTTCAACAGGAAGTCGACCACCCTGACGAAATTGGAGCACGCCACGATAAATATACCTTTGCCCAAGCGCTACATTATCTCGAAACCTTCCAGCCTCGTTTTCTGTGGATTTCAATGAATGATGCGGATGAAATTGCTCATGAAAATAGATTACTTGATTATCAGCAAACACTGCGATTTTATGACCAATCATTGGACGTCTTATTCACTAAACTCAAAGCTTTACACCTAGACCAAAAAACCCTAGTGATTGTCACGACTGATCACGGGCGTGGAGATGGTGAAAATTGGACTGATCATGGCATTGAGCATCCGAGTTCTAAACAAACTTGGGCTTTTGTAATGAATGGAGAATTAAAACCTGATTTTGTCAAAGACCACATCAGTCATTATAGTACACTGTCAATTCGCCCCACTGTAGAGGCAATTTTCACGCAATAATGAAGTTGGTAACTCTAGTTTTTACGACTTGTACTCACATTAAACTTTGAGTATGCTCTTTTCCCAAGGAAAAATTTTTAACTGTATGATATTTAGAGCAAATCAGTAATACGAGGAGCGTATGAACAGAGATGACAAGGATCGTTTACACAAGCATGTCTGGATAGTCTGTGCTCTTGGCCTTTTTATTGATGGCTATGATTTATACATTAGTTCAGTAGCAGAACCTTTTATCAATGCTTATTATTCACCCTCTCCTTTTTTGATTGGATTAGCCCAAGCAGCAGCACCAATTGGTGCAGCAATCGGGGCATTATTGATGGGCCGTGTGGCCGATAAAATTGGTAGGAAAAGTTTATTAATTTTTAATTTACTCTTTTTTGTTCTTATCGCACTCTTATCAGCCTGTTCATGGAACATGACATCCCTCTGCGTTTTTCGTTTCTTGATTGGTTTTGGTGTAGGAGCAGACTATCCCATCTGTGCAGCCTATCTATCTGAATTAATACCAGCCAATAAGTCCAGGCAATTTATTGCTGCTGCAATGTTTATCAATTGTTTAGCTTCACCAGTTGGAGTTTTTATAGCTTGGATGATGTTTAAAATACATCCAAGTCTTGAAGTCTGGCGTTGGATGTTTGCTTCTGGTGCAGTTCCTGCAGTTATAGCGTTATTTTTGCGTGCAAAACTTCCCGAGAGTTTTGTCTGGCAAGCACAGCAAAAACATCTTCAAACTCAACCCTATTTTAAAAGCTACAAAAAACTTATTTCATCTTCACTTCGTAAAAAAACCCTGTGCTTGTGTCTATCCTGGTTTTTCTTAGACATTTCCTATTATGGGATTGGCTTATTTACTCCAGCAGTATTACGTGCAGTGCATTTATTAGGTGATGCGACCCTACTAAACTCTGCAGATGATATGCTGATGAGTACGCTTTTTGTAAATAGTTTTGTGATGTTAGGGGCTTTTTTATCTATTTTCACCATTGCAAAGATGGAGCCTATAAAACTACAAAAAATAGGCTTTCTTTTTTCTTTTATCGGATTATTTATTTTGAGTATAAGTCATAATATGCCTAACACTATGGTTATGCCCCTAATCTTTTCCGGTTTTATTCTGTTCAATTTTTTTGTTAACTTCGGTCCAGGCCTTACCACTTATTTATTACCTGCTGAATTTTATCCTACTGATATTAAGGCAACTGGACATGGAATTGCGGCAAGTTTTGGCAAAATGGGAGCCGCGATTGGAACCATTTTTTTACCGATACTACAGTTTCATGTGGGCATTTATTTTACAGTAGGTATTTTATCGATGACTTTACTCATTGGCTTGCTATTAACCCATGTACTAGGCAAAGTAGATCGAAACACTAAAACTTGGGATATTGCACCCACCTTAACAATGACTACTTAAAAGGAATTTTTCAAATGCATTATCAACTTAGTGAAAATCAAAAAGAGTTCTGGAAACAGCATGGTTATATTGTCTTGACTGACTTTTTCCCTGCTCAGGTTGGCGAGGATTTAGGGACGTGGTGCAATGAACTAACTCGTTGGCCAGAAACACCTGGTAAATGGATGAAGTATTTTGAAAAAAACAATTTGGGTGAACGTCAACTCTGTCGTGTAGAGAATTTTATCGATTACCACAAACAGATGGATGAGGTTGCACGGGGGGCACGTACAGTGCAGCTGTTGACTGAACTAATGGGTGAGCCTGCAACTATTTTTAAGGAAAAAATTAACTACAAATTTCCCAATGGGGGTGGTTTTAAACCCCATCAAGATGCTCCAGCCTTCATTAGCTTCAATCAAAAATTTCACATAACGATGATGGTAGCAATTGATAATTGCACTTTGGAGAACGGATGCCTG